>Ga0138256_10007737_pt1 | contig 11316 bp, 7 predicted proteins | sample KNB2016incub_MG_FD_105486 | JGI IMG/M metagenome (GOLD analysis project Ga0138256, IMG submission 105486) | Active sludge microbial communities from wastewater in Klosterneuburg, Austria - KNB2014incub_MG | ecosystem: Engineered > WWTP > Activated sludge > Unclassified | place: Austria...
GACGATCAACAAAAAGCGCGCACCGCCGCGATTCAAATCGCTACGTTGAATGCCGCGAACATTCCGTTACATTCAGCGGAACGATCCGTCAAAATTATGGAACTTGCAATTAAATGTGCCGAACACGGCAACCTCAACGCCATCAGCGACGCGTTATCTGGTTTTGCCATGTCGCGCGCGTCACTCACCGCCGCCGCCTATAATGTGCGTATCAACGTCCATTCCTTGCCAGATAAATCCGCTGGCGATGAATATTTGAAGGAACTTGCCGAACTCGAAAAGAAAGCCGACAACCTTGAAGCGAATATCCGCAAGGTGATGAAAGAGCGCGGTGGGATTTAATGGCGTCCTTGACCCCGAAGGTGTGGCGCATTTCTAAAAATCATGTCACTCCTTCGGGGTTTATACAGCCAGCATGAGATTTATTTCCAGTTTTCTTTTTTTGATATTCCTCGCGTCTTGTGCTTCGACCCAAACCGTAGCGCCTGTGGTTGGCGTAACATCAACGATTCAACCTTCTCTCGAACCACCCTCCACTTTTGTTCCTCCCACGCGAACAGTAATCCCTTCCCCAACAACAACACAGACCGCCACTCCAATCCCCTGCGAGCCTCTCGCCGCGGATTTTTGCATCACCGACGGACACTTCCTCCTCCAGCGACCGATTCACCCTCCCGCGAATGATTCAGTGGAGAGAACGTATCCGTTCGCCTCAACAGCCGGCGGGACGCGCGATCCGCATCGCGGCGTGGAGTTTGTCAACGCGCTTGGAATTCCCGTCTATGCGGCGGGGGAGGGCGTGGTCCTCTTTGCGGGTTCAGATGAAGCCGCTATCTATTCTCTGTGGCGAAACTATTACGGCAACCTCATTGTTCTTCAGCATGAAGGTAATCTGTATACGCTGTACGCCCACCTTTCAGCGATTAACGTCACAGAAGGAGATGTGGTTGAGGCAGGGGAGCAGATCGGGGAGGTGGGGCGAAGCGGCGTGGCAATCGGAAGTCACCTCCACTTTGAAGTCCGTCGCGGAGACGTGGAAGATTACTTCTCGATGGTCAACCCCGAGTTGTGGCTATTGCCAAGCCAACCAGAATTTGGCGCGCTGGCGATTTCTATACAAGACTCGAATTCAGCGTTACAAAAATCGAGAATCACGCTCCAGCAGTTTTCTGCCTCAGGTGAAATTCTCAGTTTGAATTATCTGAATACATATCATTCCACATTGGCGTTGGGGGAGGAAAATGTTGGCATGAATGATCTGACTGCTGGGCGTTATCGAATCACATTCATTCACAATGGCGGCTTTTACGAACGATGGGTTGAAGTACAATCAGGAAAACTTACACAGGTTGTGATTGTTGTGAAATAAAAACCATGTGTCATTCTGAGCGACCAAAGGGAGCGAAGAATCTCCTCGTCGCAGGTTGAGACCCTTCGCTATCGCTCAGGGTGACATACAAATTGGAGAATATCTATGGGACTCAAACCCGACCACTGGATCCGCAAGATGGCAGTCGAACAAAAAATGATCGAGCCGTTCGTGGACAAACAAGTTCGACAGGGAGTAATTTCCTACGGCGTTTCGTCGTATGGATACGATGTCCGCGTGGCGGATGAATTCATGATCTTCACGAACGTCCATTCCGCGATTGTTGACCCGAAGAACTTCGACCCCAAGTCCATGTTCGAGTTCAAAGGAGATGTGTGCATCATCCCGCCGAACTCCTTTGCTTTGGCGCGCACGATTGAATATTTCCGCATCCCGCGCAACGTGTTGACGGTTTGCTTGGGCAAGTCCACATACGCGCGTTGTGGGTTGATCGTCAACGTTACGCCGTTCGAGCCAGAATGGGAGGGCTATGTCACGCTTGAAATCTCGAATACAACTCCGCTCCCCGCGAAGATTTACGCGAATGAAGGTTTGGCGCAAGTCCTGTTCTTTGAGGCGGACGAGGAATGTGAGATTTCGTATGCAGACAAGAAAGGCAAATACCAGAAACAGCAATCCATTGTCTTGCCAAAGGTATAACTCACCTTACATGTTCGTCTTCCGCAAGGGCGACATAAATGTCGCGTTACTAACGTCACTTTGAACTGAACTGCGTACGGTGAAGGTATAAGTCAAACGGGCTGAGGATTTATCCTCAGCCCGTTTTGATTAATGCGCGCCCTCTCTTTTTGCGTCTTCTATTGCCTTATCGGTGTTGACGAAAGGCAGGATAGCCAAGCCAACCACGAAGAAGAAGATCAGCGCAAGGATGGCAATGCGTAAATTGCCGAAGATCGTGACGGCTACCCCGAAGACGAGTGTTCCAAGCCAGGAGGTGCCGCGTTCACTGATCTCGTAGATCGAGAAAAATTCCGCCTCTTTGTTCTTTGGAATCATTTGGGCGAACAAACTGCGGCTGATCGCCTGTGAGCCGCCGAGTACCAGGGCGATGACAGCTCCCAGAATCATAAACTCTGTTGCGCGCGAGTCGCCTTTCATGCCGCCGTAGGCGTAGATCACGACTGCCGCCCAAATTACAAGGCTAACGATGATCGCGCGTTTTGCCCCGATCCAGTTGGCGAGTTTGCCCCAGAACAACGCGCCAAAGAACGCTACGAACTGAATGAGCAATATGACCGAGATCAGCGTTGTTTGTCCCAACTCGAGTCCGCCGCGGATCAGCGGCGCATCGGCAAAGACAGCGGCTACAGCGATCACGGTTTGGATACCGTCGTTATAGATCAAATACGATGTAAGGAATTTGGATGTTTCAGGCGTGGTTCTATATTTGTTGCGCAGAAAGCGAACCAACAGGATGATGGGTCCAAACAGCGGAACAAATACCGGTAAAAGCGCCAGGTCTGCATCCAACTGCCCACTGCTAATCAGCCGCGTGATAAAAGGGGTAATCAGGGGAGCCCAGATCAAAATTAAGAGAGGGGAGAGCAGATAGAATGCAATGGACTTCGCCGGCACATCCATTGTTTTAGAGAGCTGTTTGAAGGCGACACTTAATAGATTTTCGCCCGGTGGAATTTCGTGAGCGGCATGACGCGAACGCAACCTTTGCCACGCCACTGTTGAAAACGCCAGCCACCACACTCCCGCCGAAGCGAGGTTGATACGAACCGACATACTTTCTGAAATCCCAAAACTTTCATGGAGCAAATATAAGACCAAGTTGAGCGCGAGCAACACAAACCCGCCAATGTATCCCAAAGCGAATCCGTAGGAGGAAACCCGGTCTCGCTCCTCCTCGCTTGCGATATCCGGCAGATAGGCGTTGTAAAAAACCAGCGCCGCGCCAAACGATAGGTTGGCGATGATAAACAGGATCGGACCGAGCATCCATGTGGCGAGCGTCACAAAGAACATACCGACTGTCGCCAGCGCGCCGATGGTCGCAAAGAGTTGAAGCATTTGCTTGCGGCGGTGAGAATAATCGGCGATAGCGCCCAGGATGGGTAAAAAGCCCGCCTGAAACACGACAGATAGCGATATGGCGAAGGCGATAACCGCCTCCGGCGCTACGGGAAGACCGAGGAAGTTAACCACCAAGGGCTGGCCGCTTGCTTCTGTCCATACTGTGCCGGTTCTTGCCAGAAACTCAGACTCCGCAACCGCTGTTGCAAGTCCTCGAACGTAGGGCCCCAGAAAAACTGAACCAATCGTCGTGCTGAATGCCGAGTTTGCCCAGTCGTACATTGCCCAGCCAAAAATTTCGCGCCGATCGTTGATCATGGGTTGTGCTGTAGTCATTGCTTCCTCCCGGGTTTTGGGTTGGTGTCGTATATCAAAACCCCGCGTAACCTAATCAAGTTGCGGAATACCCTGGTTGTGTTAGAATCGCCGCAATCGAAAAGAGGGGTCGGATGGAAATTCATCACTTAAATCCCTTGCGTATATCAAACCCTTCATATATAATCGAATTTTGCTATCCCGCCCAACGCGCGGGATGGTTTCGTGTGTTTACTAACTCTGCAAGCATCCTAAATTTGAATTGCAACTGTTACCCGGCAAGCACTAAATTCAGGGATGAGAGTGGGTACTTCGTAACGGCGCACAGACATATAGCCAGGAGCGAACCAAATGTCTTCCACATTGCCTCGTAAAACCTATGCCCGTATCCCAGTCAACATTAAACTTCCCAACCTTATCGAAGTCCAATTAGACTCCTTTGAACGCCTCAAGCGAGAAGGTCTGGGCGATCTCTTCCATGAAGTTTCACCTATTGAATCCTATAACAAGGGGATGAAATTGTTTTTCCCCGGGCGCGGTCCCGAAGCCAAGCAGTGGGGATTGAAGTACTGGTTTGGCGATCCCAAACATACCATCGAGGAATGTGTCGAGCGCGACCTTACCTACGCAAGCCCGTTATATGTTTCTGTCTTGCTGGCAGGCGCAGATGTGCCCGAGCCGATCAAGCAGGATATCTTTCTCGGTGATTTCCCCGAGATGACCGACAAAGGCACGTTCATTATCAACGGGACGGAACGCGTCGTCGTGTCGCAGTTGATTCGCTCTCCTGGCGTGTACTTCGAAGCCCCCACGGATCGCGCAACGGGACGCCTGCTCGCCATGTCGAAATTGATCCCCGACCGCGGGGCGTGGATGGAGTTCGAGACCCGCAAATCAGATTACATCATCTTGAAATTTAACCGAAAACGAACGGTACCGATCACGGTGTTCCTGCGCGCGCTGGCGGCGGTCGATGACGGAATCAAAGATTCCCCGCTCAAACTGGGAACCGACGAAGAATTGCTCTCGCTGTTTCAAGATGTGGATAACAACCCAGAGCGCCTCTTCCTGCCTTCCACATTGAAACAAGAGCCCGAATGGGACCTTTCCGGCGGCTTGACCATCGCCGAGGCAGCTCTCATTGAATTTTTCAAGAAAATGCGCCCCGGCGACCCCGCCACGCTTGATAATGCCCGTCAGTTCCTCGAAGAACAGCTATTCGACCAGCGGCATTATGATCTTGAACGCGTGGGGCGTTACAAGTTGAATCAGAAACTCGATCTTAATGTTCCGATTCCGCATCGTACCGTTACCAAGAACGATGTTATTCGACTCATTCGTCGCATGATTCAAATTAATAACGGCATTGAGCCAGCCGATGATATTGACCACCTTGGTAATCGCCGTGTCAAAACGGTGGGCGAGCTGGTGCAGAATAAACTGCGAATCGGTCTCCGCCGCATGGAGCGCGTGATCAAAGAGCGTATGTCCATTCGCGATCAGGAGCAGTTATCTCCCGTTACGCTGGTCAATATCCGACCGGTGGTGGCGGCGTTGCGCGAGTTCTTCGGTTCATCGCAACTCTCCCAGTTCATGGATCAGACCAACCCGCTGGCTGAATTGCGTAATAAACGAACGCTTTCCGCGTTGGGCCCAGGCGGCTTACGCCGTGAACGCGCCGGGTTTGACGTGCGCGACGTGCATCACTCGCACTACGGGCGTATTTGTCCGATCGAAACGCCTGAAGGACCAAACATTGGCTTGATCGGGCGACTGGCTTCGTTTGCGCGAGTGAACGAATATGGTTTCATTGAAACACCCTATCGAAAAGTATTTCGGGTGATGGAAGCAGACGACGAACGGCTGGAGGGGCGCACCCTCCGCGAAAAAGTTGTGGACCCGAAGACAGAAGAAGTTGTGTTCGAGGCTGGCGAGATGGTTGACAGTAAAATGGCGAAGCGAATTGCCAAGTTCGGCGCGCCGGTTGCGATCTCGCCGTATGTTTCCGATCAGTTCGATTATCTTTCTGCGGATGCGGAGGATAAGTACGTTATCGCGCAGGCGAACGCGCCGTTGACCGATAAGAAGGAATTTGTGCGCGAGCGCGTCTCGTGCCGCTACCATTCGGGCTTTATCTTCTCGACGGCTGACTCTGTGGATTATATGGATGTTGCGCCGCATCAAGTGGTGGGAATCAGCGCGGCGTTGATTCCATTTTTGGAGCACGACGACGCCAACCGCGCGTTGATGGGTTCGAACATGCAGGCGCAGGCTGTGCCGCTTGTCCGCCCGGAGGTGCCGCTTGTTTCGACTGGCATGGAATATCATGCCGCGTTGGATTCGGGTCAGGTGGTGGTGGCAGAGGCTGACGGCGAGATAACGTCGGTGACCGGTAACACGATCACCGTCCGCGAAAGAGGCGGAAGCAATCACACGTATCAACTCCGCAAGTATCAGCGCTCCAATCAATCCACGTGCATTGATCAGCGCCCGGCTGTCGTCAAAGGACAGAAGATCAAAAAAGGCGATATCATCGCCGACTCATCTTCTACTGAAAGCGGGCAACTCGCGCTTGGGCAAAACGTGGTGGTTGCCTTCTTATCATGGGAGGGCGGCAACTTTGAAGATGCGATCCTGATCTCCGAGAGGCTTGTGCAGGAAGATCGCTTCACGTCGGTACATATCGAGAAATATGAAGTGGAAGCGCGCGATACGAAACTCGGACCCGAGGAGATCACGCGCGATATTCCGAACGTCGGCGAAGATGCGATCAAAGATTTGGATGAGAATGGCATCATCCGTATTGGCGCGGAAGTTGGACCAAACGATATTCTCGTCGGCAAGATCACGCCCAAAGGTGAAAAAGAGCTCACGCCTGAAGAACGTCTCCTGCGCGCGATCTTCGGTGAGAAATCGCGTGACGTGAAAGATACATCCCTGCGAATGCCTCACGGCGAACGCGGCAAGGTTGTGGATGTGAAAGTGTTCACGCGCGAAGAGAATTCCGATCTTTCGGCTGGCGTGGATATGATGGTGCGCGTTTCGGTGGCGCAACGCCGCAAGTTAACCGCGGGCGACAAGATGGCTGGTCGTCACGGCAACAAGGGCGTCGTCTCGAAAGTTGTGCCGGTGGAAGATATGCCGTTCCTTAATGACGGCACTCCGGTGGACATGATTCTGAATCCGCTTGGCGTTCCTGGTCGTATGAATATCGGTCAGGTGCTGGAAGTGCATCTTGGCTGGGCGGCGAAGCGGTTGGGGTTCCGCGCCGTGACGCCGGTCTTCGATGGCGCGTCTGAGGAGGAGATCGAAGCCGAACTCGCTCGCGCTTGGATTCTTGATGAGGCGTGGAAAGAAGTAGGTTTGAAGGCATGGGAATGGATCAAGGAGCAGGAGTATGAGGCCGACTCCATTCAGGATGACGAGGAAGTCCGACGCCTGTATCTCGAGGAGTGGCTAGGCAAGCGCAAGTATGACGCGTACGATCTGAACGATGCCGATTATGCCCGTCTTGCCACGGCAACTGAATGGTTGCGTGACAAAGAGTACGATCCTGATACTATTTTTTATCCGGACGAGATCAACCCGAAGGATCGAACAGAGTATAACGATGCGGCAGTGAATGCCTGCTTACGTTTGTGGATCGAGACTCACGGTCACTCGAATCGCGTGGCTGAAGCGCGCTTGATGGAAGTTGCTCAGGAGATTGTCAATACCACCGGTCAGCCATTGCCGATCCTTGGCAAGCAAATCCTCCGCGATGGTAAAACCGGCATTCCATACGACCAATCGGTTACTGTGGGCGTGATGACAGTATTGAAATTGCATCACCTCGTCGAGGATAAGGTGCATGCGCGTTCGACCGGCCCATACAGTTTGGTGACACAACAGCCACTTGGTGGTAAGGCGCAGTTCGGCGGTCAACGCTTCGGTGAGATGGAAGTGTGGGCGCTCGAAGCCTATGGCGCGGCGTATACGTTGCAAGAAATGCTGACGGTCAAATCGGATGATGTGCAGGGACGCGTCAATGCATACGAAGCAATCGTTAAGGGCGAGCCGATCGAGGAACCGAGTATCCCCGCTTCATTCAGGGTGCTTGTCAAAGAACTGCAATCACTGGGGCTGGCGGTGGAAGCAGTGAGCGAAAGTGGTGATGTTGTCAAGTTCGGAAAGGACGAGGAGAAGCAGCATCCGCCTCGCATGGATACCGGTTTGCTGGGCATAGGAGACAACCTCGCGGCGAAGCGAAAATCTTGACGATTATATTAATAGCGTGATAAAATCTCGCTCCGTTGCCAATTGAAAAAGGCGGCATTACCCCCGCTTGAATGGCATTACCTTGTGAGGCCATCACAGATCGACTTGATGGCCTTATTTTGTGCAAAAAAACTTTGTGAAGAATTTTATTATCGGAGGCTGATCGTGCCGACAATCAATCAAATGGTCCGTAAGGGCCGCAAAAGTCTGAAGGCGAAAAGCAAGGCGCCGGCTTTTCAATACACCTTGAATACTTATAAACAGCGGCGTATTCGTCAGGATAAAGGCGCGCCGCAAAAGCGTGGTGTGTGCACCATTGTTCGCACCATGACGCCGAAGAAGCCGAACTCTGCGCTTCGCAAAATTGCGCGCGTTCGCCTGACGAACGGGTTGGAAGTGACCGCGTACATCCCCGGCGAAGGTCATCAATTGCAGGAACACTCTGTTGTGCTGGTGCGCGGTGGTCGTGTAAAGGACTTGCCCGGCGTTCGTTATCATATTGTGCGCGGCTCGCTGGATACGACCGGCGTTGCCAACCGCAAGCAGGCCCGCTCCAAGTATGGCGCGAAACGGCCCAAGTAAATTGATGGAGTAATGACAGATGCGTAGAGCAAAACCAGAAAAGCGGGAGATCCTCCCTGATATTCGTTACAACAGCGTCCAAGTGCAGACGATGGTTCAGCACGTCTTGAAACGCGGTAAAAAGAGCACCGCCATTGGGCTGATCTACGGCGCAATGGATATGATCAAGACGCGCACTGAGAAGAATCCGCTGGATGTCTTCGATGGCGCGCTTAAAAATGTGTCGCCTGCAATGGAAGTCCGACCGCGGCGCGTGGGCGGCGCGACCTATCAGGTGCCGATGGAAGTTTCGACAGCCCGGCGTACCACGCTGGCGATCCGCTGGATTCTGACCGCGGCGCGCGAGCGATCCGGCAAATCCTTCCCCGAGAAACTTGCTGGCGAATTGATCGATGCGTTCAACGAAACCGGCGCGGCGATCCGCAAGCGCGATGAAACCCATAAGATGGCTGAAGCCAACCGCGCGTTTTCACATTACCGTATTTAATTGTTTTTGAAATCCACACAGAAAGTGTTTAATTAAGAATGCCTCGCGAGTATCCGCTTGAGAAATATCGAAATATAGGGATCATTGCCCACATTGACGCCGGGAAAACTACCACGACCGAGCGGATCATGTTCTATACCGGCAAGACTCACCGAATTGGCTCCGTTGATGACGGAACTACGGTGACCGATTGGATGGTGCAGGAACGCGAACGTGGCATCACAATTGTGTCCGCGGCAGTTTCCGCCGAGTGGAAGGGTTACCAATTTAACCTGATCGACACCCCCGGGCATATTGACTTCACCGCTGAAGTCCAGCGCTCGCTACGCGTTCTGGACGGTGGGGTAGTGGTCTTTGATGCGGTGCAGGGCGTCGAGCCCCAGTCTGAAACCGTCTGGCGTCAAGCGGATCGGTATAGCGTCCCGCGTATTTGCTTCGTCAATAAGATGGATCGTGTCGGCGCTTCTTACGAACGGACGATTGATACAATTGTTGACCGGCTTGGCGCCAACCCCATCGCAATGCAAATCCCGATCGGTTTCGAAGCGACATTCAAAGGCGCGATTGATCTTATTTCCATGAAAGCAATTGTCTGGGAGGATGATCTAGGCAAAGAGCCAATCGTCACCGACATTCCCGCCGACATGCAAAAAGATGCCGAGCAAGCCCGCGCAAAAATGGTGGAGAAGATCGCTGAACTCGACGATGAACTGACAGTAAAGTTCCTCGAAGTTCAGGAAATCAGTGTGGATGAACTAAAGGCTGCGCTTCGCAAGGGCGTCCTCGCCGTGAAAGCCTTCCCGGTTTTCTGCGGCTCTTCATTAAAAAACAAAGGGGTGCAGGTTCTACTGGATGCCGTTGTTGATTATCTTCCGTCCCCGGCGGACAAGCCTATCGTTACCGTGTCTGTTCCCGATGAACCGGAAAACACCTTCGATATACCCGCGCAGGATGACAGTCCATTGAGCGCATTGGTGTTCAAGATTGTTACCGATCCATATGTAGGTCGTTTGGCGTATGTACGCGTGTATTCTGGTGTTGTCAGCCAAGGACAAACAGTGCAAAACACAACCAAGCGAGGCAAGAAAGAGCGCATTGGTCGTTTGATCCGTATGCATGCCGATCGCCGCGAAGATGTAACTGAGATCCGCGCTGGAGACATCGGCGCTGTGCTGGGGTTCAAGGAAAGCTTCACCGGCGACACGTTATGCGACACCAAAGCCCTTGTTCTTGAAACGATATCGTTCCCCGAACCGGTGATTTCGATTGCCGTCGAACCGAAAAGTTCATCCGATCAAGAAAAGATGGGAGAAGCCCTTCGCAAGTTGGCAGAAGAAGACCCGACGCTTCACGTTAATTCGGATGAAGATTCCGGTCAGACCATCCTTCGCGGCATGGGCGAGTTGCATCTCGATATTATCGTAGACCGCTTATTGCGCGAGTTCCGCGTTCAAGCAAATGTCGGCGCGCCGCGTGTGGCGTTCCGTGAGTCGATCACCAAAGTGGTCAAGGAAGTGGATTATAAGTACGCGAAGCAATCCGGCGGTAAAGGGCAATACGGTCATGTTGTATTTTCTCTCGAACCGGGCGAGCGCGGAAGCGGCATCGTGTTTGAAAATGAAATTGTTGGCGGCGCGATTCCCAAAGAATACATTAACCCAATCGAAAAGGGAATCAAGGAAGCCGCGGACGGCGGAGTGCTCGCTGGTTACCCGGTTGTAGATATCAAGGTTACTCTCTTTGATGGTTCCTTCCACGAAGTTGACTCAAGTGAAATGGCGTTCAAGATGGCGGCCATTCTGGGTTTCAAAGAAGGTGTGCAACGAGGCAATCCGATTTTGCTCGAGCCGATGATGAAAGTTGAAGTTGTTGTGCCGGAGGAATATCTTGGCGATGTGATGGGACAGATCAACAGCCGTCGCGGATTAATTCAAGGCATGGAAGTCCGCTTGGGCAACGCGCAAGCGGTTCGCGCGATGGTTCCATTGGCTGAAATGTTCGGTTATGCAACCCAACTCCGCTCCGCTACACAGGGGCGCGGCGTATTCAATATGGAATTCGATCACTACGCACCGGTTGCCAAATCGGTAGCGGAAGAAATTTTAAAAGCTTAACTCGTTTTTATATCAAGGAGACTCTTATGGCGAAGGAAAAATATGATCGGAGTAAACCGCATCTGAATGTGGGGACGATGGGACACATCGACCACGGGAAGACGACGCTGACAGCGGCGATCACCAAAGTAGCGGCATTATTGATGGGA
>Ga0138256_10007740_pt1 | contig 11314 bp, 10 predicted proteins | sample KNB2016incub_MG_FD_105486 | JGI IMG/M metagenome (GOLD analysis project Ga0138256, IMG submission 105486) | Active sludge microbial communities from wastewater in Klosterneuburg, Austria - KNB2014incub_MG | ecosystem: Engineered > WWTP > Activated sludge > Unclassified | place: Austria...
ATAAGAGTCAGAATAAAACGACTTCAAATGCAAATGGATAACAAATGAAGAATTAAAATTACGGTAAATCAAAATCATTAGAATGCGTGGAGTCCTAAAAAATAACCGGTCAACATTAAATCAAGCAAACCATCAATGAGACAAACAAAAAAAATATTTCGCAGTATTTTTCTTATGGGCATTTTTTTCTTCCTCTCTCCCTTCAGCATTTTCGCATCAGATGTAGAAATGGCTGATGTGATGCGATCAAATGGAAAGATCTATGTGGTGATTGGTGTATTGAGCATTATTTTCTTGGGCATTCTAATTTTTTTAATGCTCATTGAAAGACGTCTGAAGGCACTCGAAAAAGCAACTGACGCAGAATAAAATCTACATATTTTCTTCATTTTTCGCATATTTTCTAGCTTTTTAAATGCTACCTTTGTCAAACTAGCAAGGTAAAAAAGATGAAAAAATCACATATTTTAGCTATAGTTGTTATTGCTGTCGCTATCGCCGCTATTATGAGTACTGTAGCTGACTCGAGCACTTACGCATCCTTTAGAATTGCAATTGAAAATCCGGAAAAGACGTACCACGTTGTAGGACATTTGAACAAAGACATGCCGCAGCTTTATCAACCGGAAACAGATGCCGACTTATTCAGTTTTTATTTGAAAGACAATGAAGGAGTTGAAAAAAAGGTTCTTCTGCAAAAAGCAAAGCCTCAAGACTTCGAAAAGTCGGAACAAATAGTAGTTATCGGAAAAATGCAGGGCGATGATTTTGTAGCGAAGGAGATACTTATGAAGTGTCCTTCAAAATACAACGATCCAAAAGCAGACATAGAATCAATGTCTGCATCCTGAGTTAAGCTCAACATTCACCTATTAATATTTAAAAATGGAAATCGCCTACCTAGGTGAACAACTGATTTGGGGGAAGATCGGCAATCTGCTGATTATGCTGGCTTTCGCTGCATCACTTCTTTCTTGCTTCTCCTATTTGTTCGCAATAAGAAGCGGAGATGCTTCCTGGAAAAAAATTGGCAGAAGCGCCTTCGCTGTTCATACCCTTTCTGTACTCGGAATTATCGGATTGATATTTTATCTGGTTGTAAACCATCGCTTCGAGTACCACTATGTTTGGGAGCATAGCAATACTGCCATGCCACTCAAATACATTTTCGCTTGCTTTTGGGAAGGTCAGGAAGGAAGCTTTCTTCTATGGCTGTTCTGGCATATCATACTTTCCTGGGTTTTAATTTTCACTGCCGGAGAATGGGAGAATGGTATGTTAATGATAATTTCTATGGTTCAGGTCTTCTTAACCTCTATGATCTTGGGAGTTGTTGTGTTTGGTCATAAAATTGGAACTAACCCTTTCATTCTTCTTCGGGAGCACCCTGATTTTGCCAATCTTCCTTTCATTAAAATGCCTGATTATTTAAAACGCATTCACGATGGCCGAGGATTAAACCCACTTCTTCAAAATTACTGGATGACCATTCATCCACCGACTTTATTCCTGGGATTCGCATCTACTGTGGTTCCCTTCGCCTTTGCATTAACAGGTCTCATAAGAAAAAAATACTCTGAATGGGTAAAGCCTGCATTGCCATGGACTTTTTTCGGGATCATGATCCTAGGAACAGGTATTCTGATGGGAGCTGCTTGGGCCTATGAATCATTGAGCTTTGGTGGCTTCTGGGCTTGGGATCCTGTTGAAAATGCGTCTTTAGTGCCGTGGATGACTTTGGTCGGTCTAGGGCATGTAATGCTCATCAATAAGCATCGCGGTACAGCTGTCATATCATCGATCGTATTAGCTGTTATAACTTTCTTTTTCGTTCTCTATTCAACTTTTCTAACAAGAAGTGGTGTGCTTGGCGATTCCTCCGTTCATGCTTTCACAGATCTAGGAATGAGCGGACAACTTATTATCTATATGTTGTTTTTTCTAGTGCTTTCCGCAGTGTTACTTTTCATCAACCGAAAAGGTCTTAAGAATAAAGAGCCTGAAGAGCACTTTGCATCTAGAGAATTCTGGATGTTTATCGGAATGTTGGTTTTGCTAATCGGTTGTCTGCAAATAACATTTACAACTTCCATTCCAGTTATTAACAAATTACTAGGAACCAAATTAGCTCCGCCTGCAGATGCAATTGATCATTACAATCGCTGGCAAGTACCTGTAGCAATTATGATCTGCTTGTTGCTGGGTATGGGTCAATTTTTCAGGTATAAAAAAACAGAATGGAATCAGGTGTTCAGGAAAATCTCGTTGGCATTCAGTATTTCATTGCTGATAACACTCGGCTCAATATTTATTTTAAGAAGCTACCCTATTCCATACTACGTATTGCTATTTGCATCTATCTTCGCCGTTCTTGCTAACCTGGATTACCTGATCCGGACACTGAACGGGAAATTGAGTAAAGCCGGATCGTCCATTGCACATATCGGTATCGGGCTAATCTTACTCGGCACGCTAATATCCAATTCTCAAAAGGATGTAATATCCCGAAACTTAAAAAATATAGATTTGGGAAAAGATTTTCCAAACAAGGAAAATATCTTGATTGAGCATCGAACAGACACTCTTCCTATGGGAGATTACTTTGTAACTTATTCGGCAAAAGAACAAATCGGTGTAAACGTATATTATACCATAGAATATTTCAAGAAAAATGAGCAAACCGGCATTAAAGAAAAGGCCTTTGAACTTAAACCATTCATCCAATTAAATGAGAGAATGGGTAATGTAGCAGAGCCGGCCACAAAACATTTTATCGATAAGGATATCTACACACACATCACTTATGCAGAATTAGACAAACCATCAGCTGAAGAAGCGCATGAAGATTATCTGGAACCAACAACTAAGATGATCTCCATCGGTGATACAATTGATGCAAGCAATAGTTTTATCATTCTGGAAGGCTTGAACAGAGATGTAAACAAGGATGACCTACACCTTGGAGAATCTGATATCGCTGTTGGTGCAACAATTAAAGCTGTAGATGTAAACAACAAGGTATATTCTGCAGAACCGGTTTTCTTAATCAGAGATTTTAGTATCTACAATAAAGACGCAGAAATACCTGATCTTGGTCTTAAACTTAGCTTTAACAAGATAGACCCTGCTACAGGGAAAATTGAACTATCAATACACGAAAAAAAATCAAACAAAAGGAATTTTATTATCATGAAAGCAATTATTTTCCCGGGAATAAATATCCTTTGGATAGGTTGTCTGCTCATGATTGCCGGCTCATTAATAGCTGTCAGATTTAGGATCAAGCAACGTTCACACGCAAATAACTAATCCTCCTGCCGATGAAAATAGTTTTGATTGGCTCCGGCAACCTAGCCGTACATTTAGGTCCAGCATTAATAAAAGCAGGACACAATTTATTACAAGTTGTCGGAAGAACCAACACAAGTACAGCAAAGTTAGCTTCAAAATTGAGTTGTGATTTCACGACGAATCCCAAAGCAATCTCGATTCAAGCCGATGTGTATATAATCGCCTTGAGTGATGAAGCTATTGCCGGCTATGCTAAACTCCTTCCTAAAACCAAGAAACTTATTCTGCATACTTCAGGATCTGTCAGTAGTACTGTTTTAAAAATTACAAGTACAGAATACGGCTGCATCTACCCTCTTCAAACTTTTTCAAGGAATAGAAAAGTTGATTTTTCTTCTGTGCCACTGTGTCTGGAAGCCAGCACCAAAAAATCAGCTAAGCAACTGGAAAAACTTGCGGGATCAATTAGTAAGAACATCCATTGGATCCCTGAAAATCAACGAAAAATATTACATCTGGCTGCAGTTTTTGCCAATAATTTTGGCAATCATTTATATGTTATCGCAGAAGGATTATTGCAGAAAAATGGATTAGATTTCGAATTACTTCGACCTTTAATAGCTGAAACAGCTGCAAAAATCAAAAACAATTCTCCTCAAAATATGCAAACCGGCCCTGCTCGCAGGGGAGATTCAGGCACTATCAATAAACATCTTGCACTTTTAAAAAATAAAGATCAAATTCGTAGGATCTACGAGATACTGACTAAAAGCATACTCGACCATGACGGCCCTCGTCTTTAGTCAAACTCTTTCTTATCTATCATGCCTGAGAATTTCAAACAAAAATTACGCAACATCAACACCTTCATCTTTGACGTAGATGGTGTGCTAACTAACGGAACACTTTTAGTATTGCAAGGAGAGCTGCATCGCATTATGAACATCAAAGACGGGTACGCTCTTAAAGAAGCAGTAAACTCAGGCTATAATGTCATAATTATATCAGGTGGAAAATCTGAAAGTGTAAGAAAACGATTAAGTGACTTGGGAATCAAAAATATCTATCTGGGTGTTGAAGACAAGAGGGCAAAATTGGCAGAGATCGTCGAAGAGTTCAAAATAAATATTGAACAAACCTTATATATGGGTGATGATTTACCTGACTATGAAGTCATGCAAGTTTGTGGCGTACCTTGTTGCCCGGCTGATGCAGTTTCTGAGATCAAGAATTTATCGCTTTATGTTTCCTCACAAAAGGGCGGCGAAGGATGTGCACGTGATGTTATAGAACAGGTATTGCGTCTTCAAAATAAGTGGCCCTACTCTGAGCGAAGCAAACAATAATGATCCTCTCCTATTTCCGACTTATTAGATTTCCAAACTTATGTATTATAGCTCTGTCACAAATCTTGATACGCTATTGTATCATTCTTCCTGCATTTGAGACTGAATCAATTATCACGGGCGAGTTCCCGGCTCACCTATCACTGGCAGATTTTATTATCCTGATCACTTCAACCTTGTTGATCGCAGCCGCAGGATATATCATTAATGACATTTATGATATTGAAACAGACCAAATAAATAAACCCGGGAAAAATAATATTGGAGTTCTTTTGAAACTTGAGACCGCTAGGAGACTATCTATGCTGTTAAGCACTATAGGAATTCTTCTGGGATTTTACCTAGCCTGGAAAATTGAGAGATGGGTCATGGGTGGAATTCATGTGTTTTCAGCATTCTCATTGTGGATGTATGCTAGTCAGTTTAAAAAGAAATTCCTGAGTGGAAATATTCTTATATCCATTCTCACAGCATTGTCATTACTGATTGTTGGATTGTTTGAACCTGAGTTCTACAGAAATTTTATCTATCTGGCCCTGTATGCTGCTTTCGCCTTTTCAATCACCCTGTTAAGAGAAATAATCAAAGACATGGAAGATGTCGATGGAGATAAATTAACCGGGTGCAACAGTATACCGATTCGATACGGCCTGAAGACATCCAAATTTATTGTATACACCCTCATAGTAATAAACGTCTTCTTCCTAGTGTATGTATTACATTATTTCTTTGCCACCAATAAGGTAATTAACTTTTGGTTCCTCACTCTCATGTTCATGACACCTTTTGCAGCACTTTTCGCCTTAATAACAATGGCGGATGTAAAAAAAGATTACTTCTATGCAGGCATATTTACAAAGATAATCATGGTCGCCGGTATCTCCACGATGATCCCACTTTATTATTATTTTCTCCGGTAGAGAAAAGTACTTTATAAATTTCAATTTCCCCTAAGGAACATGGATATAGGATCAGCTAAAATAATATTAGGCTCTGCTTCGCCAAGAAGAAAAAAACTACTGGAAGAATTGGGATGGAATATTGAGGTAAGAGTAAAAAGCACCACGGAAGCAATTCCTCCGAGTTTAAAAAGAGAACAGGTAGCTATTCACCTTGCAAAAATGAAAGCAGTAGCATTTGATGGCACATTAGCTTCTAATGAATTGCTGATTACTGCAGATACTATTGTTTGTCTTCACGACGACATTCTCAACAAACCGACTGACGAATATGAAGCAAGGCAAATGCTTCTTTCACTATCCGGAACATCCCATCAGGTTTATACCGGTGTATGTTTAACGATGAATAATAGAAGGCAATGTTTCTTCGATGAGAGCACTGTACATTTCCAAACCCTGAACGAAAACGATATTATAAAATATATTCAAGAATTCCATCCTTATGATAAAGCCGGGTCATATGGCGCACAGGAGTGCTTACCTGAAGGAATGAACCCTTGTTCGCAAGCAGAGCAAGAATTCATGATTAAAACAGGTCTGCCTGACTATTTGAAGGCTACTTTAGATATGAGCGACAAGAAACAAATCCCTATCATCAAAGAAATTCAGGGGAGTTTTTTTAATGTCATGGGACTCCCTGTTGCTAAACTTTACGAACATTTGAAGAATTATTAAAATTTAATTTAGCTTAGACCCAAATTATTTTTCATAGTCAATGAAATCAGCCTACCTCAAAATGCACACGGCAATCTTCCTGTGGGGCTTCACCGGCTTACTGGGTAAACTTATTGATTTGAATGAAGGAATGTTAGTTTGGTACAGATTGATGATCAGTTCTGTCGCCATTGGAATAATTCTCTTTTGGACAAAAAAAATTCCGAAACTAAAAGGTAAAGAATTAGCCAAGATCAGCGGAATAGGGATAATCGTCATGCTGCATTGGGTGGCCTTTTATGGATCGATAAAGTTGGCAAGCATTAGTATTGCAATGATCTGTCTTTCTTCCATTGCGCTTTTTGCCTCTATCATTGAACCTATTGTCAATAAGCGCAAATTCGATTACACCGAAATCATCTTTAGCCTATTCGCACTTGCCGGAATAGCAACAATTTACCATTCAGACACCTCAGCTTCGTTAGGTATAATTGTTGGTGTGATCAGTGCATTATTAAGCGCAATATTTTCAGTGCTAAACAGAAGAATTGCCGCAAAATATGAATCATTGACTATAAGCTTTATTGAATTAGGAAGCGGTTTTGTCTTTCTGACCCTACTCCTTCCCCTCTATTTTATTATCCAACCAACAACTGCGTTTATTCCAACGGCTATGGATTTTTTCTATTTGCTTATCCTTTCATTAGTATGTACAGTACTAACATGGATACTTTCCTTGCAAGCATTGCGACATGTTTCTGCTTTTACTATGGGTCTTGCACTGAATCTGGAGCCTGTTTATGGCATTATTCTGGCAGTTTTATTTGCCGGAGAAGGAGAAATTCTTAACTCCGGTTTCTATCTGGGAGCCGCAATTATTTTGGTGACAGTTCTCCTGCATTCTATTTATAAGAACAGGATAAATCGGAGAATGCCTGTCCCAATGCCATGAGAATTATAAATTTGCTTAAAAAAAATCCTCAAATGGATAAGGCATGCCTTATCCATTTGAGGATTTTCTACTAGAAAAAATATTTAGAGAATAACCAATTTAGTTATGGTCTGCGTTCCGTTTGAAACAGCTTTAATCATGTAAGTACCGGCACGAAGATCAGTTGCAGAGATCATTTCGATGTTCGTTCCTTTAGTGACATTCATTATTCCTGAATAAACCTGACGTCCGTTAATATCAAACATTTCGATCTGAGTTCTACCCGCTGAAGCTGCATTGATGTGCAACTTGATGGTATTATCATTCATTTGAAATGCATAAACAGCAAGCTTCACTGCATCAACTTTAGAAATACCAACAGTGCTACAACGAGAATCTCCGGGAGCTGCAATATCGGCAGCAACTGAATTACCTGTAAAAGTACATGCAGGGTCAAGGGTAAGATCACTAAGGAATACAGGTGCAGTAATTGCTGTCGCATTTGCAAACACTACAGGAGTCCAGTAATAAACACCATATGGTGTACCTGCACCTATTAGAGTTCCATCATTGATAAGAAGACGGAAAGATGTTGGCGTAGATGGAGATGTTATCTGGTAAGTTGCAACGAGACTTGGCTCCAATAAAGGATTCACCGAGCCTGTAATGTCAGCATCACTGATCACCCAGCTAACTCCATAGAAATCACCAACAGTTGGCGACGCAACACCTGTAGAAGTAACTATCAATGTATCTCCGGCACATACCAATGTATCTGAACCAACTGCAGTTCCCGGACTAACAGAAGTATCGTTACAAAGGATAGGCTCAAGGAATTCAAATTTGTATATTCCATCACTGGTAGGGCTAGTTGTGAATCCACCTGTCCACATTGTAAGAGAGTCAACAACACCTAAAGCAGTCCTTTGATCAATTGTTTCAATAGTAACCCAAGTATGACCACCATCATTACTGTATGATGAACCTGCGAAACCGGTTGCGGCTCCTGTACTTATCATCTTTGCAGCGGTTCCGGGTACATATTTGATATCAGATCCAAAGAGTGTCCCTGTGATCGTAGAAGCAGTCCATGTATCACCCCCGTCAACAGTATGCTTAACTGTGTTCACTCCGGATGTATTATTATACAAACGAACGAGGCCTTCTAAAGAACTATTAAAACAAATATCAATGGCACCATCAACCGGTACAACAATTCCGGTAGCTGAAACCGTCCAGTTTAAACCACGATCAATTGAACGAAATACACGCCCTTTGTTTGTATCAAACCAAATAGTATCACCCATCACGTCGTAGTGACCTACAATTCCAAATTCACCGTTAAGTGGTGGCGGAACATTTACTAAAGGAACACGATTCCAGTTGTCTCCTCCATCACTCGTAGTGTAAATTTCGTAATCACTTGGATTAGGATCGCCCATAGTAAATCCTTCATTAGCGTCCCAGAAATGAACTACATTCGGAAAAGAAGTTGCATCATAGATCAAACCTGAATCTTGCTGATTCCATGTAGTTCCTCCATCCATTGTCTTCCAAATTCCACCACCATTACTAGCAACAGCATCATAAAAGACTGACCATGCAGTATCTGCATTCAAGCCGAAGATCATTCCCCAATCATATGTTGTTGGAACAGGAACTATACCGGAAACCCAGTTCATTCCTCCGTCAATCGTTCTTGAAAAATCCTGACGATTCGCAGAACCGGCTGTACCATCGTAAGAACAAATCCATACTATGTTTGTATCAACCGGACTTACATAACGTACACCGGATGATACCGGAGTAAAATTAGTCGCCTGACTCACCCAGGTGCCTTGTGCGTTCACAGACAGGTTGAGTAGAAACAAAGAAAATACAAGTAATACTTTTTTCATGCTAATAGTTTTTTTGGTTTGAAATGCAAAATTACTAAATTTTAGCTATAATATTCGATAGAACTCAAGTTTAATGTGAGTCATGAAGTGACTTGTCAAATTCCTTTTTTTTTCTTAAAAATTGCAAGATATTCTTGACGAGACCATTTGCAAAGCATGTATTTTAAGCTCATTATCAAGCACTTACAAAAAATATGCTTCCTTCTATAATTTTTATTTTAGATGTATAACAGACAAGTCAGAATAAATTTCGGGTAGGATCATCATGTTGACTCATCAAAAAAAATGCTTTTGTATGACTTTACACTACGCTCAAATTGACTATTAAATAGTACTCTGTGTATTTCATTTTTTGTAAAGGAGCGTGAAAAACATTATTATATGAAGGAATGGATTCATGAAAAAAAAAATTATTACTTTATGCAAATAAACGCATCAAAATTTTCAGTTAAAATTACAATGAAACAACAACGCTTTTACTACATCCTTCTATTGAGCTTATTAAGCCTCAATATCATTGCACAAATACCTACCATAGGTTTGATTCAGAACACACATGAGTCCGTCAATGGTTATACTCTTTTCTCTCCGAATTCTTCTAACACAACCTATCTATTAGACAACTGTGGTAACCTTGTAAATAGTTGGCAGAGTTCTCATTCTCCCGGCTTGTCTGCATACCTGTTAGAAAATGGAACACTTTTACGCACAGCCAGAATAAACAATCAGGTATTTACCGGTTTAGGTGGAAGTGGTGGACGAATTGAATTGTTCGATTGGACCGGCAACATTACTTGGTCGTTTGATTATTCAGATAGTTTGCACTATCAACATCACGATATAGAATTTTTACCCAATGGAAATATATTATTGCTTGCATGGGAGTACAAAACCTCAAATGCGGCAATTGATCAAGGTAGAAATCCTGCACAAATTGGCGCGGCTTTGTTTTCTGAACACATTGTAGAAATAGAACCTACAGGAACAACGGGAGCAAACATCGTTTGGGAGTGGCATGTATGGGATCATCTTATTCAGGACTATGACACTTCCAAATCAAATTATGGAGTAGTACAAGATCATCCTGAACTAATCGATATAAATTTCCCCGGCTCCAGTAATCAGGACTGGTTACACTTCAATTCCATCGATTACAATCCATTGACTGATGAAATTATTATTAGCGTCCATAACTTTTCTGAGATTTGGATTATTGATCACAGTACAACAACTCAAGAAGCTGCAAGCCACCTTGGAGGTAATTCAGAAAAAGGGGGTGATCTACTTTATCGCTGGGGTAATCCTCGTGCCTACAAAAGAGGAAATGCATCAGATCAGGTTTTTTGGGCACAGCACGATGCGCATTGGATAGATCCCGGCTTAATAGATGAAGGCCGAATAATGGTATTCAATAATGGACTCAACCAACCCGGCTCAGATTATTCTTCGATAGATATCATTGAACCAACTAAGGATTCACTTGGTCATTACATGTTAAATACAAATTTAACTTATAGTCCCGACTCCTTGTTTTGGCGATTCGTTGCCGACCCGCCAACATCATTCTATTCATCAAATATTTCAGGTGCACAAAGACTTAGTAATGGAAACACACTTATTTGTGAAGGCTCATCCGGTGTTTTCTTCGAGATAGATTCGATCGGGTCAACCGTATGGAATTATATAAATCCTGTAAATCAGAATGGACCGATGACTCAAGGAAGCAACCCTAATGGAAACGCCGTTTTCCGTTGCACACGTTATATGCCTGATTATTCCGGATTCATAGGTCAAAATCTTACTGCCGGCGCACCAGTAGAATTAATGCCCTATCCTTCAACTTGCTCATTGTTCACTGATATCATTCATCAGGATCTAAGTATAAACGAGAATGCTTTTCTCGTGTATCCCAACCCGGCCACAAGTCAATTAAGTATTGAAAATTTTACAAGCGAAGGTTTTATTGTAAAGATAATGGACCTTACCGGAAACACATATATAACTTCTAAAGGAAAGAATAATATTAAAATTCCGATATCCTCGCTCCCCCAGGGAGTATACCTTTTAAGTATCGAAACATCAAATCTGATTTACAAAAAATTGCTTCTAAAAATATAATATTTATTCAGGCAAATACGGTGAAAATTAAATTCAATACTCCGTTAGTTTTTAGGCAGCCATTCGGCCGATTTCAATGCAATCTTCATATAGCCTTCTTATTTTTTTGCAACTCAT
>Ga0138256_10007742_pt1 | contig 11312 bp, 7 predicted proteins | sample KNB2016incub_MG_FD_105486 | JGI IMG/M metagenome (GOLD analysis project Ga0138256, IMG submission 105486) | Active sludge microbial communities from wastewater in Klosterneuburg, Austria - KNB2014incub_MG | ecosystem: Engineered > WWTP > Activated sludge > Unclassified | place: Austria...
AAAACCTGCAAAATAATCCCTTGAATAAAGCCAGAGACCGGCTGACATGGTCGGGCGGATTTTACGCAGGGCCTGCGTGATTCCTGAGGCGGTAGCCGGATCAACATCATTTCCAGTTCCGTTTCCGTCAAAGTCATGCATGCTGCGGTCCAGACTTACCGTGGTGATCCCGGCTGAAAATCCACCGGATAAATTAGTTGTGGGATTAAGTCCCAGGTGATAGGCATAGGAAGCCGTAGCACTGAAAAAATTGAAACTGCCGGTACGGTCATTCATGATCGTCATGCCAATTCCATGGTGTGGTTCTGCAGCCGTATAATTTTCCCAGTAATATTGACCGCGCGGGTTCTGTCCGGGAATGCGGAATGATGTGGAGGATGTTCTGTAATCCTTTTTACCAATTGGTCCATGGATAGTCAGGTAGCTGGTCATGGGTGCTCCCTTGATACCTACCCATTGATCCCTGACCGACATTTTAAGATCGGTGTAATTATCTATTCCCGTAATGGCAGGATTGATGACAAATGGGTTCACCACATACTGCGTATAATGTGGTTTCTGCTGAGCATATAATTGCGCAGCTAAACCCATCATGACTATCCCTGTTATAAAAAACCGCTTCATAGTTTACCTGATTATATCCACATAACCTGTCAACGGGGGTCTTCCGTTTTTCGGATCAATTACATAATAATAAGTTCCAACCGGGGCATCTGCGCCATTTACTTTACCATCCCATGGGGTTGGATAACCGATTGATTTAAATACCAGCTGTCCGTACCTGTTCACAATATTCACGGAGCATCCCGGGTAGGTGTCGAGGTATTTAATCACCCATTGGTCATTTACTCCATCTCCATTCGGACTGAAAATATTCGGCACATCGGGTTTCTTCAATACTTTGACAAACATGGTGTCACTGTTGCTGCATCCTTTGCTGGTGGTTACAACCAGCGTGAAATAAGTATCATCCGGAGGACGAGCCAGGGGTCTTTCCAGTGTCGGGTTGTTCAGGTAGGCTGCAGGTGTCCAGCTATAGGTAACAGGATCTCTGGAAGTAATAATAGGCGTTAATTCAACTGCTCCCCCCTCTAACATTAATTTGCGCGGACCTGCATCAACTACCGGGTATGGGTTTACTGAAACAAGAGTGGTGGCCACACTACTCCGGCATCCAAAATTATTCACGATATAATGAGTGACAGGATAATTATTGACCCCTGTATACAAATAAGTAAAGGAGGAAGTATTGCGTGTATTACCATCAGCCATATCCCAGAACCATTGTGTGGTGCTGCCATCGGCAGGGTCACTGGTACTGCGGAAGCTGAACGTACCACCGATACACACATCGGTCTTATCAACCGTAAATGATCCCCGTGGTTCCGGATGGATTGAATTGACCACAATAATGGTATCGTGCGGGCAACCGCTATTGGCAATCACCTGCAGGTTCACATTAAAGGGGCCTACACTATTATAAATATGTGATGGATCTTTTACTGTTGCTGAATTATTCACCCCGCTTGCCGGATCACCAAAATCCCAAACATAGGAGAATCCGCTTTCTGAACCATCCGGGATGGTAGACAGGTTCCTGAAGGCAATCGTGGCCGCAGGTAAACAAACAGAGGATGGGAAATCAAACCGGGGCCTTGCGATCGGGTTCACCAGTACCGGTTCTGTGCTAACAGTACTTCTGCAACCATTGCTGGTGAGTACTGAAAGGGTTACTGTATAATTTCCCCAGCTGGTAAATAAATGGGAAGGTGAACTATTCGTAGAAGTATTGGCAACGCCGCTGGCGATATCCCCAAAATTCCAGGTCCAACCCGTGATACTGCCATTTCCGGCAGGAATACTGGAATTGTTACTGTTGAAACTAACCGGGCTTCTTTCGCAAACAAGTGGTTGTACCCCGATTCGGGCAGAGGCTGTATCCCATACAGTAATCAGGTTGCTGGCGGTATCAATACAACCAGCTGCTGAAGAAGTATAAGTATACAATATGCGGTGTGTTCCAATGCCGGCAACAGCTGGTGAGAAGATACCACCGGGTGAAACTCCGGGTCCGGTGAAAATACCAGTTCCGATGACTCCCCCTGTTTCCCTGGCCACAGCCGGAGGAATTTGATAAGGCGGAGCATCATAACAGATGGAAGGTATCGGATTGAATAATACATCAGGCGCTGCATTGACGGTAACAGGAATATCCCGGACTGAAAAACAAATGGTACCTGAATAAGCTACAAGCCTGATCGTATACGTTTGGGTGGTCGTTAATGTCGGATACTTGTGTTTATAAACTCCATTAAATAAAGGCACGTTGACTAAATCAAAAGTAGCGGGTGCGCCTAGTAAGTCCCAGTAAATTTCAAGTTTCGTTACACTTCCCTGACTGATTGTTGACAGGTTAACCAGGCTTACAGAGTCATTGGCACAAAGTGTTGCAAGGTTATTGACTCTAAAATCTGAAACAGGGTCAGCTGCATTGATGAAGATATCATTATAAGTAGTGTCCTTACATCCATTGGCACTGGTGGCCACATGCATCACCGTATACGGACCAATAGCAGTATACAGGTGTGTTCCATCACGGGTGGTAGAGAAATTTGCAGCGCCACTGGCAGGATCTCCAAAATCCCAGTAATAGCCTGCCGGATCCAGCGTTCCGGATCTGATCTTGCTGGTATCTTTGAAGAAGGTAGCCACATCATTGATACATACCTCAGGAACTTCAAATCCAGCTTCGGGTACGATATTAATGATGACAGGTACTGCGGGATTAGTGCTCACACATCCTTTATCCGTTACTACAACCAGACTTACATTATAAGTATTGGCAATGCCATAGGAATGCGTCACATTAGGATTTGTAGGCGGGTTGATCACAAGAGGAGGTGAAGCATCTCCAAAATCCCAGGTCCAGCTGGTGATATTACCGGAGTTAGGAACAGAAGTATTGGTAAAGGTAATGGTCCTGGTTTCGCAGGATGGAGCGCTCGGAACAAAACTTGCTGTTGGCAATGCATTCACAATGAGTGTTCCGTTGGCAGTGACCTGAGCACAGGAACCTGTTGTGGTAACAGTATAATTGAATGTACCGGAAGCGGTTGGGGTACCCTGAATGGTAAAATTGCCTCCGCTGAAACTACCGGTGACACCTGCGGGTAATCCGCTAACCGTAGCACCTGTTCCACCCCCTCCTATTGCATAAACAATTTGTGCGATTGTTGCATTAACACAAAGCTCCTGGAGATTGGTTCCGGCTGGTGAAGACAGGTTTATTGTTGCATCCGGATTAACGGTAATAGATCCATTAGCAGACGGGGTTCCACAAGGGCCAGTTGAATTGACAGTATAATTATATGTACCCGCTGTGGTAGGTGTTCCGGAAATGGTGAAAACTCCTGCTGCATAGGTACCAGTTACCCCCGTAGGTAAACCACTTACCGTAGCACCGGTTCCACTACCACCTATAGCATAAGTAATATTAGTAATGGGTACATTCATACAAAGTGTCTGGTTGCTGGTAGACACAGGTGAAGTGAGTGTAATGGTTCCATCGGCAGTTACGGTGATGGTACCATTGAGTGACTGATTGATACAGGGGCCAAGTGTGGTGATGGTATAATTAAATACACCGCTGATAGTTGGAGAACCGAGTATGGTATAGAAACCACCCGCGTAAGATCCGGTAACACCAGCGGGAAGTCCGGTAACAGTGGCACCCGTACCACTTCCGCCAATACTGTATTGAATATTTGCAATTGCCGTATTGATACAAACTGTTTGAATATCGGTTCCAACAGGTGATGACAGGCTGATTGAAGCATTATCATTGACCGTGATTGTTCCATTGATTGGGATATCTCCGCATGGGCCGGTACCGGTTACAACGTAATTAAATGTACCAGCTACCGTTGGAGTACCGGATAAAGTCATCACTCCAGCAGCAAAAATGCCGTTTACACCTGTTGGTAATCCGGTAACACTGGCGCTGGTTCCACCTCCGCCAATGGCATAGGTAATATTGGCAATGGGATTATTCACACAAAGGGTCTGATTATCTGACCCGGCCGGTGAAGTGAGTGTGAGGGTGGTATTATCATTTACCACTACATCTACAAATTCATTCTGTGGCTGCACGCAAAGGGTCGAGCCGGTATTCCTTATTTCCACTAATGTATACCTGAAGTTGCCGGGTACATTGGTTGGAACTGGCAGGGTCACGGAAGTAGCAGCAGGTGGCCCGGCAGCGGTGGAAATTGTCTGATTCGGACCAGCGTTAATCCTGTAAGTAAATGTATAAGGCGGCTTGCCTTCGGTACCGCTGAAAGTAATCTGGGGACTCGGATCGTTTTTACAAACTGTAATGGTACCGCTGATAGTTCCTACCGGCAGCTGTGGGACAATGATTGTTCCGGGAATGGTATCACTCAGACAACCTGCCGTTGTGATATTCATAAAACGCACATTATAGGTTCCGGGCGCTGTAAAAATATGGGTAGGGTTTCTGGCCGTTGAATTATTTAAAGGTCCGCTGAGCGGGTCACCAAATTCCCACCAGAACCGGTAAGTAGCTTTGGGTATTTGAGGTGTGGTTTCCGTGAATTGTACAGTTTCAAACTGACAACCCGGCTCGGTAAAATTAAAACTGGCAACCGGAGGTGAAGAGACGGTTAGCGGAAAGCTGTAGTCCTGAGCATTACCGCATCCTTCTGTAGAAGTTCTGTAAACAGTAATGGTAATTGTATAGGTACCTGGTGTATTAATGGTATAATTTCCGGGAAGAGAATACCAGGCAACGTCTTTCCCATTCCGGATGTTCACTGAATCGGGGGTGATTGTGGGTGCTCCTAAAACCGTCAGCGGGAAATTGGAAGGCACCAGAACACCCGGATTACTGATTGACCACCTGATCGAATCATACCTGATTTCAACCGGTGGAGTAGCCAGGTTCTTATCAGGAAAATAGACCTTGAATTTAAAAGGTGAATTGGTACAAACGTTGGGGGAAGATTCTATCCCCCATTCGTTATTTACTTCCAGTGCCTGATTCAGGTCTCTTACATTGGTTCCGGCAGAATAAGCATAAGATTCAAAGTTACCTGCCTGGAATCCATATGCGATTGCATTGAATCCACTATCGGCATAAAGCCGGTGTGATCCCGAAACAGCCGGGGTGAATAAATGTTGCAAATAAGAATAACCCGGAATATTAGGCGCCGCGACAAATGCTGTACTTGGAGGAGCGCCATCGATGGTAAAACTGGGGGCGATGGCAGTCTTGATCAGTACATTCAGCCATTGCCGGTTGATACTCTGCTGGGTAGACGTAAATATGGTGATATCACTGATATTCTGTTCAATCGGGTTCAGGATTACCATATCCGGGTCACCATTATTGGTACCCGAACAGGCACTGGTTTGTGCATATTGAACCACACAGATCGGTTTATCAGAAGTGATGCTGGTAGCTGAAGTTAAAACCTGCGGAGTAAGATTAAAGGTTGCGGGATAGATCTGTCCTTCATTTAATGTAGTGATCAGCGAATTATTAAAATAAATACTGGTATTGTCTTCCGAAGCGATGACCCGGTACGGATTGCCGTTGGTATAGTCACCAAAAGGAATAAACCCATAATTTTTTCCCCAGGTAGATACCGGATAAAGTTGCTGGAACAAGGGATCAAAAGAGCCAGGGTTGGTACACGTTGTGGTACCAATGGTTGCAGAAGAACTTCCGGAAAATACTGCGATTGGCAAACAGGAACCTGTAGCCGTGGCTATAGACTCAATCAGCGTACCAGTAACGTCCTGTGTAGACTGATATTGGTACATATCACCGGTATTAACAAGCGGAATAATAAATGGGGCTGCTTTAACACCATTCAGCATGGGGGTTACTCGAACCTGTGTGGACGGTTGTGTGGCAATAACCTGAAACTGAGATCTTGAGCTTTGCCCGCCTCCATTGGTTGCGGAATAAGTGTAACTGGAAGCAAAATATTTTTTCCCCAATACATTGGTAGGTAGCAATAGAGTGGCAGCGCTTCTGGCGTTACCATATTGCTGGGCATAGGCAACTACTTCCGGCTGACCGGGGTCCACTGTTAACCGTAATGACTTTTGTATTACGGTTCCGGACTCAGCGTTACTAATGTGAGCAAGGCCGTGTGGGATATTGACAGAAGTGATACCGTTGGCGGCAACAGAAAAAGTAGCGTTAAATGTACCATTGGTCATCGAGATCTTACCTGAACTGGCCTGATCCGAAGTAATCCAAATACTCATCGCTCCGGTACTGGCACCGGAAGGAATGTGATTAGGGAAACAAAACCAGAATTCGCTACCCTTGTTTGAAAAATCCTGCGCGTTAACTCCGGTACTACATACGGTTAACGATAGTACGAGGGTACTTAATAGGTATAATTTTCTCATTAGTCCAATGTCCTTAGTTTTCAGAAAGCCGCACTAATTTAACATTATTGCTGCAAATAACCTACAAAGAATCCTTTGTGGGCATTCTATCCGCTTTTTGAAAGTAAAATATTGTGAATTAACCCATTAAAAAAAAACGGGATATTATTAACCTCTACTTAATTAAGGGTAAACCCGCATCAAAAAAATGATGGCAAAAGAATGGTAGGTCAGGCCCTTTTAACACCAAAAGCGCCTTTAAATTTTTAGCAAGAGGCTAATTCATATGTATATATTAATCATACAATAAATATTCAATATTTTAATTGAAATATAATTTTTATATCATTGTATATCTGGTATTTATCTATAATTTATTTTATAATTAAAAGATTTTTCATAAATGCTCAAACGAGCCTAAATCTATCTCAGCATAATATCGACTTAATATTCTATTAACCTTTTTAATTTACTGATTAACTGACTATTAACTATATTTTTAATAAATTTAATTATTAGCATAGGTTTCATGCTTAAGAAAATGACCTATCGCTAATTTTGTTAGCTAACTTTTTATCCCGATTTTTAATGTATATGAAATCATACCCCTTGAACGACAATCAATCCAGGTCAGCTCCTACCCTCTTTTTAATCAGCAGCTACTTAGTCGCTCTATTCTCCTTTTTGTTATTATCATCCTGCCAGTCTTTTCAGGCTCCAGAGTTCCGGAATGTGGATAATATCAGGTTGGGGAAATTGGGGAAAAACTCAAGTTCCATCCTGGCAGACGTACAGTATTACAATCCGAACAGGACCCGGCTGAAGCTAAAATCGGCCAAAGGAGAAGCCTGGATGGATGATGTTTATCTGGGACGATTTGAAGTGGACAGCCTGGTGGAGATACCCGCCATGGGCAATTTCAGTCTTCCGGTAAAATTGGATGCCGATATGGGCAAGGTGCTGCAGCATTCATTAACCGCCCTATTGAGCAGGGAGGTCCGCATCAGGATCAAGGGTACCGCCAGAGTTGGGAAAAGCTTTTTCTATATCAACTACCCGATCGAATATGAAGGGGCACAAAAACTCGACCAGCTATTGAATAAAAAGTAATCCTTGCAGGAGTAAGGTTACATACAATTTGACGATTTGCTCCGGGGTTGATATCATTATTGTTCCCGGAAGAATTGTTCAGCGAACTATTGCTGGGCTGGAACCGGCGCTGGTTTGGGCTTGGGATGTGACCCGCCATCCTCCGATTTTTTACAGGGTTTGGGTAGCCTGTTGTAAGCATCTTCCGCCGCAGGAACATCATCGGCATCATACCCGCAATTGGCGATATAGGCCTTGATTTCCTCAATATTGATCCGGTCAGTTACAAATTTGACCTTTGTTTCTCCTTTTCGGTAGTTAACCAATATCTCCAATACCCCGTCATATGGCTTTACATAAGATTCAATCCGCTTTTTGCAATTCTCACAAAGCGCATTAGGGGTTTTGATAATGGCCGTTACAACCGGTTTTACCTGGGCGGATGCCGCCAGCGTGAGCAGGCCGAAACAAAAAAGGGTCAGGGCAAATTTTTTCATATCTGTAAGAATGAATTTCCGATAAAAAAGCTGCAAGCAGGGTCAGACTTTTAACGACCCCTTCCAGCCAGCGGGGTCTTCCCGCCATTGCAAAAGTAATTCCTGCTGATCGGCGGCAATCATCCCCCTTTCGATAGCCAATCCGATGAGGGTGGGATAATCAGTCAATGAATAATAAGTCAGTGCCGCGGCTTCAAAAGCCTTGTCGGCCTGAGAAAATCCATAGGTAAAAATAGAAACCATGCCAATGACATCTAGACCCTGTTCCTTTAATACATCAACCACCTGCAGGCTGCTTTTGCCTGTAGAAACCAGGTCCTCGATCACCACCACTTTCCGGCCTTTCTCATAATGGCCCTCAATCTGGTTGCCCAGTCCATGCTCTTTGGGTTTGGGCCGGACATAGATATAAGGCAGTTTCAGCTGATCTGCAGCCATGGCTCCCCAGGCAATCCCTGCGGTAGCCACCCCTGCCAGCAGTTCTGCTTCGGGAAACTTTTCAAAAATTACATTACACATTTCTGACTTTATAAAATCCCTGATATAAGGAAAGGAAAGTACTTTCCTGTTATCACAATAGATCGGGCTTTTCCAGCCACTGGCCCAGGTAAAGGGCTGGTCAGGGTTCAGACGGACGGCATTTACCTGCAATAATTTTTCAGCTACAGCGCTTGCATCATTCATAGGACAAAGTTAGCCGGTGGAAACCATATGATGACATACCCGGTTCATAAGTTCTGCCAGCTATTCCTTTTTGTCCTTCATGAGCTTCAGCTGATTTGCTGTAACTTAGAACGATAACAGGCTTGTTAAATCCCCTTCCTTCTGCATGTACATCAAAATATATTTCGATAACAAACCGCTTTTTCTCTGCGATTCCGTGGATGAAGTGATTACACCCTTTATTCACCATGATGATGCTGTTTTCATTGATGAGCTGGATAGCCATACGGTAAAATCCATGATACATGAAATGCAGCTGGAAAAAGTGCATGCCGGCGTTTTCCTGCATGCTGATCTGGAAGCCCTCCGCAAAGCATTTTATAAAAAATTTACCCTGGTGCAGGCAGCAGGTGGTCTGGTGGAAAATGAAAAAGGTGAAATACTGATGATTTTCAGGAGGGGAAAATGGGATCTTCCAAAAGGGAAACTGGATAAAGGAGAAACGCTTTCCGAATGTGCTGTCAGGGAAGTGGAGGAAGAGACTGGTCTGCAGCGAATTCAATTACTATCTCCCCTGCCGGTTACTTATCATACTTATCACGAAGGGTCAAAGTATATACTCAAAGAATCTTACTGGTACCATATGAAAGTGGAAGGTACACAGCAACTGGTTCCCCAAACCGGCGAGGGTATTGATGTGGTAAAATGGGTCAGCAGGGAAAAGGCCAGAGATTACTATCCCGAGTGTTTTCCTTCCGTGATTGATGTAATGGAAGCCTACCTGGGCTGATTCAGAGCGAGCGGGGCTTGCTGAAATCTCTTTTGGGTATGATGGCAACTGTCAGCCTGCTCACACAAACCAGTTTTTCATGGTCATTAAATATGCGGATATCCCATACATGGGTTGATTTTCCGAGGTGAAGCGGCATGGCGACGGCAGTAACATATCCCGCAGTGGCGCTATGTACATGATTGGCGTTGATTTCAAGTCCCACACATTGGTATTGTGCCGGATCAATGACCATGGCAGAAGCGATGCTGCCAATACTTTCGGCCAGCACACAGGAAGCTCCACCATGTAATAAGCCGTAAGCCTGCCTTGTCCGCTGATCCACCGGCATTCTTGCTTTGAGGTAGTCCTTCCCTATTTCGATCCATTCAATGCCGATATGTTCATCCATGGTGCCCCTGCCGGTTTCCTGCAATTGCTCCAATGTAATTTCTGTTTTAAACCAAATAGACATAGGCTTATTTAAGAACTGATTTAGCTACTAATTCCGGTAAAAAAGGGGTGGCGTCACCACCATTTCGAATGATATCCCGTACAATGGTGGAAGCTACCGAAGTATACTTGGGTTCCCCGGTTAAAAAAATGGTTTCAATGGTTCTGTCCAGCGTACGGTTTGCATCAGCGATTGTTTTCTCATACTCAAAATCGCTGACATAGCGGATTCCCCTCAGTATGAAGCGGGCGCCAATTATTTTACAATAGTTGATGGTGAGTCCTTCGTACACCACTCCTTCTACCCTTTCTTCATCCTGGTAAATCTCTTCTATCCATTCCTGTCTTTGCCTGGCGCTGAACATGGGTGTTTTGGAAGCGTTTAATCCAATGCCCACGATGATTTTATCAAACAGGGGCAGTGCCCGGTTGATGATGTCGACATGTCCTAAGGTGACGGGATCAAAAGTCCCTGGAAAAAGGCAGATGCGGGGCATGGCAAAAGATTAGGTTGAAAAGCTAATGATTATTGATCAATTAAACTCAATTCCCGGCCGTTTTCCTTCCGGAGAGGAGGTACAAAACCGCCATCCTCACTGCCACACCGTTTTCCACCTGTTGCAGGATAATGGATTGTCCACTGTCAGCCACATCGCTATCCAGTTCAACACCCCGGTTGATCGGACCCGGATGCATGATCACAATTTCTTTTTGCAAACTGTCCAGCAATCTTCGGTTAATGCCATATGCCAAACTGTACTCCCTGAGTGAAGAGAACAGTACCTGGTTCTGTCTTTCGAGCTGAATGCGCAACACATTGGCCACATCACACCAGGAAAGCGTTTCTTTCAGGTTATAACTCACATTAACGCCGAGTGCCTGGGCAATGTATTTGGGGATCAGGGTGGGCGGACCACAAACCGTGACTTCGGCACCCATTTTATTGAGCAGGAAAATATTGCTTTGGGCTACCCGGCTGTGCATGATATCACCGATAATAGCCACTTTTCTTCCTTTTAAACTCCCGGTCTTTTCCTGTATTGAAAAAGCATCCAGCAGGGCCTGTGTGGGGTGTTCATTGATCCCGTCACCGGCATTGATGATGGCAGCAGGAATATGTTGTGACAGAAAATGCGGGGCTCCGCTGGCACTATGGCGCATCACCACCATGTCCACTTTCATGGACAGGATATTATTTACTGTATCCAGCAGGGTTTCACCCTTGGCTGCTGAGGAAGTCGAGGCTGCAAAATTCAGGGTATCAGCGCTCAGTCTTTTCTCCGCCAGCTCAAAAGAGAACCGGGTACGGGTGGAATTCTCATAAAAAAGATTCACGATGGTTACTTCACGAAGGGAAGGAACTTTTTTAACCGGTCGTTGTAATACTTCTTTGAATTGTGCTGCCGTGGATAAAATAA
>Ga0138256_10007743_pt1 | contig 11311 bp, 12 predicted proteins | sample KNB2016incub_MG_FD_105486 | JGI IMG/M metagenome (GOLD analysis project Ga0138256, IMG submission 105486) | Active sludge microbial communities from wastewater in Klosterneuburg, Austria - KNB2014incub_MG | ecosystem: Engineered > WWTP > Activated sludge > Unclassified | place: Austria...
CAGGACGTGCGAGACGCCCGGCTTCGACGAAATGCACGTGTAGAGCGTTTGCGACTGTGACTGAACCAGTGCGGCTTTTTCAGTCTGGATTCGTGTGGCTTCGGCGTTGAGCGATTCAACCGTCGCCCGCTGTTCGGGTGAAAGTCGCGCCATGAGTTGCGCATTCGACACATAATTCTGATCGGCCACGCGAGCGGAAGCGGCGACCTCGTCCGCCGTCAGTGCTCGGTTGTAAAGCAGAGCCCGCTGAATGCGACCGGTCAGCATGCGGTTGCCTCCGGGTGGACTGTGCCGCAGGCCGAAGATCAACTGGGACTTTCCAGCGGTGTAGTTCTGCAACTCGCGCGGTCGATAGGGTTCGCCGTATGGCTGGCCATCGCGATAGCCGATGATCGTGCCGTCCTTCTGATAGACGATGGCGACATGGACAGCACGATTGGCGGCCTCCGATTCCTCAGGCCCTTTGAACGGCATCGTGCGCGTAAAGCCGTTGCTCCCCGCCATCCATTTTTGAGGTTCGCGTTCGCCAAAGACGATCGCGTCGAATGCGACGCCATCAAGAGTCTGCACGCTGATGACGCCGCCGCCCGCCTGATCCAGATTGCCGAGCTGCACCCAGGCTTCGAGTGTCTTTTCTTCCAGATCAGTTTTCAGTGGCGCTGTTGCGACGTACGAATCCTTGCCATCGACAACCAGGCAACCGTCCTCGATCTTTGCGCTGCCGTGGGCGACCGCATGGAGTTCGCCAACACTATCTCTCATGTCGTTATCGAATTCCCAGGCCGCGAGAGCCTGCGGTGGTTCGGGCCCGGCGACGGTGCCGTTTTTGCGTTCGGCAATAATCTTCTGACGCACCGGTTCTTCGATCTGGCTGATCTGTCCGCGAAGGACGACGACGCGGGCGTCGATGTCGGTTAGACGCTGCTGTTTCTCCAGCGGCAGCGGCACGTTGACGCTGCGTTCGCCGTGAGCGACGCCGGTCAGCGTTGCCGCCAGTTGGTAGTATTCTTTCTGCGAGATCGGATCGAACTTGTGATCATGGCACCGCGCACAGTTGGCGGTCAGACCCAGAAATGTCTGACCGACAACGGCGACCAGATCTTCGATTTCGTCCTGCGCCATGGACATTCGCATCTTGTCGTTGGCGGGCAGGGTCGTGTTGTGCGCCCCTGCCACCAGGAACCCCGCCGCAGCCACGGATTTGATGTCATCCGGCTGCAGGATGTCGCCCGCGAGTTGCCGACGGACAAATTCGTCATACGGCATGTCCTGATTCAGGGCGTCAATGACCCAGTCACGATAATGCCATGCGTTGTCGCGGGGCTGATCGTATTCAAAGCCGTTGCTTTCACCAAACCGTACGATATCCAGCCAATGCCTCGCCCAGCGTTCGCCGTAGTGCGGTGAGGCCAGCAATCGATCGACGAGGTTTTCGTACGCTCGATCTGAAGTGTCCTCCAGAAACGCGTCAATTTCGGCAGGGGAGGGCGGCAGTCCGACGAGATCAAACGAAAGTCGGCGAATCAGCGTGCGTTTGTCTGCCGGAGCGGCGGGATTCAGCCCGGCTTCGGTCCGCTGCACATCGACAAATGCGTCGATCGAATTGTCATTCCAGCCATTGCGCTCGGTCGCCGGAGGTTGAACATCGCTCAGCAGTTGCAGTGACCACCAGTCCAGCCCGGCTCGAGCGTCGGTCGAGAAGCGGAACGGATCAATCGTGTCCGTCCCCCATTTGGCACCGCCATCGATCCACGCTTTGAATTTGGCTTTTTCGGTAGCCGTCAGAGGCTTCTTCGGCGGCATCTCATCGGAATCAATCAGTTGCCAGAGCAGGCTGTTCGTCAGGTCGTCCCTGTCGATCACCTTCCCGGATTCGCCGCCTGCCATGGCGGTTTCGCGGGTTGAAAGGTTCAGTTTCCCCTTCGGTTCAGGACCAATGTGGCAACTCAGGCATCGCTGAGCGATCAGGGGTGCGATCTGGTGGTCAAAGTCCTGCGGTGTAAATTCATCGGCACTAATGCGTGCGTTCAGGACGACGGTCAGCAATAGAAAAAGACACAGACATTGACGAATCGTACGCATTCAACTGGCCTTTTCGTCGAATCAGAGTAGAGCAATTGTCTCAATTGCTCCCTGTTGTGGACGGATTGATGAGACGGCATTTGCGCCAGGAACAATTGGGACAATTGTTCTACTCTAACAGGCGGCATTCAATAGTTGAACAATTCCGCCTGCTTCCACGACTTGCCAGTCGCTCGGCTAAACGCGCGCTGCACAATGCCTTTGGTGTTGCTTGTCAGTCGCCTGCCTTTGATCGCACGGGCCACCATTTTGTGTGTCAGCTGTTCGGTCGATGCCACCACGAGATCGTGGGTCTTCAGCTCCAATTGCTGCATCAGGGCGGCAATGGGTTGTGGTCCAAAATTGAGTTCTTGCTGTTCAGTCATGGGAGGAAGATACCTGCCGGTTCGGAGCGTTGGAAAGGGATTCACAGTCCAGGGCTGGATTCTCACGGGATTTTTCGGAGCGACGATAATACTATGTGGATGATTCAGAGCCCGCATCGAGGTATTGATGACCAGCGAAACCAATGACGCACCCGAGGTTGAAGTGATCGTGGACGAAACTCCGCAGAGCGGACTCTTCAATATGTCCATGGATGCCGCGCTGCTGCAGCTTGCAATGGAGCGTGAACGCAGCACTGTTCGGATTTACCAGTGGACAGAACCGACAGTAACGCTGGGATATTTCCAGGGATCCGGAGACTCGGTGGAATCAGCCTTCGCAGGATTACCGGTCGTCCGCAGACTGAGTGGAGGAGGTGCGATTCTGCATGACCAGGAAATCACTTATTCGCTGGTCCTCCCGGCTTCGCACCCCGCACGGCAGGATCCGTCTTCTGTATATGAGATGGTTCATAGAGCGATCATTGAACTGCTCTGCAACACGGGATTCCCATGTCAGTTGCGAAGTGAATACGACGAGGCTGGCTCGCTGCAGTCAAAGACCGCCACGGCTCAAACACCAGAACCATTCCTCTGTTTTCTCAGGAAGAATCCAAACGACATCGTGTCTCAATCGGGGCACAAAGTCGTGGGCAGCGCACAGCGACGGCGAAAAGGTGTGACACTGCAGCACGGGAGTGTGCTCCTGCGATCGTCTTCCTATGCACCGCAGGTACCGGGAATCGCAGATTTGATGGCCGACTTTCGGATGAACGATTTTCTGAAGTCATTGCCGCAGGCGATTGCGAGCGTGGCGGGCGGCATCAGTGAATTCCGTGGCTACACCGACGAAGAGAAAGACCTTGCATCCTCGATTGCCGTCGATGTGGCATAATTGGGCAAAATAATTTCGTCATGGATACCTCCGGATTGTTGACGAGGAACTGCGTTTCCTTAAACATAGAGTCGGAGCTTTCGAACCGGTCCGGACGCCCCGGACGGAGAGAGCGTCGTACTCTGCGGAAAACTGGATGTGCGTAAAATCACGATTTCGCAGAGATTCGTCTGACATTGGGCCTTATGCAACTGCTATCCTCAACCTTGAGTCAACGACTTGAATTTTCCCCGCTGATTGCCCAGTACGTCGGTCAGCAGCGAAAATGGTGTTTTGTTGTGTCGGGACGGTATTTGTCGCTGGCGAAAATCTGACAGACTGATACATTCTTTGGCCAGCTTGAACCCACTTTCATTTGCCCCAATTCCATTGTTCGCGAGCTTCTCGGAAGAGTAGTTTTTCCTTCGGAGTGCCATTCATTATGGTTTCTGCGGAACTCAAGGTTATCGGCGGTAAACACGCCGGACAGGTGATTCTTCTGAATCGCCGAAAATTCCTGATCGGTCGTGAGCAGGATTGCCAGCTCAGGCCAAACAGTGAAATGGTCAGCCGCCACCATTGCGTCTTCAGTGTTGATGACTATTCTGTGCGTCTCCGCGACCTTGGAAGCACTAACGGCACTCTGGTGAACGGCGAACGGATCCGCAAAGACGTGGTACTCGTGGCGGGCGACAAGGTCGTTATCGGTAACCTGGAGTTTGAACTGGTGATCCGGCCTGGTGTCACCGCCATCGAATCGGACAGTGCGGTAGTCCCGTCAATCGTATCAGCTGCAACACCCGAAGCGAAAGCAGACACCCAGTTTACAGAGCAGACACTTTACGAACTCCCCGCAGTGGCTCCAAATGTCGTCGCGGCAGACACCAAAGCACCGGCAGTTCCCATTCCGCCAGAGGCCGCGCTTCCAGCGGCACTGACGGCCCCAGCCGCGAACTCGGGTGACACCACAGTCCTGAACATGCCCCAGATGATGCCTGGTCAGTATCCGTATCAGCAAATGATGCCGCAGATGGGATATCCGGGCGGCATGTACCCCGGATTTCCGTACCAGCAAATGATGCCCGGCTACGGTCAAATGTATCCTCAGATGATGCCTCAGATGGGCTATCCGACACAAGCGCCTGAAACACCGGTAGCCGCGCCCGCAGCACCTTCGGTAGTCCTTCCGAACCCTGAAGACACTGGTGCCAAAGAAAAAGAAGTTGCAAAGGGAAGCAGCGGCACGAAGGATGCGGAAAAGCCAACAGGAGCGGCGGACGCGATCATCAAACAATACATGGGACGACGGCCAGGCGGCTGATTGCTCCCCGTGAGACAATTCACCAACGGGCTCTGCGAAGTGGTCGCCGAGCCCGTTCTGCATTCAACGATTTCAACTTCGGAAGACTGACATGGCGGATCCAAGCGACGTTCAGCGAAAATACAAGGAGTTCCTTGACCTGCTTCCACTGACTCTGGCTTTGGCCGGATTGCCGCTCAGTGATCACGGACGTTATTTCACCGCTGAACAGATTGAGTCCCGGCTGTTTACCATTCGCCACGCATGGAAAGCCGCGCGGCAGGTCACACGTGAATGCATCCAGCCCAGTTCGGCTCAGGCAGCAACTTCCGAAGTCGGCTGATTCCCATGCCTGCCGATGACGCAACCAGCAAGGGACTGGAACAAACAGCCTCGCTGTGGTGACGTAATTGGCTCAATTGCCTAGCTTATTCTCTGCTGTTGCTGCGTAAGATCTGGAAGTAAGTAAATTCTGTCGGCTGACTCGGCTGCAAGAAACTCGCGCAGTCTCCCAGCGCCAGGGCCGTTCCGAAACCGACCGGCCAGTACCACACCGAGAACCAATCCTGCGTGAACATCAGAGCGAGCGTCATAACTGTCGAAAACGAAACGCTGATCAGTACGCCCAGCCATGTCGCTCGCTTTAAGAACAGCGCCAGCACGAAAATCGCGAGGAGTGGTCCACCAAAGGCCGCCGTCAGTTTCTTGCCTATGTCAAACACATTGCCCAACGGTTCAACGAAACACGCCAGCGTAATCGCGATGACACCGATCGTGACGACCATCATTCGAATCCAGCGCAGGTCGTCCTGATCGGTCTTCGGTCGAAATCTCGGAAACAGATCAGCAGGCGAAACGGATGCTTCCGATTGATCTTGCTGTCGCTTCCCGGGTCTCCGCTGTCCCAGCCTTCCCTGCGGAAGCCGACGCCGCTGAGTCGGATGAGCCGATGACTGCCGCCGAGGACGCGCCGGAGACAAGTCCACTGGCAGCGGCCGAGAGCACGACTCCGGCTGATGCGGCCACCGATGCTGACAAAGCGGCCTTCGTGGAGGCCCGAAAGGTTCAGTTGCAGGCACTGGCAGCTCGCTTCGGACAAATGGTGCGGTCGCATCTCGAATCCGCAGGCGGAACCGAGGGAGCGTCGTCTTTGGGCCAGGCAGCAAAATCTGAAAACGGCGATGTCGTAGTCTTTCAGCCATCGGACGACATGGTTCGGCTGCTGCTGGGCGCGGGAGGTCAGGAGATGCTCAAGTCATTTAATTCTGAATTGCCGGCCGGATTCGACAGACCTACGCCTTGATTCCACTCACGCCCCCCCGTTGGCGCGACAGTGCCGGTGAAGCCGCTGCTGGCCGCCGGTGGACTGGAATCGATCGCCAATTCGATTGTTTCTCTCGTGGAACATGCGGAAGACGTCATCCCCGCCAGACTCCGCTTACTAATATTGCAACGCTACCGGCAGAATCCGACGGCACGCTGACGGTCGCTCCATTGATTCGGCCTACGCCGGATTGGGTCGAGCACACGGATGGACGCAGAATTGTCACACACACTAAGCCGATCCTGCAGGGTGACGATTCTGAATCGCCGCTCGCAGCGGCGATTAACGAAGCGCTCGCACAGCATATTGCATCGGTCACGGAAACGATGAATCCAGCTCTGCACGATCAGACGCAGTTTGTGCGGATGGAATTGCCCCGCGCTGCCGCAAAGAAATGCGTCGTGGACACGTTTGATCGTTGGGAAACAATGAGTACGGAGACGGAGGGCGAAAAATCATTCCTCATCCGCTACGCCCTGTTGGAATTTCCCGAAGACGTGGATCAAATGGCAGTGCGCAGATTCGGCAATCAATTCAGAAAGATCGCATCGCCAGCCTGGGAGTTGTCATGGGCTGCGTCTGGCTGAGCATCTTTTCCGCAGGCTTCGGAATTCGGCAATGGCGTAAAGGCACTAAACTCCGCCGCCTGGCTGCCGCGCCTGTCTTTGCGGTCATCACAATTCCCACGCTGCTGGCGGCTGCCTGAATGGTCGTCGCGTTGTCACAAGGCAACGTTCCCCACGCTCCGTGGAATTCACAGCCGGTGACGGTTGAATTGCAGGATGTTTGAGGACATCGACAACAGTCTGCACGTTCAGTGGTTCTCCGAAGTCGCGCACCGATTTTATCTCCCGGAGCGGGAATCGCATTTTCAACCACGAAAGAGACGGAAATCACGGATGAATCGCAGGAGCTTGATCTGTCTTCGTCGTGGCTCTAGCCAGTTGAATTCAGATGAGGAGGGCCGACATCGTATGTCGGATCGAAGTTGATCAACAGGCCGTCGCGAAACTGCAAGTCGTACAACATCTGTGGCTTGCCCTCGAAGAGAATGAACTCGTCTGTTTCTCGGATGCTGTCTGGATAGTCTTGACGGGAGAAACCTGGGAGATCCGTCCATTTGACCAATTTTGCACGATGTCTGCCATCATCCGGACGGCCAGCACCAAGCAGTTCCGTGACGCGTTGTTTGGAATCGCCCGGTTTGATTTGGTTGGCAAGCAGCAAACGAAGCGAGACTTCATCGTGTTGTCTTTGATAGCGAGCTGACAGCGAAGAGTAGTCGCCGACGAATTTGAATAAGCAAAAAACAACGGCCATCACCCCGACAGTAAGCAGTAGTTTGCCGACGTTCTTTAAGAAGCTTTTCATTGCGCCTTTCTCTTCGCGAGATTTCCGTGTGTTCAGTGTCTTCCGTGGTTATACGAGCGGCGGAAAACGATTTGTCACCAGAAGCCCGGCTTCTTCGAGAAGCCGGGCTTCTTTTCGGGAATTACACCATCTGTCACTCGCCTTACTGCCCACGCGGCACGCCCAGACAAATGCGGAATCCATCACGACTGTCTGAATAACTTGGGCCTGCGAGACCCAGACGAACGGCGCAGCGGGCATTGCCTGGAACGTCAAAGTAATTGCCTCCGCGACAGACGGGACGCGGGTTCGTCTCGACGACAAACAATTCTTCGTGGCCACCTTTGGGATCAAAATGATCCAGGACAACTTCCCAGACGCCGCCACACATGTCCGCCATGCCAAAACCATTGCGGCCCATTTCCCCGTACTGATCGACAGGTGACACAAAGGCGAAACCATCGCTCCACGGCGCTTTGCCAAGTGGCCACGTCTTGTTCCGGCCCGGCAGAAAATCGATGGCGGAAATATTGAATCGGCCTTCTCCGTCTTTCAGATCGTCGCCCCACCAATAGGCAGCCCGCAGTTGACCGCCTCGACAGGCATATTCCCATTCAGCCTCGACGGGCAGCCGGTATTCCAGACCTTCCGGCAGTCGGCCTGCCGTGCGTTCAGTTGTTGTCAGCCACTCGCAAAACGCTCGACCGTCATTCCAACTGACGCAAACGACGGGGTAGCAACTCCGCAGAGGGAATGCGAAATTCGGATCGCGCCAGCTCTTGCCTTCCATCGGAATCCACGGATGCGGCGGTGCCTTGGCGGTAATTTTCCAGTCCGGATCAAACACTTGAGTATGACCGCCCGGTTTCTCCGCGTCGGTGACATACCCGGACTCATCGGCAAAGCGTCGAAACTGTCCAACGCTGACTTCTGTGCGTCCCATCCAGAATCCATCGTTGACCCGGATCAAACGCGGCGCTTCGCCTTCGTACGACTCACGCTCAGTTCCCGGCGTCGCACCACCTTCAATGCCCGTTGCCCAGGCTTTTTCCTCCGGCGTGCTGCCCATTTCGAATTCGCCTGGCGGGATGTAAACGACTTCGAGCGTTACATCCTTGCCAAGATCAACCTGCCTCGTAGCACCCTGCGCAGGTTTTTCATCTGGAAGTGCGCAGGCTGTGCCGCCGGTGACGACCATGATGGAGAGAAGAAGTACGGCCAATGAAAATGTGCAAACGAAATTCAAAAATCTCATAGAGCGTTGTCCTTTCATGACCATCAGGCAATGATGCAGCGTGATGGAATTGCAGATCGAGAATTTGTCAATTGAAGCTGCACAGTACAAAAATAAATCTGATCAAGCCAGCGACTGAAGACAGGAGAGTCAGCCGTCATTCCGGGAAGTAAGCAAAGTGACGGATGATCAGCAGGCACGCCGGAGTGCGTTTGTTTGGAAACCATGATCAGTACCGCGAAATCGTGTTAAACATCTCTTTCTTCAACGACACCAGCTTTTCCGGTTTTCCATGCTTCTGATCTCTGTAGGCAGACCAAAACCGAAAGATCCTTGCTCGCTGAAACGGCCTGAACACAACCACAATCGGATTGAATTCTCGCCGCCCGCCGAAGTGCCAGGCCACAAGGACCGACAGATGATACCACTTCCATGCTCGCCGCCGAGACCAGTTCAGAATCGTCGCAGAACCCGGCAGATGGGGAATTACTGTTTCACAGATGTCGTCCTGCCAGCGTGGGCTGTTCGAGTACACCAGCAGCACATTCCGGCCTCGAGGACACCAGCAGTTCCAGACCAGTAAATAGAGCGAAATCCGGTAGAAAACGACCGCCAGTATTGCCATGAAGCCAGCCACAATGATCAGCGGCAGCAGCAGAATGTTGAGTACCCCGTCGAATGCTTTTCGCATTTCTGATCTACTTTGCAGTCCTGAACACCAGCAAATACGGAACGGCGGAACGACCGTCGCTGTCCTTAAAGTTGCCAAACTTCACCTTAATTTCAGTCAGCTTCGGATCCACATCGTCAGCGCCGGATTCGGGGATCGTCTTCACAACGACCGGTGGCACGTTTTCCAGCGTGATGTCTTCGGCTTGAGCTAAAGAACTCAATTGGCTGGCAAACAGCGACACAAGAATCACAACCGGAATCAACTTCATGGCAATGCTCCTTTGGCTTTCTCATCCGATCAAAATTGCAGCAACGCATGTGACTTAGCATTGAGCGGTACATCGGTGTCGTGACTGAAATCAGCCGCAATGCGCTAGCTCAATGGTACTCGATTTAACAAAGTAGACCTCACTCTCCGAGTGAGGCAGGCCATAAAACGCAGCCTTTGGCATTCGTCACTCAGAGAGTGACGGCTACTTTAATCGCAAGTCGAGTGCCATTGAACGCTAGCTCCCGGTTTTTATAAGAACCGACTAATAAGACCATCATAAACCGCTCGATGCAAAAAGCATCTTGCAAGATGGTATCAGGCCAGCGACCTTGCCATGCAGAACGACGAAAAACTTGGCGCGGGCTTCGCCCGCAACCCAATCCGGGATGTTGAATATGGCTGCGCTCTGACTGATTGTTGACGGCGACGAACGATTTGCGTTGAGCGTTTAGTCAACCGAATGGGGTCAGACGAATATTTCATAACGCCCCATTCGGTTGACCCCATTCGGCTGAAAACCCACACACAAAGAAGTCATGCTATCAGCTCACGACGCTGAAACACCTCGCGGCCGAAAAATCTTCTCTGCAATACAAAATTTGGAATCGTTTGCTGTGCCAAGAAAACGCTGAAACTCTGTGTCTTCTGTTCCATGGTCTTGTGACTCGAAGGGTCATGCTCGGAACGCTATGATTCAGACCTGTCGATTCCATGAGTCATCGTTCAGACGCATTTTTGACCGTTCGAAGTTCCATGTGAGACCATCAATGTTGAGTAATCGTCGAAATTTTGTTTCGTCTGCCGTCGTCGCTGGTGCCGGGCTGGGATTGAATCTTGCTCCCTCAACGGCAGCTGCACGTTCCATGAGTCGCCCTGAATCCAAACCGTCAAAACGAATCAAGTACTGCCTGAACACGAACACGATTCGCGAGCCGAAGCTGGGGATTGAAAAAGAAGTCGAGATCGCCGCTGCAGCCGGATATGACGCTATCGAACCGTGGATTCCGACGCTCCGAGACTATGTCACTGGCGGTGGCAAGCTGTCAGATCTTGGCAAGCGTATTTCCGACGCGGGTCTGACGGTCGAAAGCGCGATCGGGTTCGCTCAATGGATTGTTGACGATGATACGCGGCGCGCGGCGGCTCTGGAAGAAGCGAAGCGTGACATGGACATGCTGAAGGAAATCGGCGGCATCCGGATTGCGGCACCGCCGGTCGGCGCAAATTCGGGTGACAGTCCAAAGATTGATCTGGCAGTCGTCGCCGAACGGTTTCGAGCCCTTTTGGAAGTCGGCGATCAGACTGGCGTTGTCCCTGAACTGGAAGTGTGGGGCTTTTCAAAGAACTTGTCCCGGCTTGGCGAAGTGATGTATGTCGTCGGTGAAACCGGCCATCCAAAGGCCTGCCTGCTGCTGGACATTTATCATCTCTTCAAAGGCGGCTCCTACTTCACCGGATTGGATCTGCTCAGCGATCATGCGCTGCAGGTCTTTCACGTCAACGATTACCCCGCCACTCCGTCGCGTGAAAAAATGAACGACGCAGATCGCGTCTACCCTGGCGACGGGATCGCGCCCATGTCGAAGATTCTGAACTCGATCGCGGGCGGATCACGCGAGATCGTGCTCTCTCTGGAACTCTTCAACCGGGACTACTGGAAACAGGATCCGCTCGAAGTCGCCAAAACTGGCCTGGCGAAAATGCAGGCCGCCGTGAAAAAGGCCGAGGCTGAAGCAGCCAATGGCTGACATGGCTCACCGCGCTACCGCAAATCGCAAGTTATACTCCACGCGGCCTGGAATGAGGCTGTCAATTCTCGTTCCAGGGCTCCAGCCCTGGAAC
>Ga0138256_10007744_pt1 | contig 11310 bp, 8 predicted proteins | sample KNB2016incub_MG_FD_105486 | JGI IMG/M metagenome (GOLD analysis project Ga0138256, IMG submission 105486) | Active sludge microbial communities from wastewater in Klosterneuburg, Austria - KNB2014incub_MG | ecosystem: Engineered > WWTP > Activated sludge > Unclassified | place: Austria...
CAGGAATCACTTACAAATATTAGCCGGCATTCCGATGCAAGTAAAGTAGAATTGGAAGTATTTGAAAATGGAGATCAATTAACCTTATCTGTAACGGATGATGGTAAAGGGATATCACCAAACGAAATCAACGACCTCAATTCTCTTGGTATTCATGGAATGCAGGAACGCATTGAAGCATTAAACGGGACGTTTAAAATTACAGGATTAGCCGGCAAAGGGACTAATCTACTGGGTACAATTCCACTATCTTAAAATAATAAAAAACTGCGAAATGAAAATAATGATTGTTGATGATTTCCCTGTGGTTGTACATGGATTAAAAAGACTACTTCAGGAAGAATTCCAAGATGCTGAAATACGTGAAGTATCCGATGGAAATACTGCAGTTAATTTAGCACAATCTCAAAGCTGGGATCTTATCATTTTGGATATTCAAATGCAAAAAAAAGACGGCCTTGAAGTTCTGCGTGAAATAAATGCGGGGAATGAAAAGAAAAAAGTCTTAATGCTTAGTATGTTCTCTGAAGATATTTATGCACTGCGCTCAATTAAATTGGGAGCTTACGGTTATATTACAAAAAGAAGCGCCCCGGAACAATTAATTACTGCTGTCAAACAAATTCTGGATGGTAAAAAATATATCAGTGGAACACTCGCAGAAAAAATGGCCGGCAGATTGAAAAAAAATAATGAGTTAACCCTCCATGAACAATTATCCGACAGAGAGATGAGGGTTCTTTCGCTGCTCGTAAAAGGGAAAGAAGTAGGTGAAATTGCCAAAGATCTTTCTCTCAGTGTATCCACGATTTCAACCTACAGGCATCGTATATTGAAGAAAATGGACATGAAAACAAATTCCGAATTAATTCGGTATTCTATTCAAAATGAACTCTTTTAGCCTGAACCCTCCACGTATTTCTTCCAATAGATTTTTTTAGCTTTGATAATACTGCAACCTGTCGGGTTTAGTCCGGATTAGCAACTATATTTATACATAATCTTTTGTAGAATAATTACTACAACAACTGTCTGTGTATGGCGACAAACTTGAAATCCTCTTTATAAGTATATAGGGAAAGGAGATTTCAAATTTTTGCATGTTGCAACCTATAAAAAATTATTCGCTAAAATGTATTGTCAGCAGTCTGACCTTTCTGCTATGCTTTTTCCCGAATGTCTTTAGTTCACAACCGAACAATTTTGAAAATCATTCACAGCTGATTTATCTCCTAACCAGAAGTTTTGAATGGCCTCCCGAAAATAAATCCGGTGATTTTATCATTGGCGTCTATAATAACGACCAGGCTTATGAATCGATGCAGCGGGTGATGTTTGCAAAGTACAAGGAAAGACAAGAAATTAAAATAAAAAATATTGTTCGAATAGAGGATGTAAAAATGTGTCAGATTTTATTTTTGCCTGACCACAACTCAGCCAATTTTGATGTTCTGAATGATCAGGCGAAAAAAAACTCAACCTTAGTTATGACTCAAAATGAAGAAGGCTTTCCTGAAGGCTCTTGTCTGAATTTCTATGTGTCGAACGGCAGGTTAAAATTTGATCTTAATAGTTCTGAAATTGAAAAAAGAAATATTAAGATTCATGCAGGCTTGTTAGATTTTATTGAACACAGGGAGTGAACATTTTTTCGCTTTCGTTTGACAATTTTCCATTTGGAGCCCCTCTCTTTTTCTGAATTAATCTTCCCTCGGTAATTTGCGATTATTAATTATTGGGATTTTTATCTCCGGTCTGAAAATAAAACGGAACCGGTTCAATTTCGCACTCATTTGTCGACTGAAAAATTAATAGGCTTAGCCATTTAGTTCATAAATCAGCCAGCATTCATGGGCACCTAATCAACAGTAAAATATTCCATGGGAGATTATTCTTTTATTTTTAATGGGCATAACGAATTTCGCTGGGCGCGCAAGCCCAACCAATTGCCGGGCTTTGTCAGCAGCACAGGCTGGAAGCGTCCGCCTGTGCAGCTGGCAGGGTTTTATCCGCCTCCGGAGGGTCAATTGGTCTTGATTTTTTTCCGCCAGTAGGCGGACACGGTGCTTAATTTTTCATCAAGGAAAAATTGAGAAGAGGTCAGTCAATGTTCCCGCCTGAATTATTGAGTAATCTGGAAGTAAATACCTATACCAAAAAATTAATTTAACCGTCTGTCGAAAGATACCCCCTTCGACCCAATTGAAAATTTAATTGCTCGATGACATTCCTATACATTGAATTGATTGAAATCAGAATAGAATTTCTTCGGAACTTAAACATCAGATTAAAAAAAATGGTGACCGGGGATTCGCAGACCCGGTTCACCATCCTCACAAGAATTTAAAACCTCGTGAGATCCCTCCAATAAAATTTATTGAATTACAATTTTTAAAGTTTCAGTTCCTACTACGATTAAATAAATGCCGGGCTGCCAGTCGCCAGTACTGATTCTAATCCGATCACTGACAAAATTTCTATATACTTCTTTCCCACCCATGGTGTAGATTAGAACTTCTCTCCCTTTTTCATTCCCGGACTCAAGTTCCAGGTAAAAAGAACCTGATGCAGGATTCGGATACACGCTGAATTTATAATTCTGTTCAAAGATGGAATTGATATTGGTGCTGATCATATTTTCTGAATTAAATGTTGCCGGCATAATCCGAAAATTTCCTGTGCCGTTTGGAAATCTTCCATAGGAAGAATCGGTATATTGATCAGCAAAGCTCAACAGGTCTGCAAATGATCCGGAACCATCCACCAAAAAAAGTGATTCCCCTGTAGCTGACAATTTGAAGTTGGCATGATATCCGGCTTGGGTGATATCATTGTCAGCCCAAACAACCAGATAAGCATTCGCAGGAATTACAGTTCCGGAAGGAAATTGCCACTTTCCTAAATCAGTAGCATCATCTGACAGATAATAGTCAGACAGGTCTACGGCGGAAGAACTGTTATTGTATAATTCAATCCAGTCATCGAATTCACCATCCTGATCTGAGATGATGCTGACATTGGAGGCCATAAGTTCATTGATCACAACATTCCCTGCATGCGATGCCGCAACTGCAACGGTGTAAAATTCATGCTCTGCTCTTACTGGTGAAAATTTTCCTGCATTGGCATTCTCTGCATAAATATAATATTGCAAAAATGTAGATGAGATTGTGAGGTCTGCTCCATATACATCATCATTTGCCGCTCCGTCATTATGCGCGCCATCATCGTACATGACTACCTTTTGAAATGGCGCAAACTGATTTGCCCGATAAGCAAGTATAACATCTGTTTCATTCAGTACCTGCGCTGTAATTGTTAATGCATCATTTAAATTCGGAGTAGAATCTGAAACATTCACATTCGATATCTCGGGTTCGGTTTGTGTGAAATCAGCTTGTGCCAACAAATAACTTGATCGACCGTTCATCAGATTAGTGATACCGGGAGTAGTACCTCCCCCGGGACCTCCCCCACTGGTGATATCGCTTGTCAGGTTAGTAATGAAATTACTGTATGTGAAGAATTTATTCGGGTCAGCCTGAACGGCAGCATCGATTGTATTTTGAAGTGCTTGCCCTGAAGTGTAGTAAGAACCGTTTTGAAAATTTTCCTGAAGAATTGTTTTATAGTGAGCAAGGTACATACGCTTATACTTCGCTACACTCAAGAGTTTTTGAACCAATGGGAAACCGGCATCGTTCTCATGAAGCAAATGTGTCATCTGCTGCTTTGCCGCAGTGTTGCTTAAATTAATTGTGCCGGTCATAGAAAAGCGGCCGAATGATTCATTCAGATCCCACACAATCGGTAAAAACTTATTGTAATCATCACGATACAAATAATAGTTTTGCGTGAAGGCTCCAATATAACTGTCCAAATTAACCAGTGCATTGTCAAAGGCCAACATCCATAATGCACGGTCAACATCAATGATATTTTCCACATCAGCAATATTATTGCTAAGTGTATCACACAGGTCAATCAACTCCTGCCAGCCGTAATCGGATTGAAGTTCATAGGCATCATAGTAACTGCTGCTGTCTGTTCCCAGATAAACTAGATTAGGATAATCACCGGTGCCGGGGCCCGCGCCATCAGGCGGATTGCATTTTATAAAGACGTTTTGTTTTGAGTTAAAGTGACTGTCAACGAACTTCTTTGAGACCGATTCGGAATTTGAGTAGAGCCCGATGAGTGTTCCATTCACATATACATTCGCATAATTAGAAAGTGGTGCGTCCATGTATTGCCGCAGAATTTTATACGACAAAACTTCTCTCACAAAGGATGGGTCATTCGCAACATTACTGAGTTTAATATCACTATACCCCATGTAATCCTGATTCTTATATGTATCCAATTCAATGTGAAAAGGATTTTTAATTTGATTGGCATTATAGGTACTGTTGCCCTTGTACTTAACGCCTACACTATCAAACTGCACCCCGTTAATACTCACAGTTTGAGCCATGATATAATCACCGGCTCCAGCCTTTTGCGCATCCAGAAGTTGATCCCAATTGCTTTGGGAAAAGGTGATTTCTATATTTTGTATGGTGCTTTCGTCGTAAAAACTTTGGGCATTTATGCGGAAACCGACTGTCAAGCAGAGGGCAAAGAGCATTATTTTATTCATAAAAGGGCTTTTTTTGGTAAATTGGTTGATTACTAGTTAGACGACATTAGATGCTCAAACCCTCAGATAGTTTAATAAATATTTAGGACTGACTATGTGGCTCGTGCTATTGAGGGAATTTCATAGATTTTTTTAATCAAAAATCAACATTCACCATTCAAAAACTTCAGAAATCGAAAATCAAAAATCAACATTCGTATATCAAAACTTCAAAAATCAACATTCGCCCTTCAAAAAACTTCAGAAATCAAAAATCAACATTCGTATATCAAAACTTCAGAAATCGAAAATCAAAAATCCGCAATCGTAAATCAAAGGCCAAAGCGATTTTTTTGATCAGCGATTTTTGATCCTTAGGTTCCAAACAGCAGTGATTTGCAATCCTTCGCAGCCGGATGCTTCCAAAGTACTATTCTTGAAAATAATTAAACCCGATCAAAAAATTCTTTGGTCAGCGGCTTCTCTATATACTCAGAGACATTTTTATAGCCTAGGGCGCGTGATATATCTTTCTCATTAAAGGAGGAAGAGACCACGAATAATTTGCATTGGTTTTTAAATTCAACGGGAAGTTTTTCATACTGTTCAATAAATTCAAATCCAGTCATCAGTGGCATATAGATATCTACAAAAATCACATTTGGTAATTGTTGAGTTTCATTAAGATTGTTTTGTATAAATATTAATGCGTCGGTGGCCATTGAAAATTTAAGCACGGTTCTTGCAAAATTGTTTTTTTCAATAATGCGTGATGTTATATACAAATCTTCGGATGTATCATCAATAATCATTACACATTCATATTTAAAAAGTAAAACGTCTGTCATATTGCTAAATTCTTAATGGTAAACGAAAAAATTGTCCCTTCGCCTATTGTAGATTTGACCTTAATACTTCCTTCCAGCTTCTCAATAGTTTCTTTAACAAGATAAAGTCCCAATCCACTACCCGGGACTAAACCGGAGATCCGGTAAAAAATATCGAATACATTATCCTGATGTTCTTCTGCTATTCCTATACCATTATCTTCAATTACAATTTCAGCTTGTTTTATGCTGGTTTTTACGCTAATTGAAATCAGGTTTTTTGATTGGTTCGGGTTGCAATATTTAATTGCATTTCCTATTAAATTTTCAAAAATCGTTCTGAGACGTTCTCCGTCAGAATAGAATGGTACATCAGAATCTACATTTACCCGAAAGTCAAAATTGCTCTTTTCAGACTTGTTACTTAAATTATTTATTAATTGATTAATTAAAACTTCAAAATTAATAAGCTCGGTTTTGATATCAAGTCGATTGTTTCGGGAATAGTCGAGAATATTTTTAACAAAATCGTCTAATCGTTTAATTCGTGAGCGAATCATCTTTGCGTGCTCCAATGTGTCAGGCTCGTTGGTTTCTTCTTCGATAAATTGTGTCAATCCAAGAACAGCAGTAAGCGGAGATCGTAGATCGTGTGATGTGCTATATACAAAGTGGTCAAGCTCAGAATTGGTCTTCAGCAATTCTGCATTGTTTCTGATTAATTTGCTTTCTGCCAACTTTCGTTCTGTTATATCCAGGCGTGAAATTACCACCATCGGTTCAGATCCTTCAAATTTTGTTACACGCATGGAAAACCATCGACATCTATCGTGTGAATGACAAGGATACTCCTGATAGAAAATAGGCCTTTTGTCATCCAGCACATCCATTATCCCATTTAACGCATCAATAGCAACCATATCATCTGTTTTAGATGCTTCTTGACATGCTTTAAGATAGTTGGATCCTATCCCTGCACGATGCATTTCAGTGACTTCATTTTCATTGCCAAATCGTTTCCAGGACTCATTTACTGCCAAAATAACTCCTGAACTGTCAATCACAGCAATGTGAGAAGTAAGGGAATTCAGAACACCCCGGTTAAATATTTCACTTTGCAGCAGTTCATTCTCAGCTTGTTTTCTTAAAATAAATTGTGAGATTTGCCTGCCTATGGAATTCAACATTTCCATAATCGGTTTATCTTCTGCATTAATCTTATAGCTATAAACTTCCATGACACCTACTACCTTTTCATCAACTTGTATCGGAAAGACAAGTGCGCTCTGAAGTCCGGATTTATTGACAAATGGAAGCCGGTGAAAATTACTTTCAAGGGTGACGTCATCTATCCATATAGGTTCACGGCTTTCCCATGCACGACCGGGTAAGCCTACTCCGGAGGAAAAGCTGAGACCGTGAGAGACTTGATCAAAATCTGCTTTCGTCAATGATGAACTATGCCATGAGTCAACATAGAATAATTTTTCAACTTTTTCATCAACCATCCAAAGAGCCGCTACATTCCATTTTAAACTTTCGCCAATTACTTTAAGCATTTTTGCGGCTAACTCTTCTATTGAATTTGCCTGATTCAGGATTTTTCCGGTAGCATATTCAATATTAAACCTCTGCTCTGTTTTTTTTCTTTCGCTTATGTCCCTGATGGTACTCAAAAAGAGCAATCCATCTTCGGTATCAATACTATTGAGTGAAATCTCTGTTGGAAATTCAGATCCATCCTTTTTTCTTCCAAATAATGGCATACCGCTTGAACCCATAGATCGATTTACAGGACTTGTTTGATATTTAGCAAAGTGATCTGAATGCCGGACACGAACCTGCTCCGGCAAAAGAATTTCCAGATCATTGTTTAGTAATTCTTCGGCGGTATATCCAAAGAGAACTTCTGTTTGTTTGTTGGATAAAATTATTTTTCTGCTTTTGTCAACACCAATCATGGCGTCAGGAACAGAATTTAATAGCTGTCTGAACTTAGATTCGCTTTTCATCAGCGTGATATTCCGCAAACGCAATTTTTTTTCTGAAAGCAGGACTAACCTGCCAACAGCCAATACTCCCATGAGAGAAATTGCCAGCAAGATATTAATGATCCGGCGTGCCCTTGTAATATAGGCGGTAGTTTGATTTGCCCTTTCATTTGTGTAACGGAAAATGTAATTAGACAGATTATCAAAAGCCGTTGAAAAATTCAGGTAGGCCGGCAATTGGCTTTGAATGTTTAATTGAATGGCGCTATCGAGATTATTATGATTCGTCGACAGAAACGCTGTCCTAATTGATACATAGATATTTCGAGCTATTACCAAGGAGTCCATTAACGCCGCTTCTTCCTTATCTTCAACATGAGTGTTTAATTGTTTGATCCGTTGAGTATTCCTGTCGTATTCTTCAGTTATGACTTTCTCCAATTTCTCTTTCTCATCTAATGTCTTTGCATGCAGATGTTGCTGAACTGAAATCTGAATGACCATCTGACTTTTTCTAAACTCCTGTACCAACTGATATTTTATCAGTGAGTTGGTATAGAGCTTTTTTGTTTCATTCATTACTCTTTGCGAGCCAAATAAAACAATTATTCCTACTGTGCATATAATGGTAGCCAAAAAAATATAAGCCCAAATAATATTTATTCGAAATTTATTAAGCTTCATACCAGACAAGGATAACAGTGAAATAAATATATAAGCCTTAGATTAGTACTGATGCATTAATTGTCACCCCAACTTTTGCTTCTTGACCTTTGTAAGTTTTTTTAATTCAACTAAACTTAAAAGGATTATTTCACGCTTCCTGGCTTCAATAAGTTTACTCATCTTCAGCTGGCTTAACATTCTTGAAATAGACTCTCTGGACAATCCTGTCATCAAAGCTATTTCTTCTTTCGTTGAAATAACACGGCCCTCGCCATCGTTTAATGAAAGTAAGGCAAGAGCTAATTTTGCTAATGATGAACCTGAAATCATTATCAAGGAATGTTTGTAGATACGCTCTATTTCATTCTGTTTCTTTTGAAGTAGAAAAGCACAAGCATCGTTGTTTTGTAAAACAATGTTATCAAGATCAGTTTGAGAAACCAGACAACAAGTTATGTCGCTTTCAGCCACGGCACTTACTAAATAATGACTGTTCGGAAGCATTGTTTCAAGACCCAAGGTTTCACCACTATGAGCAATTCTCAATGTTATAAAACGATCCAGATCATCCTTATGTTGAAGCTTTGTATCTCCATTTATGAGAATATAAATATTTTTTGCAGGATGATCCTCTGAGAAAACAATATCTCCTCGTTTGAATTTTTTAATTCTTACGATCTTTTCAATTTGTGTTTTTTCAGTATTAGTTAACAAAGCTGCGAAGCAATTTTTATATGCTTGGCATGAAGAACATTGACTCATAATCATTCATTTTCATTACAGAGTGTTTACCGATCTATCGTTCAGAGTCCTCGCTAAATCCTAAATCTCATAGCAAATATGAAAAAAAGCGCTCATTTCCAATGTGGTATTTGTCACATTCTAATTTATTATTTGAATGATGATAATGAGATGCAGTTTAAAACAAAAAAAAAACGAGCCGGAATTGGATCACTTATCAAACTTTTAGATGGCAAAATTTATTTCGCCATAATAAACAGAGCGCAATGCGTTTCCCGGATGGACGAAATGTGGCTTGAAAGCCGGCGCAAATGCCCCGGATAGGCGATTTCTATGCCCGCGCGAAAGCCCCTTCCTGCTGCTAAGGAATTGCAAAGTCTTCGTTGCTGAATTTATATTCAAAAATCAGAAATCAACAATCGCCATTCAAAACCTTCAGAAATCAACAATCAGAAATCAACAATCGTAAATCAAAGCCCCCAGGATCATTCCACACTTGCAAAAACTGACTCATCCTGAAAAAAACTACTTACTCCCCTCCACAATCTTTATTTCCTCTTCCGTTAAGTCATATAACTTGTAAACTAGTTGGTCTATTCGGTTTTCGAGGTCGGTGCTGTCTTTGTTTTGTTTTTTTTGTTCGAGGATTTGGTCGACTAATTCAATAAAAGGTGTTTGGTTGACCATCGATAATTTCCTAATAGGCAGTTGTCCCAAATGAATGGGCTTCACTTCGTACTCATTAAAAACAACATTGAAATAATAATCCAATAATGAGCTATTCAATAAACTGTGTAAATATTTTAAAGAATATGATGAGTTTGTTAAAACTACATTTGACAATCGATTTAAATTATAGTACTTTTCAGTATCATAATAACAAACCAATTTTCTCTTCAATCCCCTTCTAGTTCTTTGTATTAATATTTTCTCATCTGAGAAAATATTTTCTTGAGGTAAAGATCTTCCTTGATCTTTAAAACTATCAACAAATTTCTTATCATATTTTATCCAAACCCCATTCCAGGAACATGAGTTAACACCGATATCTCTTCCGCTTAACATTTTATGATATGTGTTGTCAATTTTTGTTTTTGAGGTAAGCTCATCCTTGATATACCCAGTATTAATCCCTACAGTACAGTACGCAACATCACTAAGATTAACGGTGTTTTCTCGAATTTTCTGTACAAACTTATTGGTATTTGTATTCAAGTATATATTAAATGAATTCTCCGATAAATATATTTCATTCAAATTCAAGGAATACTCTTGTTCGACTTGATGATTTGATTTTCCTCTCGTTCAATTTCATCCACTTTGGATAAAAGACGAATCAGATTTGTCTTAAAAAGATCGATATCATTTCTCAATGGTCGTTGCTTGAGAAACGATTTGTTGAGAGCCTTCTTCGGATTGATGCTAATAAGTTTCAAAGGGAATTTCAATTAAAAATTTAGAGGTCTAATTTAGAAAGATCTGCTGACAATGAATCGTGATTCACTCAAGATATGTATTCCTACTGTTTAGCAAAACGCCAATCCGCCTCCTCGCAAAAAAAATGCACTGTGTACAGTAACTGTTCACAGTGCACAGATTAAAAAGTTGACCTACTAGATCATCTTTTTGTATATTGTACTATATTCAACCTACTATCAAATCAGGTTTTTTATACTTTTTTTTAACTTTTTTACATTTTTGATACTGTTTGATATTGGATAATAATGGTCTTTTCTACAAAGGATTCTACAAATTTTCATATCTTGTCCGCAACGATCAACTTAAATTCTACAAATTCGACAAAAACATTTTCATTATGAAAGAACAGGTAAATTTTATCATCCAAAAACAGGATATGAAACATTATTTAATGATCAATTGGGGTTATGGTTTCAGTGAGGTTAAGGGTGGAAAGAAGAAATACCTTCCATTGAGAATGAGTACAGGAGTTTCAATCACCTATCCATCCAAATTTGATAAGGAAAAACAAAGGATGGTAACTGGTGAACCAAACCATCTTAGAAAAAACGCAGAACTTGATAAACTTGAAAGTGCTATAATTGGGTATGTAAATAACTATAAGTTTACACAAGATAGATTACCATCACCTACCGAAATAAAAATTTACTTAGAAAGTGAAGGTGAAATAAAATCAACCACAGTTACAAAAACTTGGATAAACGATATTGTTGACCAATACTGTGAAGTTAGATTAAAAGCAAAAAAGGGTTTTAGTGCTAAAACTGTTAGGAATTATGATCAGTTTAAAACTAAGATTAACTTATATGAGGAAAAATATAAGGTAAAAATTTACATTGAGGAAATCACAAGAAAGGTATATAATGATTTTGTAAATTTTGTTCAGGATCTACCTGGAGATTTCAGACAAATTGACCCCCTAGTTTCATTTTAAACTGACCCCCCTGTTTCAGTCGAAACTGACCCCCTTGTTTCGCTGCAAATTGAC
>Ga0138256_10007745_pt1 | contig 11309 bp, 6 predicted proteins | sample KNB2016incub_MG_FD_105486 | JGI IMG/M metagenome (GOLD analysis project Ga0138256, IMG submission 105486) | Active sludge microbial communities from wastewater in Klosterneuburg, Austria - KNB2014incub_MG | ecosystem: Engineered > WWTP > Activated sludge > Unclassified | place: Austria...
CAGCGCGGTGCTGATCGCGGTGGGCGCGCAGGAGGGGATACGCCTGCCGATCCCGGGCAACGCGCTCGACGGCGTCATCATCAATACCGACTTCCTCAAGAACGTGCGCATGGCCGACCTGCAGCGTGCGCGCGGTGAAGACGCCGCGGCTGCCGCCGTGGATCCGCGCCCGCTCGTCGCCGGCAAGCGTGTCGTGGTGGTCGGCGGCGGCGATGTCGCCGTGGATTGCGCCCGCTCGGCGCTGCGCCTCGGTGCGACCGCCGTGCGCATGGCGGTGCGCGGCAGCACCGGCGGGATGCCGGCGAGCGCGGCCGAGCGGCGGGCGGCGCACGAGGAAGGCATCGAGGTCGACATCGGGCTCAACTTCCTCGAGGTGGTCGACGACGGCCAGGGGCGGGTCGCCGGACTGAAGTGCGAACGCGCCCGCTTCGAGACCGATGCGGATGGCAGGCGCCGCACGATCCCCGTGCCAGATTCGACCTTCGTGATGCCGGGAGAGGTGCTGATCTTCGCGGTCGGGCAGCGTGTCGGCCTGGGCTTCGTGCCGCAGGACGCTGGCGTCAACGTCACGCGCGACAAGACCGTAGCCGTCAATCCGAAGACGCTGGCGACCGATCGCCCCGGCGTGTTCGCGGCCGGCGACAGCATCTCCGGTACGGCCTTCGTGATCGAGGCGGTGGCCAGCGGCCATCGCAGCGCCGAGGCCATCCATCGCTACCTGAGCGAGGGCGTGGCCGCCGTGGCCGAGCCGGCTCGCCCGCCGGTGGCGACGCTCGAGCAGAGCGAGGTGGATGCACGTATCCGCAAGGGCCAGATCCGCCGCAGTTCGCGAGTGCCGATGGCCGAGATCGCCGTCAGTGCACGCAAGGGCGGCTTCACCGAGGTCGAACTCGGCTATACCGAGGCCGAGGCGCGCCGCGAGGCCGCGCGCTGTCTTTCCTGTGGTGTGTGTTCCGAATGCCAGCAGTGCGTGTATGTCTGCGGCGTGAACGCCATCAATCACAACATGCAGCCCAGCGAGCGCCAGCTCGAGGTTGGCGCCGTCGTGCTGGCACCCGGCTATGAGCTGTACCGCGCGCAGCTCTCCGAGGAATTCGGCTGGGGCCGCTACCCCAACGTTCTCACCTCCATCCAGTTCGAGCGACTGCTGAGCGCCAGCGGACCGACCGCCGGCCACGTGCAGCGACCGTCGGATCAGCGCACGCCCAGGCGCATCGCCTTCCTGCAGTGCGTCGGCTCGCGCGACGACAAGCACGACTATTGTTCCGCGGTGTGCTGCATGTACGCCGCCAAGCAGGCGGTGCAGGCCATCGAGCACGAGCCGGACACCCAGGTACGCGTGTTCATGATGGACATGCGCGCCTTCTCCAAGGGCTACGAGGGCTACTACCGCACGGCGCAGAACAAGTACGGCATCGGCTACACGCGCTGCCGCATCTCCTCCGTCAAGGAGGACCCGGCCACGAAGGACCTGGTGGTGCGCTACTGGGACCGCGGCGGCGCCCAGGCCATGACCGAGGAGCGCTTCGACATGGTCGTGCTCTCCGTCGGCATGGAGATCTCGCCGGAGGTGCGCGCGCTCGGCGAGCGCCTCGGCGTCGAGCTGGACGACTATGGATTCTGCCGCACCGTGCAGTTCGATCCGCTGCAGACCAGCCGGCCCGGCGTGTTCGCGGCCGGTCCGTTCCGCGAGCCGAAGGACATCCCGGACTCGCTGCTCGATGCCAGCGGCGCGGCGGCGCGCGCCGGGGCGATGCTGCGCGCGGTGCGAGGCACGCTCGCGCGCGAGCCCGAGTTCCCCGAGCAGCGCGACATCGACGGCGAGGAGGTCAGGACCGCGGTCTTCGTCTGCCACTGCGGCACCAACATCGCCGGCTTCGTCGACGTGAAGGACGTGGCGCAGTATGCGCAGACGCTCCCCGGTGTCGTGCACACCGAGCAGAGCCTGTACGCCTGCTCGCGCGACAGCGTCGCGCACATCACCGAGACGGTGCGGCGCACCGGCGCCAATCGCGTGGTGATCGCCAGCTGCACGCCGCTGACGCACGAGCGCTTGTTCCAGAACTGTACGCGCAACGCGGGCCTGAATCCCTACCTGATGGACATGGCCAACATCCGCAACCAGTGCTCGTGGGTGCATTCGCGCGACCGCGGCGCGGCGACCGCGAAAGCCAAGGACCTGGTACGCATGTCCACGGCGCGCGCTGCGGAGCTGCGGCCGCTCGCGACCGGCAAGATGGCCATGAACAAGACGGCGATCGTCGTTGGCGGCGGTGCCGCCGGCATGACGGCGGCGTTGAGCCTCGCGGGCCAGGGCTTTCCGGTGCATCTGGTCGAGAAGAGCGCCGAGCTCGGCGGCAATCTGCGGGCGCTGCACTACAGCCTGCAGGATGCCGGTATCGGCACGCCGCTGGCGGCGAACGGCGACGGGCGGCTGCAGTCGCCGCAGGAATTCCTGCGCGAGCTGGTCGGCAAGGTCGAGAGCCATCCGCTCATCCGCGTGCATCGCGAGACGGTTCTGCGCCGTACCAGCGGTTTCATGGGCAATTTCAGCTCGACGCTCACCTCGCCCGACGGCCTCGTGGAGCGTGCCCGCGTCGAACACGGTGTCGCCGTGCTCGCGGTCGGCGGCGTCGAGTACCGGGGGTCCGAATACGCCTACGGACAGGACCCGCGCATCCTCACGCAGACCGAGTTCGAGGGCCTGCTGGCCGGCGGCGCGGCGCCGTCGGACGTCGCGATGATCCTGTGCGTCGGACCGGCGGAGAAGTACTGCGGGCGCATCTGCTGCACGTCCGCGCTGAAGAACGCCATGGTACTCAAGGCGCGCAACCCCGAGGCGCGCATCACCATCCTCTACAAGGACATTCGCACCTACGGCTTCAAGGAACGCATCTACCGCAACGCGCTCGACGCCGGCATCGTCTTCATCCGCTATCAGGACGGGCGCGAGCCGCAGGTCGACACCGCGAATGGCACGCTCAGCGTCTCGGCCTGGGAGGAAATCCTCGGGCGGCAGGTCGCGCTCGCGCCCGAGTACCTGGTGCTGAGCACGCCAGTGGTGCCGTCGGCTTCGAACCAGGAGCTCTCGCTCGCGCTGAAGGTGCCGGTGGACATGGACGGCTTTTTCATGGAGGCGCATGTCAAGCTCCGGCCGGTGGATTTCCTGTCCGAGGGGCTGTTCATGGCCGGCATGGCGCATTACCCGAAGTTCCTGGAGGAAGCGATCGTGCATGCCCAGGCGGCTGCGGCGCGTGCTGGTGCGCTGCTGTCCCATGAGACGATCAGCGTCGGCGGCAAGGTGGCCGCGGTGAATGCGGATCTGTGCACGGGGTGTCTCACCTGTGTGCGCAGCTGCGCCTATACGGCGCCGCGCATCGACGCCGGGCTGACCGGCATTGGCGGCATCATCGGCGCGGCACGCATCGAGGCGGCGCTGTGCCAGGGCTGCGGCCTGTGCGTCGCTTCATGCCCGGCCGACGCGATCGAGCTGCGGCACTACACCGACGCGCAGATCAACGCCAAGCTCGATGCGCTGCTCGCGCACGAGTCCGGGAGCAGCGTGCAATGAGCGCGACGTTCGAGCCCGAAGTGGTGGCGTTCTGCTGTCGGCACTGCGCCTACGCGGCCGCGGACCTCGCGGGCAGTGCCCGCCAGGCCTACCCGACGGCCGTCAAGGTGATCGAGCTGCCGTGTACCGGCCGCATCGACATCATCAACCTGCTGCATGCCTTCGAGAATGGAGCCGACGGCGTGCTGATCGCCGGGTGTCTCGAGGGCAAGTGCCACTACCTCAAGGGCAACCTGCACGCCAAGCAGCGTGTCCGCCATGTGCAGAAGCTGATGGACGACATCGGGCTCGAGCACGAGCGGGCGCGCATGATCAACATTTCCGCGGCGATGGGCGTGCAGTTCGCCCAGCTCGCCGGCGAGCACGTCGAGACGGTCAGGAAGCTGGGGCCGAGCCCGTTGCGGCCCAAGCCCCGGTCGGGAGAAGCAGCATGATCGTTGCCGAACAGAAGAACCTGCAGGAGATCCGCCGGATGCTCCAGGGCCGCAAGAAGGTCCTCGCGCTGGGGTGCGGTACCTGCGTGACGGTGTGCCTCGCCGGCGGGCGGCAGGAGACGGCGGCCCTGGCCAGCAGCCTGCGCATGGCGAGCCGCATCGACGGCGAGCCGCTGGCCGTCGACGAGTCGATCGTGCAGCGCCAGTGCGAGTGGGAGTACGTCGACTCCCTGGCGCAACAACTCGAGGAGTACGATGCCGTGCTGTCGCTCGGCTGCGGCGTCGGCGTGCAGACGCTGGCGGAGCGCTTCCCGAACAAGCGCATCTTTCCGGCGCTCAACACCAAGTTCATGGGCATGCCGACCTCGCACGGCGTCTGGGAAGAGCGCTGCATCGGCTGCGGCAACTGCATCCTCGACAAGACCGGTGGCGTCTGCCCGGTGAGCCGCTGCGCCAAGCAGCTGTTCAACGGTCCGTGCGGCGGCTCCGAGGATGGCCACTGCGAGGTATCCAAGGGCACGAGTTGCGCCTGGCACAACATCTGGCAGCGCGCCGAGGCGCTGGGGATGGTCGATGCGTTGATGGAGATCACCCCGCCGAAGGACTGGTCGACCAGCCGCGACGGTGGTCCGCGGCGCATCGTGCGCGATGACCTGCGCCTGCCGGGCGAGGACACGGAGGGCAAGGCATGAGCGCTCCCGCCGAGGCACTGCCGGCAAGCGCGCCGCGCCTGAAGTCCGGCAGCAACCTGGAGCGCGTGCTCGCCGCCGGGCAGTTCGCGGTCACCGCCGAGCTGGGTCCACCGCGGTCCTGGGACGCGGAGTCGATCCGCCGCAAGATCACGCTGCTGAAGGGGTACTGCGACGCCGCCAACGTCACCGACAACCAGACGGCGGTGGTGCGCATGAGCAGCATCGCCACCGCGTTGCTGATGCAGCCCGAGGGCCTCGAGCCGATCATCCAGATGACCTGCCGCGACCGCAACCGTATCGCCATGCAGAGTGACCTGCTGGGTGCGGCGGCGCACGGCATCCGGAACCTGCTGTGCCTGTCGGGCGACCACCAGTCCTTCGGTGACCATCCGGGCGCCAAGAACGTACACGACATCGATTCCATCCAGATGCTGGCGATGGTCCGCGCGATGCGCGACGAGGGCAAGCTGCAGTCGGGATCCGAGATCAAGGGCGGCGGGCCGCCGCTGTACATCGGTGCCGCGGCCAGCCCGTTCGCGCATCCGACCTCGATGCGGCCGTACCGGCTGCGCAAGAAGGTGCTGGCGGGTGCCGACTTCATCCAGACGCAGCTGGTCTACGACGTCGCGGCCTTCAGGGAATACATGAAGAAGGTCGTCGATCTCGGCGCTGCCGAGCAGACGCGCATCCTCGCGGGCGTCGGCCCGCTGAAGAGTCCGGGCATGGCGCGGCACCTGCGCGACAACGTGCCCGGCGTCACCGTGCCGGACGCGCTGGTGAAGCGCATGGAAGCAGCCGCCAGGGGTATCGACGAGAGCGACAAGGAGGGGCGCCGCAACGCCTGGGCAGCCGAAGGCCAGAAGATCTGCGTCGAGCTGATCCAGCAGCTGCGCGAGGTGCCGGGCGTTGCCGGCGTGCACATCATGGCGATCGAGTGGGAGCAGGCGGTACGGCCCATCGTCGAGGCCGCCGGGCTCCTGCCGCGGCCGGTGGTGGACGGCGCATGAACGTCACGGCACTCGAGCGCCAGCCGGCCGCCGCCCGCGCCCCGGCGAACTTCGGTGCGGTCATGCGCGCACGCATCGGCCAGAACATCCATTCCTGCTATCAGTGCGTCAAGTGCACCGCCGGCTGCCCGCTCGCCGATGAGTTCGACCTGACGCCCAATCAGGTGATGCGCTCGCTGCAGCTCGACGATGCCGGGGTGCTCGCGAGCAAGGCGATCTGGCTGTGCGCCTCCTGCTACACCTGCGCGACGCGTTGCCCGCGCGGCATCGACGTCACCGGCGTCATGGACGCGCTGCGCATCGAGGCGCGAGCGCGCGGCATCGCGCCGGCGCTGCCGGAGATCCCGCAGTTCAACGCGCTGTTCCTCAGGCTCACGGCGGTGTTCGGGCGCGTACCCGAGCTGGCGCTGATGGGCCTGTTCAACCTGCTGCGCGGCAAGCCACTGCAGAACGCCGATCTGGGCTGGCAGCTGCTCAAGCGCGGCAAGCTGCGGATCCTGCCGACCTTCACCCGGCCGGCCCGCAAGCCGCAGCCGGTGGCCGAGCCCGGGAAGAAGGTCGGCTACTTTCCTGGCTGCGCTTCCGAGGGCAGCGCGCGTGAATACGATGCGACCGCGCGGCTGGTGGCGCGGACGCTCGGCATCGAGTTCGTCGAGCCCGAAGGCTGGACCTGCTGCGGCTCCAGCCCGGCGCATGCCACCGATGCGGGGCGCGCCATCGCGATGCCCTCGAGCACGCTCGAGACGACGGAACGCATGGGGCTCACGACGCTCACCTCGCCGTGCAGCTCGTGTTTTGCGCGCCTCAAGCACGCCGAGCATGCGGTCGGCCAGAGCGCCGCGGCCGGCGCCCCCACATCGGGCGGCTCGGTGCGTGTGCAACATCTGCTCGACACCCTCATGGAGCGCGCCGGCATGGACGGTATTGCCGGCCGTGTCGAGCGGCCGCTCGCCGGCTTGAAGGTGGCGTGCTACTACGGGTGCCTGATCACGCGGCCGGCCAAGGTCACCGGCGCGGAGCATCACGAGTATCCGATGAAGATGGATGAGCTGATGCAGGCGCTGGGCGCCGAGCCGGTCAGTTGGTCGGCCAAGACCGACTGTTGCGGCGGCGCGCTGGGTGTCGTCAAGACCGAGGTGTCGGTGCGCATGGCCCGGCGCGTGCTCGAGGATGCGCGGGCCAGTGGCGCCGACGTCGTGGTCACCATGTGCCCGATGTGCCATATGAACCTGGACGCGCGCCAGCAGCGCATGGACTTCCGCGCGCCGACGCCGATCGTGCATGCCACGCAGCTGATGGTGCTGGCGTTCGATCTCGGGGAGCGCGCGGCACTGCTCGACAAGAACATCGTCGATCCACGACCGCTGCTGCGCGAGCGGGGCATCATCGAGGCCTGAGGGCCCGGGTTCGCCGCAGCGCAGCGCTGCGGCATCCGACTGAGTCGCGTCCCTGCGGGTTTCCACGATACGTCTACCGTTGCCGGCGGGTGCCTGGCAGCGCTACTCTTCGCTCCCCCGCGTTCGACACACGAGTGAACCGTGCAGAAGTTGCCAGGCAATAGGATTTCAGGGTCGAGTGATCGTCGGCGATTCTGGCCGGTGATCGGGTTGCTGGCCATCGCGGCCCTGGTGGCAGGCGTGCCCGCCCAGGCGATGCCGGCCTTCGCGCGGCAGTACGGCGTCAGCTGTGCCGTCTGCCACGACGCCTTTCCGCGGCTGAACGCGGGCGGCGACGCTTTTGTCGCCGGTAACTACCGGTTGCCCAACTGGCGCGATACCGCGCTGGATGTGGGCGATGAGCGCCTGGCGCTGCCGCGTACGCTGCCGCTGGCGCTGCGCGTGCAGGCCTTTCTCCAGACGCGCAGCGGCAAGGACATCGACCCGGCCACCGGCGCGACGGCCAACGAATCCCGCGCCGATGTGCAGGCACCGTATCTGGTCAAGCTGCTGTCGAGCGCGCCGCTGTCGGAGCACGTGAGCTTCTACTTCTACGGCATCTTCGCCGAGAAGGGTGGCAACAACGAGGTCATCATCGAGGACGCCTGGTTCAGTTACGACGATCTGTTCGGCACGGGCGTGGCGGCGCAGCTCGGCCAGTTCCAGGTATCGGACCTGATGTTTCCGCGCGAGGTCCGGCTCACGTTCCAGGATTTCTACGCCTACCGCGCCGCCGGCATCACCTACGATCGCGGCCTGATCCTGGATCGCGCCTTCGGGCCGGTGGACCTGGCCTTGGGCCTGGTCAACGGCAATGGCATCGAGCAGAACTTCAGCATCGACAGCCCGGGGTATCGCCGTCCCGACAAGATGTTCGACAACGACACGGACAAGAGCTACTTCGGTCGTGTCGGCTTCGGGCTCGGCCCCGTCGACGTGGGCCTGTTCGCCCTGGCCGGCAGGCAGGCCAGCGCCGCAGGGTTTGCCGGCAGCTCCACCGGTTCGCGCCAGACCAACAAGCGTATCGCTGGCGTGGACCTGTCCGGAACGGTGGCGGGCAACGTGCACTGGTTCGCCCAGGGCCTGTGGAACCGCTGGGACGGGTTCCTGGATGCCGCTCCGGCACGCGATTTCGACTGGTTCGGCGGGTTCGCCGGCGTCGATTACGTCCGCAACGATCGCTGGGCGTTCTCGCTGCTGTACAACTTTGCCGAAGCGGATGAGTTCGAGGGTACCGGCACGATCTACGAAGGCATTGCGATGAATTCGCTGTCGGCCGGTGTGTCGTACTACATCATGCGCAACCTCAAGCTGGTGGCGGAAGTGAACGCCGATCTGCTGGAGGTCGAACGGAGCGGTCCGCCGTTCGTCGGTCACCAGAGCCGGGAACACAACCTGCTGGTCGGATTCGACGCGGCGTTCTGAGCCGCGGGGCGGAGGTCCTAGCGGTAGGGGTTGTATTTGCGCACGGCGGCCGCCATGGCGGCGACGTTCTCGGGACGCGCGCTCTCCGGAACACCGGTGGCGGGCGCGAGAATGAACCCGCCGTCCCGGCCGACCTCCTCGATCAACCGCCGGCAGTAGGCGTCGGTCTCCTCCGGCGTGCCAGTGCACAGCAGCGACATCGGCACGTTGCCCTGCAGGCAGGTGATGCCGCCGAGCACCTGCTTGGCGCGGAACATGTCGGTGCCCTCGAACCAGTAGATCGCCTTGCCGGCCGGGATGTCGGCGATGGTCTCGAGGCGCGAGTTGCACACGCCTTCCCACAGCATCAGTGGCCTGATGCCCGCCTCGATCAGCTGCAGCAGCAGGCGGCGCAGCGGTGGCCAGTAATAGGTGCCGAACTGCTTCGGTGACATGAAGCCATCCAGGCCCCAGTGCATCGGCATCATCGCGTAACGGGCGCCCGTGGCGCGCGCGTCGTTGATCGCGCAGCGGGTGATCGAGGTGGTCAGCTTGTCGAGCATCGCCAGCAGCTTGTCGCGGCGCCGGAACATGTCGAGCATGGCGCCCTTGGAGCCGCGCAGGAAGTCGCTGACGCGATCGTAGGGCGCGGTGGTGAAGCAGCCGCGCGGTGCCGGGAAGCCGAGGCGCTGCATCTCTTCGTGGAACGCCGCCGACTCGTCCATCGTCTCGCGCAGCCGGCGCCCGGCCTCGATGAGCCGCCCGAGTGATTGCAGCACGTCCGGCCGCGCCAGCAGCATCGGCAGCGACAGGAACTGGAAATGGATGGCGTTGGTGAGATCGGGCAGCAGCGCGAAGCCGCTGGCCGCGCCGCACAGCCGCGGGATGTACTTGCGCAGCATGAAACCGGAAGGGTCCTCGAGGTATTCGTCGTACTCCTCGGGCTGCATGTACTCCTTGTCGAGATACTGGTAGGGCACGTCGGGCGGCAGGCCGCCGCCGGGCCAGACCAGGCCGCCGAATTCCAGGATGTCGAGCGCCGAGCCGATGCTGGTGAGCGCATGCGAGCCCATGGCCTCGTCCGGCCGGTACTTGAGGATCGCCGCCTTGGTCGCGGCGCTCAGGGCCTGCGCGTCGTACATCGCTTGCTGGCAGGTCATGCCCGCCTGGCGCGCGCCCCAGAAGCCGAACATCAGACGCAGCGGCACGCGGTCGGGCACGCGTAACTCCTCGGCGTCGTGCAGCCGCTTGAGCCGGCGCTCGTAGGTCTCGGCCTCCTCGTCGGGCGCGGCGCCCCGGCTGGAACTGTTCATCGTGTGCAATGGCCCCCTTAGCTCACCGGACTTGGCGACCCGCTGTTCGCTGCGCCGCAGGATTTTCGTCCAGCCTAGCAAATCCCCCCGATCGTCACCATCGGTATGATGAGCGTGTCATAGGGGGGAATGGACCGATGGCGATACGTCCACCAGGCGTGGCTGCGGAGCAGTTCGAGGTTGCGATACGCGCCTTCGAGGCTGCGGTGGGGCGCGAGTGGGTCTACACGAGCGACGACGATCTCGGCCCCTACCGCGATTCGTTCTCCACGGTGTGGAACACGGACGAAGAGCGGCGTGCTTCCGCCGCGCTGGCGCCCGACTCGGTCGAACAGGTGCAGGCGATCGTGCGCAGTGCCAGCCGCCACCGCATCCCGCTGTTTCCGATCTCCACCGGCAAGAACTTCGGCTATGGCGGGCCGTCGCCCAACCTGCACGGCAGCGTGATCGTGGATCTCAAGCGCATGAACCGCGTGATCGAGGTCGACGCCGAACGCCACTTCGCGCTGGTGGAAGCGGGCGTCTCCTACTTCGATCTGTACCGCCACATCCAGGAGCGCGGGTTGAAGGTCTGGCTCGACTGCCCCGATCCCGGCTGGGGTGGACCGGTGGGCAATTCGCTCGAGCGCGGCATCGGCTACACCAACCCGTTCTACCGCGATCATTTCGGCGCGAGCTGTGGCATGGAGGTCGTGCTGGCGAACGGCGAAGTGATGCGCACCGGCATGGGCGCGCTGCCCGGGGCGCGTACCTGGCAGGACTACCGCTACGGCTTCGGACCGGATCCAGCCGGCCTGTTCGCCCAGGGCAATTTCGGCATCGTCACGAAGATGGGCTTGCGGCTGATGCCGCGTCCGGAGCACTACCGCACCGGGTTGATCACGGTGCCGAAGCGTCGCGACTTCATCCCGCTCGTCCGGACGGTCAACGATCTTTCCGACTCCTTCCTGATCGGCGAGCCGGTGTACGCGAGCCCGCTCGCGGCGCTGATGGGCGGAGCGGATTTCCGCGCCACGATCACCCGGCCCGGTGGGCCGAGCGACGCGGAAATGGATCGCTATGCGCTCGACCACCGCCTGCCCTCCTGGCAGGTGGAACTGCAGTTCTACGGGCCGGAGAAGACCTGCCTGGCCAACTGGGAGTATGCCAGTGAGCGGCTGCTCGGCGAGATTCCCGGTGCGCGCGCCGTCGCCGGTGAAAGCCTGGCCGTGCCGCTGACACCGCGCCAGCTGGAGAACGTCGACGCGCCGTATCGCAGCAGCATCCGCCGCCTGGGTGCGCATGGCGTGCCGAGCCTGGGTATCTGGAAGATCGTCAGCGCCAATGGCCACGCGGGCTTCTTCCCCATCATCCCCCGTACCGGCGAGGCGGTGTTCGAGGCGCAGCACGTGCTGTGCGACGCGCTGCGCGACTTCGACCTGCGGCCGTTCTTCACCGCGGTCACGGCGCCGC
>Ga0138256_10007746_pt1 | contig 11308 bp, 8 predicted proteins | sample KNB2016incub_MG_FD_105486 | JGI IMG/M metagenome (GOLD analysis project Ga0138256, IMG submission 105486) | Active sludge microbial communities from wastewater in Klosterneuburg, Austria - KNB2014incub_MG | ecosystem: Engineered > WWTP > Activated sludge > Unclassified | place: Austria...
CGCTGTTGGGTTCTGGCGCGACGCTGATCTTGTGTGGAGTGAAAATCAAGCGCGGTCGGCACTGGGCGGCTATTACCGGTTTGGTGCTTTCGGTTGGCTTTTGCCTGATGTACCTGCTCATGGCTGTCAGTGCCGGCGTGCAAATTTACGCGACGCGTTACCGGGATCCAGCACAGATAGTGATGGCCGCATTTCTTCTGCTTCTGATGTTGGCGTTCGCATCCACATTCAGCTATTGCCGCCGATCGTTCGCAGGCTTGAAGTTGATGAGCGGATATCAAGGCCGTGGGTTTGAAGTGCAGATGGCACAGCCGGTCGACGCGACATTGAGCGCGGCATCGACCAGAGAGATGGAATCACCGCCAGTGCTTCCGCCACGACCGAAGTTGTGACTGGAGCGCAGGTGCAGCAAGCCATTACCGATCCAACCCGCCACGTCACCAGCGCCAGCGTCTGGATGACTCTCCTCGGTATCACCCAACTGGTCGCCGCGGGTTGCGTGTTGATGGGACTGATTCAAAGCAGATCAGACTCGCCGTCACCCGGCAATTCCACCGCAGTGGGTTTGATGTGGTCGACCGAAATTCTCGAAGTCCTCGCAGGGATTCTGCTGCTGGTCTGTGCAGCCAAAATCAAGAAGGGCAGAAAGTGGGCGGCGGTCACCGGGATGGTGACGATCGGCTGCGTGATGTGCTTCTATGTCTTCGCGATCATCGCGTTCGCGATGAGTTCGGCGAAGAACGGTCAGGGAATCACGTCGGGTTTGATGCTGTATTGTGCGGGGATTGTGGTTGCTTGCATTGTGACTTTGCTCTACTTGATTCGATCGTTCGATGGATTGCGCATCATCAATGGGACTGAGCCGAAGGGATTTGATGTGCTGGATGTGCATTCGCCGAAATCGAAATCATGAGTCACGCTCCCAAAGGAATCGCGCGACGGCTTGATTGAATTGAATCTAATCCATGAATGATCCGCGAATATTTTCGCTCGATCCAGTTGCACCGCTGGTGAGATCGACCTGTCTCTCATTGCGAGTCATCGCGATCTGGATGTTTCTGATCTGCCTGCCTGGCTTCTTCATCGTCGGTAATATGATTTTCGATCCTTCAAGAATCGGCCCCACGATTCTTGTTTTTTGTTACGGATTTCTTTTTCCGTTTGGCAACGCGGTGACACTTCTGATCTGCGCCAATCAGATCGAGCGAGGCAAACGCGCTTCAGTAACCGTTGCGATGTGGGTTGCGTTTTCGTGGATGATGTTGCTTTTGGTTCTGATATTTTTTTTGGGCGCAGACATTTTTTCCTCTCTCACGACGCCACCAAGTCCGCGCGACGAATCTCTTTCTTCGATTTGTTCGATAGGAATGATCTGCGCGCTGTTAATGATCGGATTTTTCTGCGGTTCGTTGATCTGCAAGCTCAGGACGATTTCAAGAAAATCGTCTGAAGCATTTCTCGTGCTGCCGAAATTCAATGGCGAATCTCAGACGACTGTCCCCGAGCCAATCGACAAGTGGTCAGAGATCGAATGAAAAGAGCCGCGCACGAAGTAAGCGGATGATGCGCGATTCGCGCGTTGTCCGCTTACTTCGTGCGCGGCTCCTTTCCTGAGCATCATTCACAATTCATCAAGTCCCAAACACCCGATCCCCCGCATCGCCCAATCCAGGCAGAATGTACCCGCGATCATTCAACTGCCGATCAACTGCAGCGCAGTAGATGGCAACATCAGGATGAGTTTTCTGCACCAGCGCGATCCCTTCGGGCGATGCGACGAGACAGACAAATCGCAGTGCCTTCACGCCCGCTTGTTTCAGATACTGCAACGACGCCACCGCGCTCCCACCCGTCGCGAGCATCGGATCGATCAACAAAACTTCAGTGTTGGCGATGTCCGGTGGAAGTTTCTTGTAGTATTCGATCGGTTCGAGCGTCTTCTCGTCGCGTCGCACGCCGAGATGACCGACTCGCGCATCCGGCAACACGCGCAGCACGCCGGTCGTCATGCCGAGTCCCGCGCGCAGAACTGGAACGAGCGTGACTGCTCGCGCGAGCACGCGGCCCATCATCGGTTCGAGTGGCGTGCGCACTTCCTTGGGCACGGTCGGAAAATCGCGCGTGACTTCGTAGGTCATCAACATGGCGATCTCTTCGAGGAGTGATCGAAATGTTGGATGATTGGTTGAGACGTCGCGAAGTTGAGTGAGCTTGGTCTGGATGACCGGGTGATCGACAACGATGAGTTGCGGCATAAAAGACGGATCATGCGGATCGAGCGGCGGGTTGTCGAGCGATCGACGAAAATCGCGCTATGAGTCTGCCATGAATCGAATCAGAGCTTTGGATTACTTCTGATTCGTCGAACAAGTCTTTCGAAAAATCCGAGCCTTTTTCCAGCAACTGAAACGGTCGAAACTCTTTTAGGATTTTCGTCGAACATCATCATGCCGATCAGCGAATACAAACTGTAAATGCTGTCGTCAGGTCCGTTGGTGAGTTGCTTTTCTGTTTTCGAAAATGGGAACACCGCGTTTTTCGAATCGAACTCTACGCGCCATCCGTTGTCATCGTGTTTCCACGCGCCACCATGTTTCCGAATGATGCATTCTCCGAGAAATGATCCAAGCACGCTCGTCATCCTGTCGACGAACGCAGGATCGGGTTTCACTTGCGATTCGCGCAATCGATTGATGTATCCGTCGAGCCACTTTACAGACGGATCGTTGAAACCGAATGGATCAAATCCACAAATCGGTCCGCACTGTTCGATGACCAACTCAGCGTTCGCTCGGATGCGTTGAATCGCTTCTGCATCATCCATCAAAACTTCCTGTTCATGTCGTAAGTCGGATGATCTCAGACTCGCCCACGAAATTGAACACGCCGCAGACCAAGAAACATCACGCAGAGTAATCCGAGGGCGGCGGGCTCTGGAACGGCAGCGATTCGAAAATCGAGTGTGTAGGTGCACACCGGCCCGGTCTGCTGAATCCAGAAAGAATACGAACCTTCGGGAAGCGGCGCAGTGAACCCAATCACGTTCGGCGCGGAGCCGATGAGTGGCAGCATGTCACCGCCGATTCCGGGGTGGACTGGACCGAACAGCGCGTAGCCGAGCAGCGCTTCGACGTTCGGCGCATCATTCGGTTCGGCGAACACAGATCCTTCCATCACGCTGATGAACGCTTGTTCGTCTTCGCTCGCGTACGCATCCAGCACCAATTGTGAAAGTACAAAACCCGACGCCACATCGAACGTGAGATATTCGATATCCGCGCCGCCGGTCGTTGCGCTCACACGATTCGATCCGGGAGTCGCCGCAAAAATATTCGGCGCGAGATGATCGTTGGATAAATCTCCATCGACCGATTCATCGTGATCAAACGCCCGCGCCGGACTGATCGCGCACAAGAACGCTGCCAAACCTGCGGTGATAAATTTAGCTGTGACAAATCGAAGCATCTTCTCTCCTTCATTTCGGACGTTGATTCCAGAATCGATCATGCGAAGCGAGTCAAACAAATCCATTGAACATCCTGCCAAGCGTCCGAAAACAAAAAGAAACCTGACCGAAAAGATCGCATAACGCGACGAGCCGCACCAACGGACTTACACTTGAGCTATGAGCGACTCCATCGGCTCCCTCTGCTTCGTGCTTCACGGCCACCTGCCGTACGTGCTTCATCACGGCGTGTATCCGCATGGCGAGAACTGGCTGTTCGAGGCCGCTGCCGAAACGTATCTGCCGATTCTCGATCTCATCGGTGCCGTTGCGCTGCACAAAGCGCGAGCGGGATTGACGATCGGATTGACGCCCGTGCTGCTTGAGCAGTTGGCCCATCCGCGATTCAAAGAAGGATTCGTGGAGTACCTGAAAGGGCGCATCGAACGCGGGCAGAAGGATCACAAGGAATTCACTTCGAAAAACGAACTGCATTTTGCTTTCCTGGCAAAGCGCTGGTGTGAGTGGTATCAGGCGCGGCTCGATCATTTCGAACGCCTCGATCGCAACATCCCGGCAGAGTTCGGGAAGTTTTTCCGCGAAGGACAAATCCAAATCCTCACGAGCAACGCCACGCACTGCTACATGCCGCTTGTGCTGAACGATGAAATGCTCAGCGCGCAGATGACCGTCGGCACGCGAACGAGCAAGAAGCATCTCGGTGTCGCGCCGCGCGGCATGTGGCTGCCCGAATGCGCGTACCGCCCACACTGGCATCACTGGATGCCGAGCGTCCTGTACGACAACCCGCGTGATCGTCCGGGAATCGAAAAATTCATCGCAGCAGCTGGCGTCACGCACTTTTTTGTGGATACGCATCTCATCACCGGCGGCAGCGTGATGGGCACGTTCCACAACAACAATTACAAGGTGGAGAACGACAACGTCACGCAGTGGGATCAGCAGGGCGGTTGGCGCGAAGTGCTTGAGCCGGTCGGCGTGGTGAGCAGCCACAAGGCCCCGGAAGTGTTCGCGTTCGCGCGGCATCCGAAGGTGAGCGAGCAGGTCTGGTCGGGATCGATCGGATATCCCGGCTCGGGAAATTACCTTGAATTCCATCGAAAATATGGAGAGCACGGACTTCGCTATCACAAGGTCACGAGCACGAAGACGGCGCTGAGCGATAAAGATCCTTACTACCCCGACGACATTCCCGGAAAAGTTTTCGAACACGCGCAGCACTTCTGCAATGTCGTGCGCGACACGCTACGCGAGTACCGAAGCCGAACGGGACGGCGCGGTTGTGTCGTCGCTTCGTTCGATGCCGAACTGTTCGGCCACTGGTGGTTCGAAGGTCCGACGTTCTTGCGCGATGTGATTTTGACGCTCGCCAACGATCCCGAAGTGAGATTGTTGACGACGGAAGAATCGCTCTACAACCACACGCCCGACAAAGTCATGCGTCTGCCCGAAGGCTCGTGGGGCGAAAACGGAAATCACAGCGTCTGGATCAACGACCGCAACGCGTGGTATTGGGAAATGGAATACCGCGCTGAAGGAACTCTGTTGAAGCACCTGCACGGCCTGCCGTGGAAAACAAATGCCGAAGTCCGCGGACTACTCGAACGCGCAGCGCGCGAGTTGCTGTTGTTGCAGGCGAGCGATTGGCCGTTTGTGATTCACAGCTACGGTGCGGTCGATTACGGCATCCAGCGAATCAGCCTTCATGCCGTGCGCTTTGATCGGTTGTGTCTCTGCGCCGAAAAAATCGCCGCGGGCAAAACACTCACTGAGCTCGATCAGATCGAGATCAAGGAAGCAGACGTCCACGACAGCATTTTCCAGGAGATCGATTTGAATTGGTGGATGAGCTGACGCCATCAAAACAAAGACCCCTGCCGGAGCTTCCGGCAGGGGCCTTTAGTTAGAGTCAGCGGATGACAGGATAAGCCAGCCTCAGGCGAGCAACGATTTTTCGCGCCGCTCGAGCGGGTCTTGAACATCTCCCAGTCCGATCACACCTCGAATGCTACTCTGACCAAACGGTGTCGTTCCCATGAGCGTTGGCACGTTCGGCAGGGTCACATTGTAACTCTGCGCCACGCGCAACAGGTCTTGGAAATTCACGATGCCATCGTAGTTAAAGTCACCCTGGCTGTACGTTCGGTTGGCCAGACCGTAATTCTGCGCCACGATCAGCAGATCGCTGAAGTTCACCGTGCGATTCCGATTGGCATCACCCGCCATCACGAAGAAGTCGAGCGTGGTCGGGGATGATCCGACCGTGAGCCTGTAATTGCCGTTCGGAATCTGATTCGTGAGCACGAGCGTTGCCTGAGTTCCGCTCGCGTTGAATGAAAGTGTTCCGGCAGACTGTGAAAGCTCCACGTTGGTGTTGGCGTTCTTGATGTGGTAATCGCTGCGCTCGAGGAAATCCCTCACATCGCCGTTGAAGTTGAGTACGATCGCCTGTCGCGTCTCGAATTCGAACGCCTTCGATGTGTTGGATGGGATCGGTTGGGGACCTGGTACCACGACCAAGTTAATCGTGCCGACCGCCGACGAACCATAGAAATCTTCGACGATGTAGGTGAATGAATCATTGCCAAGGAAGCCAAACTCGGGTCGATAGACAATTAGATCGTCCGAGGTTTCAGGCGTACCCATGTCGTCGATGTACGCGGTGCCATGAGCGGGCTGAGTAATATCGTAGAGATACAACTCGGAGCCTTCCGGATTTTGGTCATTGACGAGAACATCAAACGCAACGGTTTCAGATTGCTCAATTTCGAACGTGTCTTCGCCGGCGATGGGATCGTCCGGAACGAAACCGACATCGACAAAGAAGGCCGTCGCGCAGGTGACCTCGGTGTCATTCACAAAGAAAATCACACAGGCATGACCGTCAAAGTCCGGATCCGGTGTGAAACGGACGGTGTGGTTGTCTGGAAGCAGTACTGCAGTTCCACCCGTTACATCTCCGAGCGTGAAGGTCAGCGGCAAACCATCGGGGCTGAAGATGAGATACTCAAGATCGACATCTAAAGACTGATTCTGTGGGGTGTAAAACTCTGCGATGTATTCGTCGCCAAACTCTGGCGGCTGATGGACTGGCTCGACGGTGATGTTAACCGTCGACGATGCAGTCCGACCGTTTTCATCAACAACCTGGAAGGTGAAGCTGTCGTTGCCTTCGTAGTCCGCGAGCGGGTCGTAGAGATAGGTGCCATCGGCGTTCAACTGGAAGTTGGCTGCGTGCTGCGGGCCGGTCAGCAACTGAGTGGTCAGCACCGGATTGCCGCTCTGGACGGTCTGGTTTTGTGGGATCAACTCAAAGCCGCTGATAATGGCATTGGAATCGATTGCGCCCGTGACGCCCTGGAAGTCGATCTGGATGTAGCCCGAGCCGTCTGATGCATAGGTGAAGTCACGCACGAGCGCTTTGTTGGCACCACCGGCCGCGACGAAGACGTCGAAGTTGGTCAGCACCGGGACGAAATCGAAATTGACATTAAAAACTCGACCCGGTTCAGTGCGGAAGATTTCCGCAAAGTGGAGGCGAACGGTGTACGTCGTGCCTGCGGTGGTGGGCAACTGGTAGAAGAAGCTATTGGCCCAGCGTTGTGACTGGTAAATCGACGCGGGTGCGGCGTTCGCGACACCTGTGGTATCAATTGCCGTGGCGACGTTGAGAACTGCGGTGTTTGCAGAGAAGAATCGATCACCTTCATAGTTGCCGATGATGTTGCCACCAGCGTTGAGCCGGAATCCGGGCGCAACGGCGGGTGCAGTCGTCGGAATCAACTCCAGCGCGGAGATGATTGCGTTCGCATCTGGAGATCCGACCGCGCCGGTTAAGCGAACCGTAATCAAACCATTCGCGCCGGGCGTGGCAGTGAAATCTCTCACCACGGCTCTGTCTGCTCCACCGGCAGTAGCAAACACGTCGAAATTCTCGAGCGCGCTATTTCCGTTGATCGCGACGTTGAAACGGCGCTGATTTGGAACCGTGTAGCCGGTTTCAGCGAAGTGCAATCGGACAGTGTAAGTCGTGCCCTGTGTGCCGGGCAGTGCATAGCTCAGATCGGGCGCAAACTTCAGCGTCTGGTAGATTCCCACCGCCGCGGCGTTCGCCACGCCGGCGGTCTGGATCGGTCGCGTGACAACGAAATCAGTGCCCGCCGTGGAGAACTGATCCGCGCCGAACGAACCGAGCGCGGCTCCACCTGAATTGATTTGCAGGGTTCCGGCATTCGTTCCATTGACGACATTGCCCGTGGTGGTTGTGTTTTGTTGAGTGTTGACCGGCGGCACGACCGGCGGTGTTGGTGGAGCGGGTGGATTGACCCCGAGCGGCTTTTCACCGAACAGGTAGCCCGTTCCGTTTACACCCGTAAAGACGACTCCCCGGAAAGCGTTCTTCGGCGCATTTTTTATTCCACCGATCGAGCCGACCGTGTCTTGCCCATCGAGCACACCCGCTGGTTGCGTCTCGGTCAGAAAATATCCGTTCGTATCACTGGCCGGCACGTCAGTGAAAATGAAGTTGCCGTTTGCATCGGTGGTGACAGTTCGCGTTGGCAATCCGCCCTGACCGAGTATGTTGCCCGAGCCGAGCGTGAGCGTGACGTTGGGGATGCCCGCTTCGCCACCTTCACGAATGCCGTTGTCATTCGCATCGAAGTAGACGGAACCGGAAATCGATGAGGTTGGAATCGCCGGCGCGGTGCCGAAATTGTAGCCCGTTCCCGCGGAGCCTGGCGTGACAGGGATCGAGTTCACCATCGTCCGGGTGAAATCGCCAAACGTGCTTCCGCCGAGACTACCGACGGTGGCATTGAGCGCTGGAATTCCAGGGGGCAGACTCTGAGTAATCGTGTAACCCGTCCCGTTGCTCGGTTGCAGGCCGGTGAAGGTGAAGACGCCGTTGGCATCGCTGTTAGACGTGACGTTGACTGCCGCGCCTGCGACATCGGTTCCTGTCAATCGGACAGAAATGTTGGGCACACCCGCTTCACCCACATCGCGCGTCGCATTCGTGTTTGTGTCAGTGAAGATCGCGCCCGAGAGCGTCGAGGGCGCAGCTGGAGGGATCGGTGCGTTGACTGGAGACACCGTGGCCTTGATGGTGTAGCTGCCGTAGGGAATGGTTCCAGATTGCCATGGATTGATGAAGAAATAGTAATTGTCGCTCGCTGGCAGGTTCGTCCACGTATTGGGTGCATCCGGCTGGATTTCTTCGCCGGTGTCATCGGCCTGGTTACCGTTGACGTCTCGATAGAGTGAGTATCTCAAATTCCCACCTGCCGTACTCTGATTGGGCACTGTGAGCGAAACTCTTGATGCCTCTGAGAGGCTGAAGCGGTGGTAGTTCCAGTCTACGAATCCGTTGATTTTCCATTTCGGTCCGATTTCATCAGTAAGGAGCCACGATCCGTTTGCCAGGTTGCCTTCTTCAGATGCGGTGGCGTTATCGCCGCCGGCGTTCTCGGGCATCATCGTGTAGGGGTTGCCGATCGCGCCTGCGGTGGCGGAGTTTCCAACCGTGTCTTTGACGGCGTTGGCATTCATCGAAAACGCATATTGAGCCAAATCACCGACCGTTCCGGGCGTGGCAACGGTATAGGTCGCCACGGCATAACCGTAGTTCACCGCTGGATCACTCACACTGACAAAATTCGCTGGCGCGTTGAATCCGTTCGGGCCCGTCACCTGGATGTTTCCGTTGGCCATCGTGTCGACATTGACACCACTTCCATCGACGAAACGGACAGTAAAGGTGATCGAGTTTTGACCGGCAGTCGTCTTGACGCTGCCCATGGCAACTGCTGGGCCTGTGCTATCAACCACCATTGAAGCGCTGTTGGCGGAAAATGCCGGCGCATTCTCGTTCATCACGGCTGCATTGTTAGCGGCGTCTGGCCCCGTACCGGCAACACCTGTCGCCTTGCCGCGCCAGAGCACATCCGGATTGGAGTACCAGTTCCCCGCGCCGCCGAGCGCGCCACTGAATGTCCGATCGCCGAACGTCACCGTGCCTTCGAATGAGCGGGGATCGGCATGGTTTCCGTCCTCTCCTGCGCCGTGCAGGTGTCCGCCACCAAGCGAATGGCCGAACTCGTGATTGATGATCCCGGCATTGATGTAGTAAACGCCGTCAACATTGTACTTGCCCTGCGTGATCCCACCCCCGAAGTTCTTCGTGATCATCTGAATGCTATCCGCGCCTGCGGCAGCGGCAGCTGTGGTCAGATCGTCGGCCTTGCCATCGGTGAGATTGGTCAGCGCGGCGAGATCGGCTTCGTCATTGTTCGGGCCGTTTTCGGTGTAGGTCGTCTGCATGGTCCCAACCAGTCGGACCGAAGCGCGCACCTTGCTGTTGGCCATGGTCATGTTGAGCGTTGCCATGGCGCGGCTGATCTTCTCCTGCATCAATTGCTGAGAGCCGCCGATCGTGGCGAGCGCTGTGGCCGTGTACCCGATGAAGACATCAATCACCGCGGGATTCGTTGCCGCCAAAAGCGTGCGCGATTCCACCGCTTCCATCGCCGTGATGAGTCTGGGATCCAGACGCGACCGAGATCGTCGATTTGTCCGATTTTCGCTTGAAAAGCTGGAAATGAGGTTTCGCATTCCGTGTCTCCTTTAACCTGTGTCACTGAGAAATGAGGGGAGAAGCTTAAGGCAGAACTCTGCGATTTTGCAAGGAGTCTGTGGATAAATTCGACATAACTAACGCGTTTTCGCCTGACGCCGCAGTTACTTTCAGAATTGCCAAAATGTCGTCGGAGAGGACGTCGCGCTTTAGACGCGAAACATGTAGACGATTGGACGTGCACGTCGTTCGCGAGTTTCGCGCGGCAATCCCGGGGTGCGGGAGCGCCGTTGAGCCGAACTCAATTTTGTCGTGGTTTTCGACTCGGCCCTGAAGTGGCCTGCCATAAGCGAGGCCGAATGGGCCGAGTCGAATGGAGCGACGGGGAATCGAACCCCGATTTGCTGAATGCGATTCAGCCGTCATCCCGTTAGACCATCGCCCCGGGAAATCGAGCAACACACGATACACTTCGTCGTTGGGTTCTGCAACGCTGACGACTATCATGCCTGCGGATGTCCAAGCCGAAGTTCAACCCCGCGCCGCGAATCGAAAATCGCAAGGCGTATCACGATTATTTCATCGAATCGAAAATCGAATGCGGCATTCAGCTCGTCGGTAGCGAGGTGAAAAGCCTGCGCATGGGCCTCGGCCAGCTCAACGAATCGTTCGCGACGATCCACAACGGCCAACTCATGCTGCACGGTTGCTACATCGACCCGTACAAGCAGGCGTCCATCGTCTACAACCACCAACCGCGGCGCGATCGACGATTGCTGGCCCATCGGCGCGAGATCAAAAAGCTTGAAGAGGAAATCGACAAGAGCGGCTTCACGCTGATCCCTCTCGCGATTTATTTCAAAGACGGGCGCGCGAAACTGGAACTCGGTGTGGCGCGGGGCAAGAAGCAACACGACAAGCGCGCTTCGATTCGTGAGAAGGAAATGAATCGGGAGTTGCGCAATGTGATGAAGAAATAGGGCTGAAGAAGTAATCGCACTTGATACTTTTTCAATCCTCTTCATTTGATGGGGCGCAACTCTCACCCCAAACGTCCGTGCAATAATCGCGGCGAGCATTTCTGCTCGCCGCGACTTCATTCAGCTCAAGAGCGTCGGCGCGCGAGCAGTGGCAGCGCAGCGAGCGCAACCATCAGCATTGTGGGTTCGGGAACGTACGTGGCGGAGACGAAATCGATCGCGGCATCGTGCACGCTTTCGTCCAGGCCGTTGTTGTAAACCACGAACAACGAATCCGAATCCATCACA
>Ga0138256_10007749_pt1 | contig 11307 bp, 10 predicted proteins | sample KNB2016incub_MG_FD_105486 | JGI IMG/M metagenome (GOLD analysis project Ga0138256, IMG submission 105486) | Active sludge microbial communities from wastewater in Klosterneuburg, Austria - KNB2014incub_MG | ecosystem: Engineered > WWTP > Activated sludge > Unclassified | place: Austria...
ATACGCAATATTCTGGCAGGCATTGTTTTGTCTGTTAGTGCCGGTATTTTTCTGTTGAGTATTGTTTTTCGACACATTGGTATTTATTACAATAATACGCCGAGTTTTCCGGTGGGGTTTTACAAGATCATCGATGCGCCGGTAGGGAAGGGCGCGTATGTTTCCCTTTGTCCGCCGCAAGACGAAGTTTTTGATATGGCTGTGGCACGGCATTACATCAATACAGGCAACTGTCCGGGCGGTTATGGGATGTTGCTGAAACGTGTTTTTGCTCAAGCGGGGGACACGGTTTCTATTGATAGGGCAGGGATTAAAGTTAATGATGGCTTGCTGCCTAACAGTGCTCAATTAAAAACAGATATTGATGGTCATGAATTGCCGCAATATCGTTTGGGGGATAAGATTCTGGGTGATTCTGAATATCTGCTGATGTCCGATGTAAATCCGAATTCTTTTGATGCGCGGTATTTTGGACTGATTGCGGGTTTGCAGATTCGACATGTTGTTGAGCCGTTTTTTACGTGGGGTAAGTAAGTGTATAGTTAATGAGCGAACAAAATAAAATCGGGATTAAGGAGTGTTCTGATTGGGGCGATTTTACTGAAGTTATATGCAATGGAAATTGGATGAAAGGCGTAGCCTGAGTACGAAGCAACCAAGAATGGTGATTCAAAAGCTGCTTTGGATATGGTGATAAGCAGCACTACAGTAGTGGCATAAGGATGTAGATGACGGCGCTAAGTATAGAGGAGAAATAACCCCCTGATTGTTGCCGTATTATGGCATCGCGATCCGGCGCCGCTAACGTAAACTAAATTCAAGAAAATCCAGGATGCTTCAGTTCCATATAGGAGCTTTTTCCAGTTGCCTATAAACCCTCCTATCTTTTTTATATTCTCTAATGTGATTTTTCTCACACCCACAATCTTCTTGCACACAATATTGAGGTATGCTGATTTTCAAGGAGTCCGAAGTTTCATAAAATTGATCCATGAAATGGAGGATGGAGATGGAATTACCGCGCGCACAATATAGCCAGGAATTTAGGGAGCAGTCAGTAAAGTTTTTTAAAGAAAGTGGATTAACTTTGGTTGAGGCAGCAAAACGGCTGACTTTACCAAAAGGTACCGTGGACTTGCCACGGGGTTCTTTATTTTAAGTTCAAGGCCTAGTAGATCAATTTCTACACCAAATCAAACTAAACCGATCCCACTATCTTGAGTGTGACCTGTCACCTATGCTACTGAGCTTTGTCCGATCCACGCAGAAACATATCCATAACCGTCCGCCTGCTTACCGACGAGCTGCACTAACGGCTGCCTCGGTATTAAGAAAAGTACCAACAGGCTTGTCGGGATCCGTGACTACTGTCGTCCCGGTGCTGTTGAGTATAGTTCGGATCTCTGCGTGCGATAGGTTAGGGTTCACATCCAGCATCAGTGCGACGGTGCCAGCTACTTTAGGCGTGGCGCCGGATGTGCCACCAAATCCATTGCGATAGTCACTATCCGAAGAGCTATTACAAGTCAAGTCATGAGAACTATCACCCGGTGCACAAACCACGATTCGTGCCCCGAAGTTACTAAACCAAGCTCGAAGGTTCTGCGTGGCATGGTATTCCGATGCTCCGACAAGAATGGAGCCCGTCTCTGGAATGGGATTACCAGAATCGTCGATACCTGCATTCCTATCTCCGTTACCAGCCGCAACACATACCACTACGCCATGTACTATCGCTGTACGGATGGCCGCATTTACCGAAGGAACCATCTCGTAGTTACCATAGTTGCCAGTCTGAACTTCAAGAATGATGACCTTGCGCTTGCCATCGCTATTAGCTGTGCGAACCCAATCGATGGCTCTTGCCCAGGCATTCCCACCGAGTGGGCGTCCGGGCCCGCTGTCCGCCTGAACTGGCCAAAGAGTTGCACCGTACGCAAACCCTGCTATCCCTAGATTGTTGTTCGCGCCTCCTGCGATTCCCATAACCGCAGTACCATGAGAAATCGACTTTCCGGTGGAAACATTGGTGCCTCCGTCAAATGCATTATAGGCGTGACTTAAGTCGAGACGGGGTGCCAAGTCCTGATGGCTGGTGCGATATCCCCAGTCTATGTCTGCGATCACCACGCCATCGCCGGAAGCCATGGTCCAGGCGTGATTAGCCCGACAGCGGAAGATGTACCACTGATTTTCTAAACCGCTTACGGGGTTCAATACCACCTGATCGGTAGTGCCTACAAGTGGTTCGTTTAATGGTGTTTGAGGCGGAATAGCCTTCGGCACGGCAACAGCCCGCTCTACCTCGGACAACCGACTGAGTACCTGGGCGATACGTTGCGTATCAACACTTGCTGGAAAATGGAATGTTACAAAACTCCCGAGGCTTGGAATTACGACACCTTGCTGTTGTGCCACAGCCTGTGCTTGTGTCGCTTCCTGCTCAGTTATTTGAATGCTCAATTCAGCTCGTTCAAGCTGATATTCTCGGAGAATCTGGTTTAATCTTTCAAGATCTACTCCACCCTTACTTGAGAGTGCGAAAGGAGCTCCAGCAGTAGCGGTTATAATTTGCGGCCGTACTCCTTCTCGGAATTCAACCTCTACGACACCTGGTTCTAAAGCGGTCGGCGGAACGGTCCCGGGTAGCAGATTGTTAGCTCGGAATCGATCACTCTCCGATTTGCCCTTTTCAATGTTATCTGTCGGCATTAAATCAACTCTTGTCGCAAGCTCTGCCATCTCAGCTGCTGGTCTTTCAGTAGCTGTTGCCGCGGACTCTCTCATGCTCCTTACCGCCTCTTCATTGTTTTCTTCAGTAAGCTTATGTACTTCCTGTATAGATTCATTCACACCTTTGTTATCCGTTGGATTTTTTGTAGATTTTATAGTCATTTATTCTCTCCAGGTGCAATTGATAATGTGTTTCAGGTTTCGTTAGACTCCCACCCACGCATTCCCCCACATAATGAGGTCTTACGCGTTTGGAGTACCGGCAGTGGATGCGCAAAGCGCATCTTTTCGGATAAGTGAATTCGTAGGCACCAAACAGTTTTATTAGTTTTAACTCCAATCGGTGGGAGGAGTACCAGCGGCAACAAGTCTTTCTATCCGCAAAGCATCGTCTCCATAAGACGTTGTTCCAACTTTCTTCCATTCTCTTGTAGCAGCATCCCATTCCCAATACCAACCTCCGTTATAATACTGATAGGTTGCTAATTGAAGTTGCTCCTGTGTTAGTTTCGGTGCTTCAGGATGGGCGGCATAAATGTTCTTGAAGTGCTGGTCAATCTCTCTCTTTTTTTGTTGGAAAAGAGCTACTCCACCAGAGATATTTTGCCTCCAGTCCCAAAGCTGGCGAGCTGTGGGTCGAGGATTAACCAATTGCATTATTCCAAATCCGTTAGGTGGACCAAAGAGAGGTAAACTAGTGTTGTCAAATTGTTTGAACCTCGATTCCTTGTAGGCAATGACTTGCAATTCCATTGATCCCAGTGATGACTTGATATCCGATTTTGACGGATTATCCGCCAATATTCCAAATTGCTGTTCGCCTTCCGGCGTTTGCCCAGTTTGTCCACTAGAAGTTTGTCTCCATGAAAGTGAACAGCGACATATCAGTGTACCCCCCTGAAGATCATTGCCGAAATTAAGCTCAGATACTAATGACGTATTGGAAAACTGTAACGTACGGGAAACGTCGTTTCGTCCATGTTCATTGTAGATGATGTACGCTTTATGATGCACCTGAGTAATTACAAAACCCGGAGATTCCCAATACCACTGAACCCTCATAACAGGTAGTGAAGGAGTGACGGATATACGAGCAATTATTTTTGGTGGAATTGCTTGAGTATGAAGTGCACCCAAGAAATCTGGTGTAGGCTTGTCTTCCCCTTCTGGTACAGAAAAGAGTTCAGCTAATGGCAACGCCACAGGTGGCATTGGTTCGTTAATGTTCTGTCTATTCATATGATTCACTCCATGTGATGTTCAAGCTATTGAAATAAAGCTATATCTAACTGCCTAAATCGGTTTTGACTCAATTTCAAGATATCTGGAAGTTGCGAAGAGTCTGTTGTACGCAATGCGTTACTAGTATGGTGTTGCGTTAGTACTGATCTATACCATTTTGCTAATATTCTCAGTTTTTTACATCATCTGTAGGCGATACCAACTTAATCATCGGCAAAGAAATACATCCAGAAATAGACATTCCAGAAGCTAATAATTATGCAGAAGTAAAAAACTTCATCTTTAACCCCTTTTTGAAAAATCAAAAAGCTGAATTAGTAAAAATTGACAGAATTTAAACCTACAACTAGTAATGTTATATTATTATCATTCATAGGAAAAAGATATCTCCTCACTTCAGTTATTTCTACGCCTGGTGGATTTGATGGATAGATTAGTTACATAATGTATATATAATCTATTTAATATGTTGTTTATATTTAAATTTATATGGGGAAAAGTCGCAAACTTTTCGCCTGCAAAACGGAAAGCAAGCACTTAACCATCGAAGCTCGGTAGATTCTAAGCCATTCCGATCCCAAGGTGACGATGCGTTATGGTCATCTATCCACCAAGGCATTACGAGAAGCGGTTAATAATGCTGCGGAAAAGATTAGGAGGTAAGAATTGTGGAGAAACTGCGGTACAAGGACGTAGTGTTTCCCTGTAAATAATTAAGAAAGAAGAATTAATGTAGTCTGGTCGAATAATTTTAAGATTCGTAGTATTCTCTGTGTTAATACTTTTCTTGTTTCTCCTACTATATACATTACTAATTCTAAAAGGATATTAACAAAGTTTAATTTTTGGTATTGTATTGAGTAGTTATAGATTCGGCCAGTAAATAGTTCGAACTTTTGGTGATTTTGCATGCCATAAAAGGATGGAAAAGATAGATGCAAGAACCTTAAAAGATGAAGCGCTGCATGAACTTCGACGACAAGTGATTCGCCTTCACAAACGAGGCGGCACTCCTGTGCAAATAGCACAAGTAACGGATCTGAGCGACACGGCTGTAAAGAAGATTATTCGACTTTATGAAACAGGTGGCGCAGCTGGACTAAAACCTGGTAGACGTGGACGACGCGCAGGTGACAAGCGCAGCCTAAGGGAAGATCAGGAATTGAGATTGCAACGGCTTATTTGTGATAAGCGTCCTGAGCAACTAAAGATGGATTTTGCGTTGTGGAATCGTGGCGCGGTAGGTCAGTTAATCCAGCAGGAATGCGGCATATCCATGCCGATACGCACGGTGGGGCACTACCTCAAACGTTGGGGATTTACCCCGCAGAAGCCGATTCGACGTGCTTACGAACAACGCCCGGAAGCGGTAAAGCACTGGCTCAATGAGCAGTACCCGGAGATAGCCAAGCGCGCTCGTACTGAAGACGGTGAAATTCACTGGGGTGATGAGACAGCACTGGTCAACACCGATGTGCGTGGACGTAGCTTTGCACCCAAGGGCAAAACGCCGGTAGCCTATGCGCCTGGTACACGACAACGACTGTCAATGATTGCCACAGTGACAAACAAAGGTTGTGCACGTTGGCAGATTATTGATGGAAATTTCAATTCAGATCGGCTCATCGAGTTTTTTGAGCTTCTGATCAAAGATACGGAGAAAAAAGTGTTCTTGATCCTGGATAATTTGCGAGTACACCACAGCAAACCAGTAAAGGCTTGGTTGGAAGAAAATAAGGAAAAGATCGAATGCTTTTATTTACCCAGCTACAGTCCGGAATTAAATCCAGAAGAGCGATTAAATTCAGATTTGAAACAGGCTATCGGTTCGAAAGTGCCGGTACGTACTAAAGAGAAATTGCGTAACGCTGCCAACGATCACATGACGATGCTGGAGAACAATCCAGAGCGTGTCACCTCTTATTTCCAAGACCCATATGTAAAATATGCCGCTTAAAACTATTTAATGGCCGGATCAATAGTTTGATTAATATTTTATTAACGAGAGATATATTATGGATGTAATAATAGCAGTAAGAAAATATTTTTTTCGGATTTTACTATTTAGTATTCTTACTGGATGTTCCTTGCAACCCGTTAAAGAAACGCCTAAGGTCGGTATTCCAGTACTTTATGTACCTGGGTTTGGAGAAACCGGGAGAGCGCATGAAAAATGGAATGATTTAAAGAAACTTTTTGAGGCTAAAGGATACGATCTTAAAGTAGCCCGTATGCCAAGTGTTGCACCGATTAAAGAAGGTGCAAAAGCATTACTAGAAGAAATTAAAGTTCAGTTTCCAGATAAAAATATAAAATTCCATATAGTGGCTAAAAGCATGGGGGGACTCTCGGCTAGAGAAGTCCTGCATACAGAAAAAGATTCCATGGTTAACCGAGTAATGTCTCTAAGTACAATATCAACCCCACACCTTGGCACAGAACTCGCGGATTATTATCTTGATAGAAATAATACAGATAGGTGTTTAATCTCAAGGGATATAACAGATCCGTTCTTTATAATGATTGAAAAGCTTGGTTTTGGCGAAAATGGACTAACAGAGGCAGGGAGGAATTTAACAACAAAATATATGAGGGAAGTATTTAATAAGACTGTAAAAAATATTGAAGGAATTGAGTATTTTAGTTTCCAATATAAAATTGATTGTGGCAGTGCACTTTGCGATCCAGACAAGATTACTTGGGAAAATCCTTATCCGACCAATCCGTTAAGCGCATGTTGGCATAATATAATTTATAAAAAAGCGGGGGGCAACGATGGGGTTGTGTCTGTCGAATCTGCCACATGGGGTACGGCTGTTGGAATATACGAGGGCGAGCACATCGCGCAAACTTTGAAGCCATCTAAATTGTTTCCAATTTTTTCAAAATACAAGGGTGAGGAAATCTGGCAGGAAGTATTTGAGCGGGTTCTTAACAATTTAAATGCACAAAAATTAACTCATCCGCAATGGCCATAGCATTGTTCAATATAGATGTTGTGATAGTCGCGTGCATTAATAGTCGTGGCCTAGTTCATGCCATCATCAATGGTATCTGAATATTGCTCTTCTTTCTTCAAGATAATGATGGACCAAAACTATCTATTAATCAATCAAGCTATTTTGTCCAACTTGCGCTGACAAGCATCGCGCGTACCGAATCAGAGTTGAGTTCAAACTGGTTAAATTTAGCGACGAGAATAAAAAAATCAGATAAAAAAGGTATTCTATAACGTGCGTTAGCAATAAACTTATAACAATTCATATAATTGAATGAGATGTTTAATCTTCTGTAACATAATTTTATTCTATAAAGGGGAAATAATGAGAAAATATATGTTAACTAGTTTGGTTATGATTGGAATCGCATTTATAACTGGTTGTACTTCTTTAACAATTAAGAATCCACAAAACTATCTAACAAAAAAAGAAGAAATTAATATCTTTTCTAGTAATTCAAAAGACGAAAATCCAGGTTTAAATATACTTTCCCATCAAGTGCTTGGTGATCCTTTGAAAACCGAGCAAGAACTGCTTCAAATGGCCAACAAATCAAGTCTGAAAGCTTATTTTTATGATGTCGCTCCTTTGTCGGAAGACATGCAAAAATCAACACTTATAAAAAAGATTGTGCAAGCTGTAAAAGTTAAGGGTAACTCAGATATTACTTCATTAGATCACTCCGATTTTTATGAGTTTAAAATAGCTCTCGAGAAGCAATTAATTCGGACATTATATGACCAAAATGTCAGAGAGAAGATTCTGAACGCAAAAAAACAAAATATGATTGTTTTTGATGGCATTCTTTTAAAGTATGTTAAGGCCTATATTGATGGTAATTTTGTTCTGAGAAATGGAACTAAATTGTCAAAGCCAGATGGAAGCATTAATTTCAAAGACGGCATGATTAATGCCGCTGTAGATAATGATACTGTCATTGGACTTACAACTGTGCTTTTTGAGGCATTAAGTGAATTTCTCTTTCCAACCCCTATTTTTGCCGATGTGGGTGGAAAAAAAATTTTTAAACAAGCACCTCAAGATACAGGTAAGGATGATGATCAAAATAAAAAAAGACTTTATCAAATGTTCTATCATCGAGAGCTAATGAATGAATATTTTACTAATACAAACAATAAACCAACGGCAGAAGAATTTTTTGGTGTTACGCAAATAGCTAAGGAAGAAAAAGAGCCTGGAATAACTAAAGAAGAATTAGAAGTAATGCGAGTTTATTCTGATACGGCAGCAGAAGAAGCTAAAGGACTGTCTGGAGTTTTATTTGGTAATTTAGGTGGTATGGGAGTTAGTTTTTTAGGTTTTGCTAAATTTTCAGTTGGTGATAATGAGGCATTAGGAAAAGTCGTGCAGACGGTTTTTAGTGTAATAACACGTAGATGGTTTGAAAATTCCATTTATGAGTTCTTTAAAGATTACAATAAAGAGCAATCTCAGACTGTTGATAAAATTTTAGATACTATATAAATAATTGGTTGGTCTGGATATTGTCTTTTTCATCAGATATCTTTTTCTTGAAGTAACTCCGGATATTGGAGTTACTTCATTTATTTATACATTACTACTTTGGTACTTCGGTGTCGCTTATGGTAAGCAGGATATCCATTCGATCACGGGGTTCCATATACATGCCTTAATAATTAACTACTGAATTTGCTAATTTCTAACAGTAATAGGTGGTAAATTTAAATCGATATCAACAGTCCCCCGATCATACTTAATTGAAAGACCTTTATCTCTGCAAACTAGCTTTTTGGATAAATTTTACATTGTAAATGTAATTGATTTTAGGTGTTACACTCATAGATAAAAAATGTAAGAAACCATTATGTAGGAGTCTCAGTGATATTAAGAGCCGCTGGAACTAATTCTTTAAGATTTGGACGGGTTCCAATTCTCTGAGATTTTGCCCGTCTTGGATATTTTGAGCCAAAATCCGCATAATGTGCAGGCAAATCAAAAGACAGCCCATCTTCCTGAGGTGAACCTGTAGAGCGGAGTAAATTTCTTACTTGCGCTGGGGTAAGGGGTTCTTTTTTATTAGCTATAATAATACCTTGAACACATGCAATAACACCGGCGACAATAGGTGTCGCACTTGAAGTTCCAGGGAAACCATTAGTATACCAGCGATTAGGATCATCACCCTTCTGTAGTTCATATCCAGGATAACCGAAGTCACCTGTTGTCGTTACCTCGACACCGTATGCTTGGGTATCTATTCTTTTTCCATAATTAGAAAAAAAACATCGCGCTCTATCTTCATGAGGCTCGTTGGAAAACAGGCTGATATTGCGTCCGTGAGTACCCGCTTGGACCGAGCCAGCTCCTACTATTACCGCGCCTGAGCCTAGATTTTCTATGTTAAATGGATTCTTCCAAGGACCGCAAGAGTTTTCTGGTGGCTGTGAATAGATATCATCATCGAGACTTTGACCACCATTCCCTGCCGCTTCAACAACAATTATGTTTTTTGCTGTTGCATATTGAATGGCAGCGTAATCGCACGGCCACCATTCTATCGGTATGTATCCATACTGAGTCCTCGGGTTTTTGGGATTTTTAGGATACCTCGGTCCTGCGCGGTGTAATTCTAATATCAATATGTCTCCAGGTTTTAAATAATCTGCAGCCCATTTGATAGCTTTTGAGGTATTAATATAATCATTGTCTGTTACAGCTATTGCGGCGATTGATGCCCCATGGCAAATCCCCTTGATACCGATTTCATTATTATCGCCACCTAAAACCCCAATAACATCAGTACCATGAATACGGTCATTTGGATTGTCCGCATTGCTCCCATATATGACACCTAGTTTATTATGTACTAAGTCTTCATGAGAAAAATTCCATCCACTTTCGATGTCGGCAAGCGTGATGCCAGAACCGTTCCCCCCAATAATACCCCACGCATATTTTGCATCTACTCCGATAGGAGCCTCTTCTAAGTAAATCTGATGCACTGAAAAGTCTGGCGTTATATCTGGCACATAAGTAGCGTCATCTGCTTTCATGTTTGTATCTGGTATGTCCAGCCATGCCGGTTCAGCAGGTGGCTTAACGTAGACATTTTCTATGAAATTCATGCTGGATAGTGCTTGGAATATTTCTTCCGCATGGGATGGCGGCACTTCTATTCTATAAAAAACAGATAGGTTTGGAATAGCTACTCCCTGACTCTCGTAAAAGCCTATTTCGGCTAGTAGTTGTTCTTCGTTTACACCAAATAGAGGTTCAATAGCAACACCATTTTTGGCTAGCATTTCGTTGAACAAAGACACATCGAAATTAGCGTTTGATACCAGAGAGTTGTTTTTTATTTTAATACCCGCGCCGGGTCTTGCGATAAGGATTATCTCGGATTTCATAAGCTTCTCCTGTAAAACGTTAAACATAAGATATTGTTTGTATGTCGTCAAACCAATTCGGACAGATGATAGCCTGAATTAAGAGACGCTTTAGCTCATCAGGTTTGAGAATTTTGCTTGGTTAATATAATACATTTGCCGATGCATAGCTAAAGTTCGCAGTTTTATTTTTTCCCGTTGATTCAGAATTGACTGTCCGCGACCATAAAAGACATCAGCGGGAGTCATATTTTTCAAAGATTCATGGTAGCGTTCGTGATTATAGTAATCGACAAACTGGCGAATACGATCTTCCAATTCACCGGCGAAGTAATAGTTTTCCAGCAGAATTTGGTTTTTCAATGAACGATGCCAACGCTCGATTTTACCTTGAGTTTGCGGATGGTAGGGTTTGCCACGTGCGTGAGCCATATTCTGATTCTCAAGGTAATGTGCTAACTCACTTGAAATATAACTCGGACCATTGTCACTCAATAATCGCGGTTTATGTTGGACTTTGACCTGATTGAGTTGTGTAAAACGCAGCGCATCATACAACTGAGGTATGCTGATTTTCATGGAGTCCAAAGTTTCATAAAATGAAGGCATGAAATGGAGGATGAAGATGGGATTATCGCGTACCCAATATAGTCAGGAATTTCGGGATCAATCAGTAAAGTTTTTTAAAGAAAGTGGATTGACCTCTGGTAGAGGCAGCCAAACGACTGTCGTTACCCCAAGGGACACTAAAGAATTGGATTTATGCTGACAAACGAGGAGAACTCGCTGCAGTAGGCAAACATCAGAAGCCGCTGACTGAACTTGAGTTAGAGCTATCCAGAGTTAAACGTGAATTAGCAGAAGTGAAGATGGAGTGTGACTTTATAAAAAAGTGTGTGACGTATTTCGCCAAGGAGTCACGGTGAGATACGGTTTGATTGAGTCGATGCGACGAAGCTATCCTG
>Ga0138256_10007750_pt1 | contig 11307 bp, 8 predicted proteins | sample KNB2016incub_MG_FD_105486 | JGI IMG/M metagenome (GOLD analysis project Ga0138256, IMG submission 105486) | Active sludge microbial communities from wastewater in Klosterneuburg, Austria - KNB2014incub_MG | ecosystem: Engineered > WWTP > Activated sludge > Unclassified | place: Austria...
AAAGGATCGGCGTCCCGGGCAGATAGTGGGCGAGCGGTTTCTTCTCGATCGGGTCGACGCAGAAGCCGGACGAACGCCCCCAGGTCGCGAGCACGATCTCGCCACCCTCGGCGGCACGCACGAAGCACAGACCGCGCTGGCCGTCGCGCAGCTTGCAGAAGCGCGGGCAGACGTCGCACTGCACGCGGCCGTCGTCCAGCCGGTGCCAGTATTGGGTGGCGTGGGTGGCGTGGGTGGGGTGGGTTGGGAGCGAGGCCCCGAGGGGAGCGTCGGCCATGACTTGAGGATACTCCTCTCCCCGTCGTCGTTCCCAAGCCGGCGCCTTCGCGGTCGATCCCTGCGCGGGGCTGCTCGCCAGCGACGCTACGCGGTCGGGGCGGTATCCGATAGATTGTGTGGCGTGCGAAACGGCTCCCCCCGCTCGGTTGCTCTGGCCCCGCTTCTCCCGGTGCTCTGCGTGCTCCCCGTTCTGATCATCGCCTGCGGCGCGGGGTCGGACCGGGTTCCCTACACCGGTCCACGGGGACCGGATGCGTTCGACGCCTGCGCTCTCTTTCCGGCCTCGGAGGCGATGGCCGAGCTGCCCGGCCGCGAGATCGGCCAGCTAAGCGGGCCGCTCGACGCGAGCTCGGGAACGGAGTTCGCGCGCTGCGCCTACGGTCACGGTCCCGCGGCGATCCTGGACGCTGCGCTCGAAGTCCGCCGCTACGAGAACCCATCGGCCGTGCGACGCCACCTCGAGGCTGGGCTGCCGATGCTGCGGCGACTGTCCGCCGGCGACCTCACCGCGCTCTCCGGCGTCGGCGACTGCGCCTGGTGGGCGGGCGGTGCAGTACGGATTCTCAAAGTTGGCTGGCGCGATCTCGAGCTGACCGTGACCCTCCAGCCGGGCGGCGGACCCGGCGATCCTCGCGCCGCCGCGGAACGGATCGCGAGTCGAGCCGTCTATCGCCTCGCCGGGGAGCCGGTCCCGGGAGAGCTTCTCCCGGGCCCACGTGCGGTGACTTTCGGAGCTGCCAAGGAGGCGCCGGCAGTGGAGCCCTGATCGTCGTTCCGTTACCCGCTGCGCTGGTTCCCGGCTCGGCGGCGGGAGGAGTATCCTCCAGGCATGAAGGTCCGACCAGCGGCCGTGGCCGGCAGCTTCTATCCGGCCGTTCCGCGCCGGCTCGAAGCCGAGGTCCGCGGCCATCTCGCCGCCGCCGATCCGCCGCGAGGCCGGTGCCCCAAGGCGCTGGTCGCGCCGCACGCCGGCTATATCTACTCAGGTCCGGTGGCCGGCAGCGCTTTCCGCCAGCTCGAACCCTGGCGCGGCGCGATCGCGCGCGTCGTCCTCCTCGGGCCGTCGCACTTCGTGCCGTTCGGCGGTCTGGCGCTGCCGTCGGCGCAGGCGTTCACGACGCCGCTGGGGGACCTGCCGGTGGCGGCCGACGCGGCGAGCCGTCTGGCAGGACTGCCGCAGGTCGTGGTCGCCGACGCGCCGCACGACCGCGAGCACGCGCTCGAGGTCGAGTTGCCTTTCCTGCAGGTCGCGCTCGAGCGTTTCGAGCTCGTGCCGCTCGTGGTCGGCGAAGCCGAAGCGGAAGAGGTCGCGGCGGTCCTCGACCGGCTCTGGGGCGGCGAGGAGACGCTGATCGTCGTCTCGACCGATCTCTCGCACTATCGCGACTATGCGATCGCCGCCGCTCTCGACCGCGCGACCGCCGACGCCATCGTCGCGCTCGACGTGGAGGGAATCGCCGCCGGCGCTGCCTGCGGGAGGCATCCGCTGCGCGGTCTGCTGCTCGCCGCGCGCCGCCGCGGACTCGAGGTCGCGGAGCTCGATCTGCGCAGCTCGGGCGACACCGCCGGCGGGCGCGATCGGGTCGTCGGTTACGGCGCGTTCGCCCTTGCCTGAATCCGCCCCTGCCCGCGAGTGGCGCGCTGCTCTGGCGACGATCGCCCGGCAGGCGGTGGTTGCGGCGGCGCGCCGCGAGCTGTACGCGCCGCCGCAGGAGCTGCTTCGCGGGCGTCTGGCCGAGCCGGGCGCCAGCTTCGTCACGCTGCGCTCGGCGGGCGAACTGCGCGGCTGCATCGGTTCGATCGTGGCGCGGCGCGCGCTCGGAGAGGACGTTGCGCAGAACGCCCGCGCCGCCGTGCTCGCCGACCGGCGCTTCGAGCCGGTCGGCGAGCACGAGCTGGTGCAGATCGAGATCGAGCTCTCCCTCCTGACGCTGCCCGAGCCGCTTCCGGTCGGCTCGCGCGCCGAGCTCCTCGAAGCACTCGTCCCCGGCGTCGACGGCCTCGTGCTCGAGGAGCACGGGCATCGCGCGACCTTTCTGCCGGCGGTCTGGGCGCAGCTCCCCGATCCCGAGTCGTTCGTCGTCCAGCTCGAGCGCAAGGCCGGCCTCGCCGCTGGAAGCTGGTCGACGGCCAGGCGCCACTACCGCTACCGCACCGAGTCGATCGCGGTCGGGCCGGCGCTCGGGTAGTGCGGAGGAGCCTTCTGCCGCGGGCCTGGCCAGCCGGCCCCTCTCTTGGTACCTTCATCTGCTCATGCGACTGTCTTCGCCCACCCGCAAGATTCCGTGGGGTCTCGTGCTCGTCGTGCTCCTGGCGCTTCTCGGATTCGCCCTCGAGCGTGCAGGGATCCTCGACTGGCGCGCCGGCGTGGCTCTGGCCCAAGGTCATGCAGGGAGCTGGTGGCTCGCGCCGGCGCTCGCCCTGGTGACGGCGCTGCTCTACGCCGCCAGCCTGCCGGGCTCTCTGATGGTCTGGGTCCTCGGGATTCTCTTCCCACCGCTGATCGCCGCGCCGGTCTTCGTTGTCGGCGGCGTCGCGGGAGCGCTCGGCGCGTACACGCTGGCGCGGTCCGCGAACCGGGGCGGCAACGAAATCGAGCAGAACCGTGTGCTGCGGCTTCTCGCCCGGCGCAGCGACTTCGCGACCCTCCTGGCCGTGCGGGTCGCCCCCAGCTTCCCTCATTCGGCGATCAATCTCGCCGCCGGGCTGCTCGAGATTCCGCGCCGGCGCTTCCTCGTCAGCACCGGGCTCGGTCTGGCGATCAAAGGAGGTCTCTACGTCAGCGCCATTCACCAGGCGGCAGGGGTCGCGACGCAGGCGGAGGCGATTTCGTGGCGAACGCTCGTGCCCCTCGCCGGGCTCGCCGTTCTCCTGCTGCTCGGGCCGCCGCTCGTCCGCTGGCTGCGCGAGCGTCGGCCCGCGCGTCGGCGGTGGTAGCGTCGCGCAAATGAGAATCCACCGCGAAGTTCCGCCGCTCACAGGCCTTGCATTCCCGCCGCGAATCCCAGCCCCGTTGGGCTTTCGACGGGCGATGGCGCCCGTCATCGTCGCCATCGCAGCGACCGCGTTCGTTCTGTTCGCCTCCCCGAGCGCCTCATTCGCGGCGGCGGCGGACTTCCCTGACGTCCGGCGCGAGGTCGCCTCGCGGCACGACGAGGCGGTGCAGCGGTTGCGCGACTGGATCGCCCTGCCGTCGATCGCGGCCGAGAACCTGAACTTCCCCGCCGGAGCGGAGCACATGGCGAAGCTCGCGCGGGAGGCCGGGTTCCAGCAGGTCACCGTCCTCACGACCGATGGCAAGCCCGGCGTCTTCGCGACGCTCGACGCCGGGGCGGCGAAGACCGTCGGGCTCTATTTCATGTACGACGTCAAGCAGTACGACCCCGCCGAGTGGACCTCGCCGCCGCTCGAAGCGCGCATGGTCGACAAGCCAGGGCTCGGAAAGGCGATCGTCGGCCGCGGCGCGGTCAACCAGAAGGGACCCGAGGCCGCCTTCCTTGCAGCGCTGCACGCGATTCGCGGCGCCGGCCGGAAGATGCCGGTGAATCTCGTGCTGGTCGCCGAGGGCGAGGAGGAGATCGGCTCGCCGCACATCGGCCAGCTGGTCCATCGCCCCGAGGTGGAGGCGGCGCTGCGTAAGTGCACCGGCGTCTTCATGCCAGGGGCGGGGCAGGACCCCGACGGCATCGTCACCGTGAGCCTCGGCGCCAAGGGCGTGGTCGAGCTCGAGCTGGTGGCCTCCGGCGAGACCTGGGGCCGCGGCCCGGCAAAGGACGTCCACTCCTCCCTCAAGGCGATGGTGGACAGCCCGGCGTGGCGGCTGGTGAAGGCGCTCGACACCCTCGTTTCGGCAGACGGCAATACCATCACTATCGACGGCTACCCGCAGCCGCGACCGATCAGCGCCGACGAGCGCGCGATGGTCGCCGCGGCGGCAGCGCGCCGCAGCGAAGAGAAGGCGAAGGCGCAGTTCGGCGTGCAGCACTGGATCGACGACCTGCCCTGGCGCGAGGCCAACGAGCGCCTGGTGTCGCAGCCGACGGTGAACATCGAGGGGCTGGTGGGGGGCTACACCGGCCTGGGCGGGAAGACCATCCTGCCGCACCGCGCGGTGGCGAAGATCGACCTGCGCCTGGTGCCCGACATGAAGATGGTCGATGCCGTCGCGGCGCTCAAGGCCCACCTCGCGCAGCGCGGCTTCGGCGACCTCGAAGTGAACGTCACCGGCGGCTACGACCCGACGAGTACTCCGGCTTCCGCACCGCTCATCCAGGCCCAGGTCGCCCTGCTGCAGCGCGCCGGCATCGATCCGCTGATCTGGCCGCGGAACGCCGGCTCCTATCCGGGGTACGTTTTCACCGGCGAGCCGCTGAAACTGGCTTCCGGCCACTTCGGCCTCGGCCACGGCAGCGGCGCCCACGCCCCGGACGAGTACTTCGTCATCGACTCCACGAACCCGAAGGTGCAGGGATTCGACGGCGCCGTGATGTCCTACGTCGAGTACCTCTTCGAGCTGGCGAAGTAGAGCTTGATGAAGGGATCGAGCTTGGCGCGCTCGAGCGTTCAGCAGGAGCAGCGCGAGCACCGGGTAGGAACACCCGCAGGCTAGATTGTCGGTAGACAGGAGGAGCATCGAAATGAGCGAAGCCAGTCGAGAGACGCTGCCGGAATCCGCTGGAGTGACGGCGAAGAGTTACGAGGCCAAAGCCTACGCGGCGGCAAGCGCGAGCTCGGCGCTCGCGCCCGCCACCATCCGGCGCCGCACCCCGGGAGCGAAGGATGTGCAGATGGATGTCCTTTTCTGCGGCGTCTGTCACTCGGACCTGCATCAGGTCCGCGATGAATGGCACGGCTCGATGCCGACCACCTACCCGTGCGTCCCGGGTCACGAGATCGTCGGCCGCGTCGTCGCCGTGGGCCGCGACGTGCGCAACTTCAGGGAGGGCGACCTCGCGGCGGTGGGCTGCCTGGTCGACTCGTGCCGCACCTGCCCGGCCTGTCTCGATCACGAGGAGCAGTTCTGCGCCGGGCCGGCGACCTTCACCTACAACTCTCCCGACCCTCACGTCGGCGGCGTCACCTATGGCGGCTACTCGAACAGCCTGGTGGTCGATGAAGCGTTCACGCTCAAGGTGCCGAACGGGCTCGACCCGGCCGGCGCCGCGCCGCTGCTCTGCGCCGGCATCACGACCTACTCGCCACTGCGGCACTGGAACGTCCGCGCAGGCCAGAAGGTCGGCGTCGTGGGCCTGGGTGGACTCGGGCACATGGCGGTCAAGATCGCCCGCGCGCTCGGCGCGCGGGTGGTCGTGTTCACGACCTCGCCGGGAAAGGCCGAGGACGCCGTCCGGCTCGGCGCGCACGAGGTGGTGATCTCGACCCGCGCCGGCGAGCTGGAGAAGCACGCCGGCAGCTTCGACTTCATCCTCGACACGGTCTCGGCGGTGCACGATCTGAATCCGTTCTTCGGCCTGCTGAAGCGCAACGGGACGCTGACGATGGTCGGGGCGCCCGAGACTCCGCTCGCGGTCGGCGTGATCGGCCTCATCTTCGGGCGCAAGCGCTTCGCCGGGTCGCTCATCGGTGGTATCCGCGAAACCCAGGAGATGCTCGAGTTCTGTGGCGAGCACGGCATCACCGCCGACATCGAGCTCACCTCGATCGCGAAGATCAACCAGGCCTTCGACCGGCTGCTGAAGAGCGATGTGAAGTACCGCTTCGTCATCGACATGGCGAGCTTGAAGTAGGCGCCGCGGGAAAGAGAATTCGCGCGTGGAGCGTTCATGGTGAACCGCTTCCGCGTCTCGACCCAGCTGGCGCGCAAGCTCGCGGAGCACCCGGAGATGCCGGTCCGAGCTCGAGTCAGCAGTTCGGGTCGCCGGGGCTGGAGAGGCTCCAGCGGCAGGTCTCCGAAGTTTCGAAGCCGTCGGCGAAGAGCACGCCGTAGAAGATCGACACTGCGCCCTGTTGCAGGAAGCTCTCGGTTTCATGCGGCACACCGACGGCGAGGTCGGCGTGACCGTCGCCGTTCCAGTCACCGGCGGCGAGCGTTCTCCCGAACCAGTCGCCGTTCTCCGCCGTGTCGGGCACTCCCGGCGAGTCCTGGTGCCAGCGTTCGCCGAGCGCCAACGGCCCGGGTGGGCCTGAGACGACGATCACTGCGCCTTGCCCGTTCTGGCCGGTGACGTTCTCGGTCCACGACCCGACCGCCAGGTCGTCGCGACCGTCGGCGTCGAAATCTCCCGCCGCGAGGGCCCAGCCCCAGAGATCGCCGGTCTCGTTGGAATCGACGTGCGTGCCGTCCTGGTCCCAGAAAAAGGCGTTCGCCGTATCGAGCCCGCCGGCCTGGCTGAGCAGGATGTGGACGGCGCCGGTCGAGGCCGCCGCGCCGAGCCCTTCGAAGGGGACGCCGATGGCGAGATCGTCGCCACCGAAGTCGTTGAAGTCGCCGACCGCGAGCGAGTAGCCGAACTGATCGCCCGCCTCGGCCTGATCGGCGAGGCTGCCGGTGTCCTGGCTGAAGATCTGATCGCCGGTCGCGGTGAGGCCGGAGGCCGAACCATAGACGACTTGCACGATGCCGGCATCGTCGATCTGCGTGCCCGCCGTCTCCTCCGGCAGGCTCTCACCCGGCACGCCGATGGCGAGATCGGCGTAGACGTCGTCGTTGAAGTGGCCCGTGGCGAGAGCGAAACCGAAGCGGTCGTCCGCTTCCGGCGTGCCGCGGATCGGAAACGCCGAATGATTGCCTTGCACCACGAACTCCCAGAGCGAAATCGTCAGCCCGGCGCCCGAGCCATTCAGGATCAGGACATAGCCGCAGTCGGCGGTCGAGGTGCCGAACTCGCCGTACGGGACTCCGATCGCCAGGTCGTCGTTGCCGTCGCCGTTGAAGTCGCCCGCGGCGAGCGCGGCACCGAAGCGGTCGCCGGGGTTCCGGCTGTTCAGAAATCCTTCGTCGAACAGGACGAAGGAATTGTCGTCCAGGCCTGAAAAGCCACCGTAGTGGATCTGGACCGCGCCCGTCTGCGCCTGGCCGCCACCGTTTTCTCCCGGTACGCCGACCGCCAGGTCGTCGCACCCGTCGCCGTTGAAGTCGCCGGCAGCGAGGGCGTAGCCGAACCCGTCCCCGGGCTCCGCGTCGTCAGGCGCCAGCGCAAAGAGCTGGCTCAGGAAGAGCGCGACGTTGCCCGGATCGACGCCGATTCCGGCGAACCCGTAGCGGATCTGGACCGCGCCGGCGTCGGCGATCCCGTCCGGGTCGTCGAGCGGCGTGCCGATCGCGATGTCGTCCCGCCCGTCGCAGTTGAAGTCGCCAGCGGCCAGCGCCGACCCGTACTCATCGCTCGTCGCCGGGCCGAACGGCGCAGCGCTGTTCTCGAAATAGCGCTGCGCGCCGACGGGGTGGATCGCCGCGTGGCTCGGCCCCGGCCCCAGGAGGGCCGGGAGGAGGAGCAGCGCGGTCGAAATGGAAACTCGGGACAGTCGAGGGGCGATCGGCGTGGGCATGGGTTCTCCTTATCTGGATCCCGCGGAGAAGAGCGCCCGCAGGGGCCATGCGCCGGTCGAGATGCGCTGCCGGGCATCATAGAATCGCTTCCAGCCATGGGCCATGATCCGACGGGTGAGCTCCTCGAGGGCGAAGTCACCGCGCTCCTGCGCTCGTGGCGCACCGGCGACTCCGGCCTCTCCGAACGCCTGATCGAGCTCCTCTACGAAGAGCTCAAGCGGATCGCCCGCCGGCAGCTCTCCCGTGAGCGGCACGCGCAGACGCTCCAGACGACGGCGCTGGTGCACGAGGCCTATCTCCGGATGTCCGAGCAGCTCCGCGCCAGTTTTCGTGACCGCGGCCACTTTCTCGCCGTCGCCACCACGCTGATGCGCCGAGTCCTCGTCGACCATGCACGGGCGCGGCTCGCCGGAAAGCGCGCCCACGAACGGGTCTCGCTGACCACGATGGAGGAGATTCGAGCCCCCGAAGCGGCGTTCGAGGTTCTCGATCTCGACCGCGCGCTCGACCGCCTCGCAGCCGAGTATCCGCGCCCGGCGCGCGTCGTGGAGCTGCGCTACTTCGGTGGGCTGGAGCTCCAGGAGATCGCGCCGCTGCTGGCGATTTCCGAACGCACGGCCAAGCGCGACTGGGCGTTCGGCCGCGCCTGGATCATCCGCGAGCTGGCGCTCGTCAGCCCGGTCAAGTGAGCTCCGACCCCCGCCTGCCGGAGCTCTTCGCCGACCTCGTCGACCTCGACGAAAGCGACCGAGAGAGGCGCCTGGCCAGTCTCTCCAGCGACGACGCCGGTCTCGTCCAGGACCTCCGCGAGCTGCTGGAAGCAGCCGGGTGCGCCGCCGTCGCGCTGGATCGTTGCGCAATCGAACGGCTCGGCGGGGAGCTCGCCGGGGAGGAGGTGTGCGAGCCGTTTCCGGCGCAGATCGGCTCGTTTCGGCTGCTGCGCGAGATCGGCCGCGGTGGCATGGGGCGCGTCTTCCTCGCCGAGCAGGCGACCGAGAGCTTCCGCCGGCGGGTGGCGCTCAAGCTCCTCGACTCGCCCGGCCTGGGAAGCGAGTCGGTCCGCCGCTTCCGCGACGAGGTCCGCATTCTTGCCGCGCTCGAGCATCCCGGTATCGCCCGCTTCCTCGACGGCGGGCGATCGCCCGAAGGGCACTGGTTCCTGGCGCTCGAATTCGTCGATGGCGAGACCTTGACCGCGGCGGCGCGTCCGCTCGAGATCGAAGACCGGGTGCGCCTCTTCGTCCGGGTGCTCGACGCCCTCGCCTACGCCCACGAACGCCAGGTCGTCCACCGCGACTTGAAACCCGGCAATATCCTCGTGGCGCAGGACGGCACGCCGAAGCTGGTGGACTTCGGGATCTCGAAACTGCTCGATGTCGAGTCCATCGAAGCGCAACCTCCGACCCGCACCGAGCTGCGCGCCTTCACGCCGCAATATGCAAGCCCCGAACAGTTCCGTGGTGAGCCGGCGCACCCAGCCTCCGACATCTACTCGGCCGGCGCGGTTCTCTACGAGCTCGTCGCGGGCGTCCGGCCGCACCACGCGCGCTCGACCGCGCCGCTCGAGATCGAGCGCGCGGTGTTGCACGACGACCCTGAGCCGCCCTCGACCGCATCGCGGCGCGCCGCAGGGGGGGGCGACACCGCACCGACGCAGAGCCTTGCGAGCGCGCGCTGGCGGCGCAGTGGAGCGGCCCGCGACCTCGACGCGATCTGCCTCAAGGCGCTGCGCAAGCGGCCGGAGGAGCGCTACCTCACGGCGGCGGCGTTTGCGGCCGACCTGCAGCGGTTTCTGCGCAGCGAACCTGTCCTGGCGCGGCGCGGCGACGTGCGCTATCGCGTCGGTCGCTTCGTCGCGCGCCACGGCCGCGCGCTCGCCGCCGTCGGGGCACTGGTCGCGCTGGCGGGAGCGACGCTCCTCTTCAGGGGTTTCGAACCGCGCTCCAAGAGCACCGCGAGCGCCCCGGTGCACGACGCGACACCGCGGCCGTTCCCGTTTTCCGCGGCGTTGACGCCGCCGATCGAGGAGCTCGAGCAACGGTTCGATCGCGAACCGGGGAACTTCGAGGTCGGCGGTGCGCTGGCCATTTCGCTTCTCCGCGAGAGCCGCGGCCGGGAAGCCGCCTTGATCGTCGCGCGCCTGCGCCAGCTTCCGGAAGCCGGCGCCGACCCGCTCGTTGACTACGTCGACGGCGCAGTCGCCACGGCCCTCGGCGAACCGCAACGCGCCCTCATGCTGCACACTCGTGCTCTCGAGCGCGCACAGGCGACCGGGCGCGGGGAGCTCGTCGGCCAGATCCGTGCCACCCGCGGGCGGCTCCTCTCGACTCTAGGCCGGCGCGAGGAGGGGACGAAGGAGATGGAGGCGGCGCGCGCCGACTTCGAAGCCGCCGGCGATCCGTCGTCGCTGGCGCGCGTCTTGAACGACCTCGCGGTCGATGCTGTGCAGGCGGGGGATCTCGAGCGCGCAGAGGCGCTGTTCGCAGGCGCTCTCGCGGCCACCCGCGCGGCCTCGCCGGGCAACACCGGGGCCACGTTCCTCGGCAACCTGGCGAATCTCGCTCTCCTGCGCGGGCATCCTGAAACCGCCGAGAGCCGCTACCGCGAGACCGTGGCGATCTTCCAGGGGCTCGACCGGCCGGGGCGCGAGGCGCTCCATCGTGAGGGGCTGGCAGTCGCGCTCTGGGAGCTCGGCCGAGGCGACGAAGCGCTGCTGGAGCTCGACCGCGCGCTCGAGCTCGCGCGCGCGCAGCCGAGCGGCCCCGACCTCGCCGACCGGCTCCACACGCGCGCCAGAATCCGCCTGGAGCACGGGATCACGACGGAAGCGGCCCAGGACGCCGACGAGATCGAGCGCCTGACGCGCTCGACCGGTCTGCCGTTCGGTCTCGCCCTGGCCGACGATCTGCGCGGGCAGCTTGCGCTCCTGCGCGGTGAATCCGCAGCCGGCTTCTCGCGCCTCGAAGAGTGCCGCCGGATGCTGCGCGAAGCCGGCGCGGAAGACGGCCTGGCGGAACTCGATCTCGTGATTGCCGAGGCGCGACAGGACGCGGGCGACAGCGCAGCCGCCCGCGCCCGAGCTGACGCCGTAGCAGCTCCGCTGCGGGCGCGCGGCGAACGCATCGAGCTCCACCTGGCCGAGGCGCTCCTCGCCCAGATCGACGCCCAGGCGGGCGACACGGCCGCGGCCGCAGCGCGCCTCTCGGCACTCGCGCCGATCGTCGGAAAGACGAAAGTCGTCCGCCTGCGGATCGCCGCGCTGCGCGCCGAGGCTGCGGTGAGCCGTGCCGCCGGCCGACCCGACGCGACGCGGGGACTTCTCGAAGTGGCGATGCGCGAGGCGAGCGCCAGTGGCCGCCGGGGGCTCGCAGCGGCGCTGCAGCTCGATCTCGCCGCCCTCGACCTCGAAACCGGACGGCGCCGCGCCGCGCTCGCCGAGCTTCATGCCATCGAGGCCGCCGCGAAAGAATCGGGCTGGTTGGCGCTCGCCGAGCGCGCCCGGCGAGCGGCGGAGCGGA
>Ga0138256_10007751_pt1 | contig 11303 bp, 7 predicted proteins | sample KNB2016incub_MG_FD_105486 | JGI IMG/M metagenome (GOLD analysis project Ga0138256, IMG submission 105486) | Active sludge microbial communities from wastewater in Klosterneuburg, Austria - KNB2014incub_MG | ecosystem: Engineered > WWTP > Activated sludge > Unclassified | place: Austria...
GAACTGCTGCGCCATCTCGATCAGGAACACGTTGAGGCCGACCAGCTGGTGCTGCGCGTAGCCGCTGCGCTGCGGCAGATCGATCTCGTCGGCTGGGAGGCGGTAGTCGGTCTGCGGGTAGTTGCTGTACTCCTCGATCGACGCGATCTTGCTGACCAGCGGTTTGCCGGCGCTGTCGACGCTGGGCATATGGCACTGCTGGCAGCTCTTTGGCGTGGCGCCAGGGCCGGCGGGCAGGTTCTCGGTGCCCAGCAGACCGGTGCGGTAGGCGCTGAAGGCCCATTCCGGATAGGTGGTCTGCTCGTAGCGCTTCGGGAAGCAGCGGAAGGGATCGGGCGGATCGGCTTGCGGCAGGCACTGCGACTCGGGCTGTTCACGGTCGAGCACCGGCAGATGGATGCTGTGGCAGGAGGCGCAGACCTCGCTGGTCGCCAGCGCGTTGTTGTGCTCCGGGATCACGCGCAGCGAGTTCTGCATCGGCTTGGTCAGCGGGTCCGGGAAGGGGCCGTTCAGCGTCTCCGGCGAGCCGAGCGGGAAACTGCCGGTGAACGTGGCGGCGAGGCCGGTGAAGGTGGGATTCAGGCTCTTCTGCTTCTGCTTGATGCAGGTATTCCACGGCGCGTCCGCGTAGCGTTCGGCCTGCTCGTTGAGCGCCAGATGGTGGCAGGTGCTGCAGGAAATGCCATCGCGGGCTAGCCCCGCGTAACTGGCGGCCTGCGCCTGGTGCGGCCAGCTTTGATCGGTGTACGGGAAAGGCACGACGTTGGCGTCGGCGCGCAGGAACTGGCCGCAGCTGCCGGTTTCCGCATGCGTGTCGATGGCCTTCTGGCGCTGGCCCATATTGCCGTGGCACTGCAGACAGGTGTCCTGGATCAGCGCGCGCAGCGCCGCCTTCTGCTTGGGCGATGCCTTGCGGTCGAGATCGGCGTGCAGGATCTGCTCGCTTTCGAGCTGGGCGTAGAAGATCGGATCGCGCCCGGCCAGGCCCATCGGCGAACTGCTCCACATCGAGTACGGCGAGATGCTGACCGGCCTGCCCTCGCCGCCCGCGCCAAGCGGGCCCGGCGTGTAGTCGAGCATGTCGAGCTGCAGGCCGGTGGCATTGGCCTGATGGCAGCCCACGCATTGCGTGGAGGTCATGAAGTGATCGACCGGCCCGGTGCCCGGAATCAGCACGCTGTCATAGGTCTGCGAGGGCATGTTCGCCGGCACCGGCAGCGGGCCCTTGGACTTGGGCGCAAACTGCGCCAGGTAGCCGGCGTCGGGGCTCGTCAGCTGCGCATCGACGGGCGTCAGTTGCGGTAACGGAATGGCATTGGCGCGATGATGCGAGTCGTCTGGCGGCGCTTGCGTGGATTGCGGCGGCAGCTGGGTCAGGAAGGTGGCCGGGTGGCCGGCAATATTGTTCATTGACGCGAAGGTGCTGCCGGGCGTCGTCGAGCCGTGGCAGTTCAGGCAGAAACCTTGGCCGCCGTCGCCCATGCTGGTCAGCGGATTGCTCGGCGCCGCCGGCCAGTCGATGCGCCCGCCAGCGCCCCACCAGCCGGTGAACCAGCCGGTCGAAAAGCTCTGGCTGTCGCGGATGAAGATCACCGCCCCGCTGCTGCCGGGCGCCATGCAGTCGAAGCATTGGCCGGTGTACAGCGAGGCCGGCGACGGCCACATCTCCTTGACCATGATGGCGCCATCGGGAATCGACGGCGGATTGGCCGGCGCCTCGCCTTCGTCGGCCGGGCGGTTCACCGCCATCCAGTCGAACATCTCCTGCGAGTACCACACGCGCGCCACCTGATGCGTGCCCAAGCTGCGTCCGCTGGACTTGCCGTCCGCGAAGGTGGTGACGAAGGGCCCGGTGTCGCGCGCCGTGGTGTCGTGCGGCCACACGTACAGATCGCCGTCGGCGCGGCGATAGCAGAGATCGCCCATCCACTCGGCGACGATTTTTTCGAATCGATCCAGCTGAATCTGGCCGCCGGCGACGAAGTCGGCCGGACGTTTCAGCTTGCGTTCCAGCTCCAGACAGCGCGCAGGGTTCTTCGCAACCACCAGCGGGCACTGCTTTGCCGCCGCACACGTGGGGACCGTCTGCGCGCTGACGTTGCCACCTAGCCACAGCCCGAGCAACAACGCACACAGTCTTGCCGATCCCCACGCGTTTCGCTGCACGGCACTCTCCTTTTCCCGGTCGGGCTTACAACAAGCTCCGCCAGAGCGAAGGATATCTCACCTGATTTACACTGGTTTACCAAAGTGCGTCACGTCGCGATTGCGACAAGTACTGCAGCCGAACCCTGAAGAGCTACGTCAGAAGAAAGTGCCGCCGCAGGCGCCTGTTGCTGCAAGACGAATCATCAAGTTGACGCTAATCTCCTGATTTCCCGGTGGATTCTCCGCGATGGATCTCGATTACGCAGCCAGACTGCGACTGGCACCTGACCTTCGCGTGATCTGCCGGTCGGGCAGCGAATTCACGCTCCAGCCCCGGCTCCGGCTCCGGCTCTCGGACACCCATTTTTCCCTTCCGGAAGGATCGTCGGTACGGCCGGACGTTGGGCGTCGCCGAACTCACGTTGACCGCAGATATGGACCGTCGAGATCCGCGACATTGGACGATTGCCTGTCTGTCCAGTTCCTCGGGTGCTATTGCGCCGCCAGCCACCGCGCTGTCGCAATACCGCGCAACCAGCACTGCCCCATCTCTGCTGCCTTATCGATCAGGCACTCGACTGCGCCCATCGCGCGGCTGAAGTCGGATTTCACAGCCAACACCTGACGCGCCCAAGTCTCCGGGCGATAACCGAGGCGCGCCAGCGCCGCAGGCGCCGGGCCTTGGATGGTGCCGCGCCTGTCGGCGCGGATTTGGCGGCCGGTGTAGTCGACCAGGCTCAGGTATTCGGCCTGAGTCATTCGCAGCACGCACATGCCGCGGATGCCGGCGATCGAAGCAAGCGATCGATCAGCGGCAGCAGGTTCCTGCTCGATCTCGGTCAGACGCTTACGGGCGCTAGTGTGGGCGGATGCTTCCAGTGTGTTGCAGATCTTCGCCCGTACCGGATTCAGGTTGACGTAGGCCATCGCCGCCAGCGTGGCGTTGTCGTCGAGCAGGCTCTGGGCCTTGAAGCGGCCTTCCCAGAAACGTCCCTTGCAGATGTTTTCCATGTTCGCCGCCCGCGCGATAGGTTCCAACAGGCAGCGCATGAACCTCTTCTGCGACGAAAATATCTAAGTTGGAATGGGTGTCGACCCTGCAAATGCTCTAGCAGATTCGATAAGCGCTCGCGCAGCACCTTGATCCGCTCGTCGTTACCGGCCAGCACCACGGCGCGCATCTCCGGGTTCTGATCCTGCCGTGGATACAAGCGCATCCAGCGCTTGACGACCTCTCCTTTCGACCATTGCGACACCACTTCCGGCAAGATCTGCACGACCACGTGCAAATGGTTGCTCATCAACGCACAACCCCAGATCGCCACGCCGAAGATGCCGGCCAACTCAAAGATCCGATCCTCCACCCATTGCCGACGATGTTCGAACCAACGCCCCGTCAGCCAATCCTCCCACACAGGAAAGCTCGGCGAACACAGCGCGAGACGCAGTGGAAGGTTCCAGTGGAACCCTTGGGGATCAGGATCTTGCGGGCGTAGGTCATGGAGCCAGCATCGCAGCTCGGTCGCCCACCGTCAGTCGGAAAAGTGCTCGATGACTTGTAGGAAAATTCTGATTCGTGGGTGTCCGCTGTCGCTTCGCCGGCTTCGGGTGTCCGCTGTCGCTTCTCAGTGGGCGGCATTCCTTTGTCCACGGACTGGACCTCCCAGGTTCCGCACAGAACACATCCGCACATGCAGCGGGTCTGCTGACTCCGAGGAACCGACCCACCGCTCGCGATTGCGCGGTGACCCGTGTGGCCTTCCCCATCACCCAACAAGGTCGGCGTTCGTGACGATGATTTCGGAGCTCGATACCGCGCCTGCACTTCCACCTGTCAACGCTTGGCCTGAGCCGTCTCCAGCCCCACCCACGACTCGGGAATAGAGGAACTGCCCCTCCAATGTTCTGCCAGATTCGTCCTGGCGCTACTGGGTGTCCGTTGTTGTGGTTGCTACTGGGTGTCCGTTGTTGTGGTTGCGAGATACCCATCCGATGGTTGCGAGATACCTTTCGGATGGTTGCATGCTTCGGTTGGAGGGTTGCGTGCTACCCAATCGATGGTTGCAAGCATCGTTTCGATGATCGCAAGCATCGTTTCGATGGTTGCGTGCTTCAACACGCCGGAACTGCCCTTGCTGTCGTCGGTCGCCGGCTTGTTCGCGAGGGACTAGCCGCAGGGCGGTGACCCGCCGAGCTGGCTGTCCGCCGGCAGCTTGCAGCCGCGGGAGCTACCGTTCGTCGGAAAGTTGATCAATTGTCAAAGAATCCTCCCAGCGGGTGCTGGGAGGACTGCGAGGATCGCCGCCCGCCTCGGACATGGCTTTCGTCTCGAGTGACGGGGGGTGGGCATGGAGATCGGCGACTGGCTGGTGCACCTGGGTTTCGCGGCCGTGATGGGAATGGCCGGGCAGTTCGGTCGTGCAGTGATCGGACTCAAGAAGCTCTCTGCGGAGAACGAACGCAGCGGCCTGGCGCCGATGGCTGGCTTTGCGCCCGGCCATTTGGTCGCGACCCTGTTCATCGGAGCACTCGCCGGGATTCTGGCGATGTTGTTCCTGGTGGATCCGGCAACGGGAATCAAGGCCAGCAAGGAACTGGTCGTGGGCCTGATGGCCGCCGGGTACGCGGGCACGGATTTCATCGAGGGTGCGCTGGGCAAGCTGTTGCCGGGCGCTTCGGCGCCGGCTGCCGCTGCGGATGTGCCCAGGTTGCCGCCGCCAGCAGATGCTGAAACGCGGGTGCAATCCCTGGACGAACTGATGGCGCGGCACTACGCGAGCGAGCCCAGCTATGCGCCGATGGGATGGGCGCAACAGCAGCCGGACGCCCAGACCACCGGATGGAGGTGAATCGTGACTGCTTTCCCGAAGGATGACCAAGCCGCCCTGCGCGCCTTCTACGGCGATGTCGGCACGCAACAGGTGCGCCTGCAACTGCCCTATTCCATGGTTCTGGCCTGGGATCCAGGCAAGAAGATCAATTCGCTCCTGTGCCACGCGCGCGTGCACGACAGCCTGCGCAACATCTTTGCGAACACGCTGCAGCACTTCGGGCTCCAGCGGGTGCAAGCGCTCAGTCTGGACCAGTTCGGCGGCTGCCTGAACGTGCGTCCGCGGCGCGGCGGCAGCAGCTACTCCGTGCACGCCTGGGGCGCCGCTGTCGATCTGGATCCGGTCAACAACGCCCTGCGCTGGGATCGAAGCCGGGCGGCTTTCGCGAGAGCGGAGTACGAGCCGTTCTGGAAGATCGTCGAAGAACAGGGCTGGACCAGCCTGGGGCGCCAGCGAGACTACGACTGGATGCACTTCCAGGCGGCCAGCCTGTGACGGAGCGGCACCGATGCCGCAGGGAATGGCGCACTGACGCCGCTTGGAAACAACCAACTGAAATGGGAGAACGGAAATGCCTGCCATCGGTACCGGCCGCATCAAGGCCAAACCTGCGGATACCCTCGAGTTGCGCCTGTCTCGCACGCTCGGGCCCGTGCTCACGCTGGTCTATGACCTCGTCCGCGTGGGCACGCCAGCGGTGTCGATCGACCGCGTGCAGTGGAACGATGATGATTTTGTGCGGAGCACCCCGATCGTGGAGGTGCTCGACAAGACCGGCGCTGCCGGGAGATACAAGATCAACCTGATCCCCGTCCTGATGCCACCGAACACGGATCTGCGGATTGAGGTGTGGAAGAACGGCACAGTGGTCTACGGCCGCAATCTGCTCGCCGGACCCGTCGACTTCCACTCGATCTCCATCACCCGGACCTGAGCGCCATGAAAGCGATATCTGCCCTCATCATGCTGCTGCCCGGTTCCGCATTCGCGGCCGACTACTTGTGCGGCAACAGCGAACTCTCGCAACTGGCTGCACGCGAGCTGGCCAAAAGCACCATCGCCCAGGTGATCGAAGCCGATACCGAAGCGGCCGCGCCTGCGGCGCCCAAGACGAATCAGTCGACCGCACCGGCTGCCGCCGGTGGGACGTCTGCGGTCGACAGTCCGGAGCGTCCGCGATGGGTGTCGCTGGCCATCGAGCAGGGGTTGGCCAAGGAGAACGACCTGGGAGGCGTGACCATTTCGATCTCGCCTTTCGACTGGCTGCTTGCATCGGCACCCGATGGACACTTCGACGACAACGGCAATTTCGTCGCCACGCGCGACTTGCGCAGGCTGACGGGCTCGTTGACTGTCGGTAACCGGGGCGTTGCGCTGGATTCGGACGGCGACGGTGTCGCCGAGGATCCTGCCGATGCCAAGTCACTGGACGACAGCCTCTTGCTCGACATCCAGTACCGTTTCTACGGCAGCCGGGAGCGACGCGATATCGTGGTTGACCGACGCTATCTCGAACGGCAGCAGGACCTCGCGCTGGCCGCCAACCGGCTGGCCGATCAGGCAGCCGGACTGGTCGGCGACGACGAGTTCGACACTGCAATCGGTATCCAGTTGGAAACGGACGCGCCACCGATCACCGAGCCCGAGTGCAAAGCGGCGGCCAAGGTGGTCGCGACGTCGCTCCAGCATCGTGTCGACCTCAAGAATCGCGCCGTGGGGCTGCAGGCATTGCGCGCATCGACTTCGTCCAGTGTGGACGAGCTGGTGAAGAAGGTCGACGGATCCCTGGTCATGAGCGTGGGTATCAGCATGCTCGATCGCAAGGAATATCTGGGCCCGGACCGCGTGGGTGTCACGCTCCGCGGCGTCAAGGGCTTTCCAGACACCAGCGATCCCACCGCCGGTGAGTCGCTGGTATTCAACCTGGGCTATTTCTCGCAAGAGGCCCTGGCCGAAGGTTCCAAGCGCATGCGCGGTGCCTTGCTGGGTGTGGAGTTTGTGGACGAACTCAACGCCTCCATGCGCTTCGGCCAAGGCCGTTGGGCGGTGTCTCTCGTCGCCGAGAAGAACTGGGAGGCGCCTGCAAACGCAAAGAAGTCGCAGGCCCTGCTGGGCTTGCGCTACGAGGTCCCGGTATCCGATTCGATTACTGTTCCCTTCTCACTGAAGTGGTCCAACCGGAACGAGCTGCTGCAGGACGAGAGTGAGGTGGTGGGCCATGTCGGCTTCTCGATCAACTTCGACTCCTTGCTGGCCCGCGACGGACCTTGAAAAGGCATCGCAGTTTGCCCGACGGCGCGGTTTCTGACACACGGACGCGACATGGTCTGTTGGCCTTGAGGAAGGAGGATCGGCATGGTCACCCAGTGCGACTTGGTGATGAAGGGTGGAATCACCAGCGGCGTGGTCTATCCGAAGCTGGTGGCGAAGCTCTCGTCGAAGTACAGGTTCAAGAACATCGGCGGCACATCCGCGGGGGCGATCGCCGCCGGTGCCTGTACAGCGGCAGAGTACGGCCGCTAGCAACGCCGACCCGATGCGTTCGACTTGCTGGCCCGACTGCCAGACGAACTCAGCGCGAGGATCACGCCCGAAGGTCATACCAGGCTCCTCACGCTGTTCCAAAGATCCCGGCAAAGATCCGGACACCCATAATCTCGGAGCGGCTGATCCGCGCTGGACGAGATTGTGGCTTGCCGCACAGACAGCATTGGACACGTATGCGCAGCATGAGCGGCATGAGCGGCGCTGAAGTGGCAAAGTGGCACTGGGCACCCATTTTCTCTACCGCAAGGATCGCCGGTTCGGAAGCGGGTTGGACGTCGCAAAGCGGACGTCTGCAATAGCGAGGATCGTTGAGGAACGGATCGCTTTCTAAACACCGTTTTGCTGCCGACGGTGTTCGAATGACCGCCCCGTCAGCCGATCCTCGCCACACAGAAACGCCCGGCGGACGCAGCGCGAGACGCAGTGGAAGGTTCCAGGAGAACCCTTGGGGATCAGGACCTTGCGGGCGTAGGTCATTCGGAAAAGTGCCCGGAGACTTGTAGGAAGATTCTGATTTATGGGTGTCCGTTGTCGTTGTTTCCTGAGCCCGCGGCCGGACGGCACCGGGCTTTGGCTATTCGAAATCGTCGCGCAAGATTTCGTCGAGCTGGAATGCGGCCAGCGCACCGCGGGGCTTTCCCGCAATCTGCGTGAAAGCGCCGCCCACGAAGAGTTGTTCGCCACGCAGGGCCAATGAACCGATGCCCCCATCAGCGCTGACATTCCAGGGGACGACCGGATCAGCGGACGGACCCGCCGCGAAGGCCAGCACCCGATTCAAGTTGCCAAATTCCGCAACGTAGATCCGATTGTCGTGCAACACGAGATCGGTGAATGTGGAGAAGGTGGGCCCGGTCAATGGCTGCCACGAATCGATCAGGCCATTCGCGCCGATGCGTGCGATGCCATGGCGCGGGTAGAAAACATTGTCCTGCACGACGGAATCGAACCCTCCCGACAGGTACAGGCGACCGCTTGCGTCCAGCACCAGCGACTGCAGCGGAGCCGAAAGCTGAGCCAAGCGCACTTGGAAGCTCAGATCGCGCGCCCCGATACCGCTTGCGCTCAGGCGGACGATGCCGTTGCAGCAGTTCTCGCCATTGACGGTTCCAAATGCGCCGCCGGCGTACAGGGACCCGCTGCCGTCCAGCAGCAGGACATCGACCTCGCCACCAAGTTCCACCGACGGCGCCCACAGCGGATCGACGGCGGCCACCGCGGCGGTCGACAGCTTGGCGACATTCAGTCGCTCGGTATTGCCGATGCGCGAGAAATTGCCCCCGACAAAGATGTGAGCGTCTGCGCTCAGCTCTAAGCCTTTGACGCTGCCGTTGCTGCCGGGATCCCAGCCAAAGTCGAGGCTGCCGTCATTGCTCAATCGCGCGAGGTTCCTGCGCGGCTCCCCGTTTACCTGGTCGAAACTGCCGCCCAGGTACACGCGTCCGATCGCGTCGACCAGCACGGCAGCGCCAAAACTATCCGACTCGAAGTAGAAAGAGCCCGGCGACTGCACATAGGGCAATGGCACCCCGACAGCGTCGGCGCGCCAGAACTCGTCGACGTTGCCGGCGGCCGAGATGTGCGCGAAGTTCTGCCGCCGCGTCGATCCGATTCGACTGAAACTGCCGGCCACCACCAGGCTGCCGTCCGCGCGCAGGGCCATGTCGATGATGGATCCGCGCGACTCCACGTCAGGCGTCGGCATGTATAGGGCGGTGACCGGGTCGATCGAGGCGAGACCCGGTCGCGGCAAGGCGTCGATCAGCGCAAAGCCGCCGCCAACGAGGATGTGGCCAGCCGCATTCACTGCCAGCGATTTCACCCCCGCGCCGCGCGCCTCGTGGTACCAGCCGAAGGCGATCGAACCAGCCCCGCCGAGCTCGAAGCGTGCCAGCGTGCGATGGGGCTCGCCGCCCGCGCTCGCAAAGGAGCCGCTGACATACAGCCGGTCACCCACGGGCAGCAGTGCCGAAATCCGCCCATCGACGGTGGCACCCCAGGTGGACACCAGCGCTGCACCATTGGCCAGCGAGAGCTTGGCCAAGTCGCTGCGCGGGCTGCCTTGCACCGCGCTGAAATTGCCGCCAATGATGAGGTTGCCGTCCCCATCCGGGGTCAGCGCATCCACAGAGCCGCCGACTTCAGGTTGCCAGCCAGCATCGATGGCGCCGTTGCCGCTGACGGCGATACGCCGGAGCGCAGTGAACACCGTCGAGATTCCTACATCGCTCACATACAGGTACCCCGCACCATCGGAAGCGAGCTGGCCGGCGCGCGTCAGCAGTGGATTCCAGGTGGGATCGACCGCGCCGGCGCCGTTCGTGGCCAACCGCAGCAGCGCATTGCCGTTTCCGCTGAAGTCAAAACGTGCGACATAAAGCTGCGAACCGATGATCTCCAAGTCACGCACGGTGCCGCCCGTCAAGGCCGGGTTCCAGTTCAGATCGAGCTCGCCGCTGGGATCAAGCTTGGCCAGGTCATTGCGACTGAATCCGTCGACGCTCGCGAACTGCCCGCCCACGAACACGGCGCCGGCACCGTCCATGGTGATCGCCCGGATCGAAACGGATTGGCCAGACAGCTGCGGATCCCAGTCGAGGTCCAGGGTGCCATCGGCCTTGACTTTGGCCAGCCCGTTGCGCGCCACGCCCTGCACGAGCGAAAACGACCCACCGATGAGCATTCCCCCGTCCGCAGTCGGCGTGATGACATCAACCGAGCCGGCTCGCCATACATCAAGGTCCGGAGCCCGCAACGGACGCGGACCTTGAGCCGGGGCGACGTTTGCCGCAGCGACGGTGAGCAGCGCGATACCAATGAACTTCAATTTCATGCTGGAAGCCGTCCAGTGAGTTGAATGCAGAGCCGCAGGATGGACGAGTCGGGTCGCCTACGCGCATGAATCCGAATCTGGCGCGCTTTTCCGTCAAGCGGCACTGGAAGCAGCACTGGAAGCAGCACTGGACACCCATTTTCCCCTTCCGCAAGGATCGCCGATACTGCCGGACGTCGGGCTTCGTAGACCGCACGTTTGCGTTAGGGAAAATCGTTGAAGAACGGATCGTCGTCGCAAACGTCGCTGTTCTCACCGCCCAGGCACGCGACCGGCGATATGGCAGCTGCCGGATAGCGCCCGCTTGGTGCGTGCAGTCGGAGCGAACTGCCCGCCGAATCATGGGGCGTGGACCGCTGATGCTACTGCGTGGCCAACCACCGCGCTGTCGCAATACCACGCAGGCAGCACTGACCCATCTCGGCTGCCTTCGCGATCAGACACTCGACCGCACCCATCGCGCGGCTGAAGTCGGATTTCACCGCCAACACCTCACGCGTCCAGGTTTCCGGGCGATAGCCCAGGCGCGCTAGCGCTGCCGGCGCCGGACCTTCGATGGGGACAAAAACTGGACGACCATTTTCCCTTCCGCAATGGGCGCAACTGCGGGTCTGCTCGTGCTGGAACCTTGCACGCAATTCCCCTCAGGTGCAAAATACACACATTACTGTACACACACGGAGTCTGCCCATGAGCTCTCTGACCTCCCGAGTGTTCAACAACGGCAACAGTCAGGCCGTGCGCATTCCGGCTGAATTTCGGCTCGACACGGACCGCGTTCGCATCTCTCGAAACGACCAGGGCGATCTGGTGATCCATCCTTTGCGTGCCGAGCGCGGGGCCGCGCTGCTGCAGGCTTTGCAGGCTTTGGGTGAGATCGACGACGACTTCATCGCCGCCCTGGACTCCGAGCAAACAGCTGCCCTGCCCGTGCAGGAACGCGA
>Ga0138256_10007753_pt1 | contig 11303 bp, 9 predicted proteins | sample KNB2016incub_MG_FD_105486 | JGI IMG/M metagenome (GOLD analysis project Ga0138256, IMG submission 105486) | Active sludge microbial communities from wastewater in Klosterneuburg, Austria - KNB2014incub_MG | ecosystem: Engineered > WWTP > Activated sludge > Unclassified | place: Austria...
CGCATCCAGGTTCTGCACCTGGATACCCGTCGCGCCAGCTCCCTGGATCCCGGCCAGGCGGCTGGCGTACACCGCCGGCTGCCCACCCTGGAACATCCCGGCCGCGGCCATCGCCACGCCCGCTACCACACCCACACCGGCCGTCATTACGACGAGCTTCTTCATCTCGGGTCCGCTCCTTGTGGATTCCTGTGAGATCGGGTTCGGCACCTCATCGGCGCCTCTGGGAGGCCTCGATACCGGACGCCGATGGAGGGATCCCCCACCGACGGGGCTCAGTGTACGGGACCGAAAGGCCGGCGACCATGGTCCGTGGGGTGCAGTCGGGGCGGGACGGCGTACGACGAAAGTCGTATTGCGGCCGTAGGGGCGAAGCAAATTGCTTCGCCCCTACTACGTACGGCCGCCGCCATCCCGTCCGCCGCGCCGAATCCGACGACGTTCCCGGCCCGCCCATCAGGGTGCCGCGATCGTCGCCGTGCCCGTCAATCCGAACGTGTCCGTCAACCCCAGCGTGTCCGTGAGCCCCAACGTCGGCGTCATCGGGGACGACGGATCCTCGTACGCGTCCGGCGCCTCGGGCGTGTAGTCCGACAAGTCGTCGTCGGCGCGGTCCGTCGGGCGGCTCTCGAGCAGCTTCACCTGCGAGTCGGCCATGTAGTACGCGCTGCTGCCGTGGTCGGCGATCCGCTGGATCGTCTGGAAGTCCTCATAGGCGGCGTTGAACCGGCCGAGCGAGTAGTTCAGCATCGCCCGGTTCTGCCACGCGTCGATGTTGTTGTCGATCGCGATCGCCCGATCGAAGTCCGCCATCGCCTTGACGTTGTCGCCCCGGTTCTGGTGCGCGAAGCCGCGGTTTCCGAACGCCTGCGACAGCTGGTCGTTGATCGCCAGCGCTTCGTCCAGCTTCTCGATCGCCGTCGCGTAGTCCCCGTCGTCGATGTAGAGCCGGCCGATGTTCGCGATCGCCTCGGCGTAGTCGGGCTTGAGCTCGAGCGCGGCATCGAGGTCCGCCCGGGCTTCGTCGCGCCGGCGCAGGTTGATGTAGGCCACGGCCCGGTTGTTCAGAACCTCGTAGCGGTTGTAGCCCTCCGGCGACGACGCCTCGGTCAGCTCGAGGGACTTCGTGCAGTCGCCGACGGCCTCGTTGTGCAGCAGGAGCGCGTCGTTGGCGATGCAACGGTTGGCGTACGCGAACGGCAGGTCGATCCCGCGCTCGATCGCCTTGTCGAACGCCAGGAGCGCCCGTTCGTTGTCTCCTTGCGCCAGATAGTTCTGCCCGCTGATGAGCGGGCTGCGAAAGACGGAACAACCGGCCGTCAGCAGGGCGATGAGGACGGATGCGGCGCCGGTGGCGCGGCGGATCGAAGGCTGGGTCAACTCGGGACTCCTGGGATGGCGCGCGCGGACGAAAGTGCTGGATCGAGCGTGCCGCAGGAGCGTGCCAAAGGCGTGCGGACGGTGCAATACGCCGAACGGTGTAGATCGGGCGATCGACGTCGATCGGACACGGATGGCCGACGTGGCGAGGGGTCCGATGGTAGTAGGGGGCGAAGCAATTGCTTCGCCCCTACCCCCGCCACACCAGGATCCACGCGGTCCGATCACGGCGGATTGGCACTATCCCCGTCGTCGTCCGGGCGGGCGATCCGCAGCCACGCCGTCGCCAGCACGAGCCAGCTGACCTCGACGACGATCATCCACAACCGCCACGCCACGACGAGGCCGAGCGCCACGGCGCTCGACCCGTACAGGGGCTCGAGGAGGAGGACCATCCCGAGATCCTTCACCAGTCCGGTCAGCGGCAGCGGCCCCATCAGGTTGCCGAGCGCCACCGCCAACGAGCCGATGCCGATCGCATCCGGCAGCGAAGCCGTGGGGCTCACGGCGCGCATGAACGCATAGAGCGCCACGCCGGAGAACAGGAGCACCCCGACGCCGCGCGCCAGCCAGAACCGCACGTGGCGGGCGTCGAACGCCGGCAGGGCCGACACGGCCGTTCGCCGCCCGGTCAGGCGGCCGCCGAGGTCGACGAGGCGCCGGAACACCGCCGGCTGTACCGCCGCAAGGGCGAACGCCGCCACGACGACGAGCACCCCGACACCCACCGGCGGCGCGGACGCCGCCCAAGGCAGCGTCGCGCCGTACAGGACGAGGCCGGCGACGCCGAGCACCACCCACTCGATCGTCGTCGCCGCGCCGACGGCCAATGCGTCCGCGCGGCCGTACGCGGCCAGGCGGCCGAGCGGCGTCCAGATGCCGCCGGGCACGACGTGCGCCAGCGCCGCCAGGGCGTAGCGCTGCGCGTGCTGCGCCGGCCGCGCCCGCACGCCGAACGCCGCGACGATCCGCCGCCACGTGTCGACCATCAGGATCGCGCCGGCCGTCTGGACCGTCCACGTGACGACCAGCCACCGCGCGTCGAGCCGGAACGCGCGCACCAGCGTGCCCTGCACGCTCCGGAGCTCGCCGTACAACCGCACGCCGACGACGCCGACGACGACCGCCGCCAGAGCGACGCCTGCCGCGAGCCGAAACAGCCGCCAGCGCCGATCCCGAAGGCGCGGGACGGCGATTGGCGCGCCGGTCCCGCTGCGCTCGAACGGCGCGCCGGCGTCGGTGCCGCCCGCCTCGACGCCGGTCGCCTCGGCGCGCTTCAGTCGAGCACCACCCGCAGCCCGTTGGGCGGCGCCGGGTACATGTGGCGGTGCTCGTACAGCCACTGCGGGTGGGCGACGACGGCCTCGCCGTATGCGTGCGCGGCGCAGGCGATGAACTCGCGCTTGGCGGCGAGCCACGGCAGGGGCAGTGCGCTGATGCCGTTCAGCACGGCGTTGCCCGTCCCTTTGACGAGCGAACGCACGTTGCGGCCGCGGTACGTCGGCCAGACGTTGGCCGTCGCGAGCTCGGCCACGCGGTAGTGGCTGGCCTCGAGCAGCCGCCGCACCTCGACGGGCGCGTACTCGCGCTGGTGGCGACCGTAGATCCCGTAGCCGGAGTACGGGAACTCCGTCGGGCGGTTGAAGAACAGGTTCACCAGCCGCTTGACGTTGATGAAGTTCGGCACGGTGATGAACATCAGCCCGCCCGGAGACAGGACCCGGTGGCTCTCGGCCAGCGTGTGGCTCGGGTTGTAGCCGAGATGCTCGAGCGTCTCCATGAACAGCACGGCGTCGAAGTGGTCGTCCGGGTACGGGAAGGCATCGCGCTCGATGTTGAAGATCCGGACGTCGATCGTCAGGCGGGACGGCGGGCCGCCGAGGGCCGGCACGTCGAGGACGACGCGGCCGGACGGCTGCCGCGGCGCCTCGCCCGGCCACGACCCGGCCTCGACGCTGACGGCGTCGATCTCGGCGCCGAACGCGCTGTGGACCAGGGTCGTGAAGAAGTACGGCGCCGCGCCGAGCTCGAGGATCCGCAACGGCCGCCCGACGACGGGCGGCAGGTGCCGATCGATCATCCGCAGGCTGAGCGCGGCCGACTTGCCGTGCAGCCAGGCGTACTTCTCGAGGTCGGCGCGCGCCCGGACCAACAGGTCGCGGTCGAGCGTGTCCTCGACGATCCGGACCCGGCCGAGCACCGCCGCCAGCGCGGCCGGATCCTTGGCCAGCCGCAGCACCTCAGCGTTCATCGTCGCCCATCCCTTCGGTTGTGCCGTCGCGACCGTCGCCGCCCGCCGCCCCGACGGCGGACGGCCGGGCCGACATCCGCCGCGACCACTCGTCCCGGCAGCCCGCCGCGAGCCCGCGCACGTAGGCCGCGCCGGTTGCCGGGCGGCCGCCGACGAGCGACCGCGCCAGCGTCAGCCCGAGGCTGACGATCCGAACCGCCACGATGACCGCGCGGTGCGCGCCGCGGCTGTGAGCGGCGTAGTACGGCACGCTCGATCGCGCCAGCAGGAAGGCCTGCGCCGGTGAGCCGACACCGGTGGACGCCGCGACGTGGTGGGCGATGCGGGCGCTCGGCACGTGCGCCAGCCGGAAGCCGGCCGCGCGGGCGCGCAGGCAGAGGTCGTGATCCTCGTAGTAGACCCGGAAGCGCTCGTCGAACAGGCCGATCCGCTCCCAGAGGGCCCGCCGGACGAGGATGCAGCAGCCGTTCGCCCAGTCGATGTCGTACGGATGGGGGGAAGGGGGCTCGGCCGTCGTGTCGTGCGCATCGAGCGTCCAGCTTCCGCGGAATCCGGCCGACGGCCAGACGGCGTTCGGCGGGTCGAAGTACGTGACGGTCGGCGCGACGAGACCGAGCGGCCCGCGGCGCGGCGCACGGCCGGGCAGCGGCGCAGCGGCAAGCTCGGCCACGGCGGCGCCGGCGTAGAGCTCCGTCAGCAGGGACGGATCGGCGACGGTGTCGTTGTTCACCAGCAGCGTCCACGCCGCGCCTGCGTCCAACGCCCGGCGGATCCCGATGTTCGCGCCGGCCGCGAAGCCGAGATTCTCGGGGAGCACCACGAGCACGGCGTCCGGGAACGCCGCGCGCACCGCCTCGGCCGAGCCGTCCGTCGACCCGTTGTCGACGACGACGATGCGGTGGTCGACGCCGGCCGGGACGGCCATCGCCGCCAGGCTCTCCAAGCACTCGAGCGTCAGATCGCGGCGATTCCAGTTCAACACGACCGACGTCACGACGACGTCGGGCGGCGCGGTGTGGATGATCGCCCGCCTCACCACCGCTAGAACCCTTGGCGATCGAAGAACAGCTTGAACATCGCCACCTGGTCGCGCAGGCTGCGGCTGCGGTAGCAGTTCAACAGGCACGGCGCCTTGCACGGCTTCATCTTGTCGCGCACGTCCTGGGCATGGGCCGACTCCCAGATCCGGCGCGGGTGGGTGGTCCGGACGTTGCCGACGAGGTCGTCGACGGTGTAGCAGAAGTTCACGTCGCCGCGCGGACCGATGTTGAACGTGCTGTAGCGGACCATGCACTCGTCCGGTCGCGGGTGACTGGAGGGCTCGCGGAAGTAGTGCTGCATCGCCACGAGGTGCTCGTCGGGGTTCCAGACGGCCTTGCCGGCCCGCTTGAGCTCGCGGACGGCCTCGAGGGCGTCGTGGACGGCGTCGGGGTCGCGCGGCCAGTGCGGGTTGCGCTCGAACCACGCCGGGTCCATGCCCTCGTCCGTCGCGAACGTCGGGTAGAGCGGTTGGAACAGGACGCGGTCGACGCCGAGGCCGAGGGCCCACTCGGCGGTGGCGGCCATGTCGGCGTACGTCTCCTCCATGATGATCGACGCCACGCCGAGGACGATGCGGGGGTCGCGGCGCAGGTTCACCACGGCCTCGACGCAGCGGTCGTACAGCGGCACGCCCCGGCAGCGGTCGTGCACCTCGCGGTTGAGCGTGTCGATGGAGATGGACAGGAAGTCGGGTCCGACCTCGCGGATGCGGTCGCAGGCCGACGGCGTGAGGTACATCCCGTTCGTCGACATCTTCGTCTTGATGCCGATGTCGCGGCAGTGCGCCAGGATGTCGAACATCCCGCGCTTCTGGAACGGCTCGCCGCCGGAGATGACGATGAAGAACGGCCCGAGCCAGGCGCGCAGGTCGTCGAGGACGCGCTTCCATTCGTCCACGTCCAGCTCGTTGTGCGCCTGGAGCTTCCAGATGTCGCACATCGTGCAGCGCGCGGCGCACGCGTCGGTGATGATCACCGAGACTTTGTCGGGCTTGCCGAGCGGGCGGTCGAGGCTGTAGCTGGCCTTCAGGCGCAGGTGGTTCAAGCCCTGCGTGGCGGCGAACTGCACATCTGCCAGCTGGATATCTGTGCGCATGGTGTGACCCCGTCAGCGGCGCCGGTTCGTCGAACCGGCCGATCGAACATGGTGGGCGATCATCGTCGCCGCGCTCTGAGACAGCGGCAAGGGCCGCCACGGGTCCGCGCGGCCCGGACCGGGGCGGATCCCAGTCGTCATACCGCGGATCGTTCGGGCCCCGATCATAGCGCCGGATCGGCCGCGCCGAGGCACCATGCCAGCTTGGTGGCGTACACGGCCGGCCACGTCAACGGGTAGCGCCGGCCCGGGCGACCCGCGCCGTACAGCCGCGCCGTCGCCACGGCGGCGATGGCGGGAGCCAGCGCGTAGAGCGCGAGCGGGCGGTAGATCCAGGTGACGCCGTCGAACGCCTCCGGATGGCGCCGCCGGACGCCGACCATCCACTGCCCGCTCTGGTACCAGTGGCGCCACATGTCGGCCGCCGTCGTCCGCGTCGGCCGATGGACGATGCGTGCCGCCGGGTCGAGGAACGGTCGATGGCCCGCCGCTGCCAGCCGGATCGTCCAGTCGATGTCCTCGCCGCAGCGCAGGCCGGGGTCCATCGCGCCCACGTCGTCGACCGCCGCCGCGCGAACGCTCAGGTTCAGCGTCGGCAGGAAGCGTCGCGGGCCGGGCGGCAGCTGCGCGTCCACGTTGTGGAACATCGACAGGTTGTCCGCCAGCTGCCAGTACGGCCGCGGGTCGAACAGCACGGCGCCGCCGACGACGGTTTCGCCCGCGGCGTGCCGGGCCAGGTGGGCGGCCAGCCAGCCGGGCTCGGCGACGCAGTCCGCGTCGAGGAAGACGTACACGTCGCCGCCGGCCGCCTGAATCCCGCGGTTGCGCGCCCCGGCCGGCCATTCCGGCCGCTCGGTGTACAGGAAGCGCACGCGCGGCTCGTCCGCCAGGCGCCCCGGCCCATCGCGGCCGACGACGATGACCTCGTGCGCCCGCGCGCCCACCTGCGCGAACACGCTGGCCACGGCGCGGTCGACGACGGGCGAGTCCAGGTTCGGGATGATGACCGAGGCCCTCATCGCGCCGTCCCGTGCGCCGGCGCGCGGGCGACGGCCGCGGCGTCGCCCGCGCCCGCGGCCCCGTCGTCCACGCCCGCGCCGCCGACCAAGCCGACGAGCGCCGCCACGTACGCCGCCCAGCCGATCCGCCCCCGCGCCGCGACGGACCCGGCGCGCAGCCGCGTCGCCAACCCACGCTCACGGCACAGCCGGACGACGGCCGCGGCCAGCGCCCGGGCATCGCCCGGCGGCACGACGAGCCCGGCTTCGCCGTCGACGACGACCTCGGGCAGCCCGCCGACGTCCGTCACGATCATCGGCACGCCGTGCTCGATCGCCAACGTCAGGACGCCGCTCGACGTCGCGGCGCGGTAGGGCAGGACGACGGCGTCGGCGGACGCGAACAACGGGGCCACTTCCTCGTTCTGCACGTAGCCGTCACGGAGCGTCACCGCGTCGCCGAGGCCGAGCCGATCTGCCTGTGCCCGGAATGCGTCGACCCGCTGCCAGAACTCCCCGGCGACGACGAGCCGCACGCCGGGCACGGTCTCGCGGGCGATGGCGAGCGCGTCGATGAGGACATCCAGTCCCTTGTACGGCCGGACGAGGCCGAAGAAGAGGAGCGTCGGCGCGGGCCCGATCCGACGCGGTCCGACACCGTCCGGGCCGGCGGCATCCCCCGTCACGGTGTCGTCGTGCACGGCGTCATCGGGCGTGACGCCGTCGCCGCCGCCGACGTCGGCCAGGTGGTGGAGCGGCAGCGCCGCGCGCGCCACGGCGCCCGGCATCCGCGCCCGCTCGCCGACGACGCCCTCGAGGACGGCGACGAGCGGTGTTGCGTGGACCAGCCAGCGGTCGCCGCGGCGGAGCGCGAGCGCGGTCAGCCAGCCGGCCACCCGGCCGCGCGCGCCGTGCGCGTCGTGCGGCAGGACGTTGTGGCAGATCAGCACGATCGGCGGGCGACGGCCGCGCCGGCCGAGGAGAGCGCTGAAGCCGACGACGAACGGGGCGAAGAACGGCACCCACCAGACGAGGAGGACGGCATCCGGTCGAGCGGCGCGCACGCGGCGGGCGACAGCGGGCCAGCCGAATGGCCAAAGCGGCGCGATGATCCGTTCGGCCTGGACGCGCACCGGCTGCTGGGACGGGTCGATCACGGTCCGACCCGGGAAGAGCCAGGCGGGGTAGAGGCTGCGAAAGGTCAGCGTCGTGACCTCGTGGCCGGCGCCGGCGAGCGTCCGCGCCAGCAGGGCGGTGTGCTGGGCAATCCCGCCGCGATACGGCCACACCGGTCCGATCAGGACCCAACGCATCAGGCGGTCGACGCGGTCTAGGGCTGGTCCAGCCGGAAGCCGTAGCCCCGGATGGTCACCACGTAGCTGTGCCGGGCGTCGTGCTCGGCCAGGCGCTGCCGGCAGCGCTTGACGAGCGCATCGATCGAGTCGTCGCTCACGCCGTCGCGCTCGGTCTCGGGCCAGACCGCGCTGACGATCATCTCGCGCGGGACCGGCCCGCCGTCGGCGTCGAGGAGGACCTTGATCAGCCCGAACTGCTGTGCCGAGAGCGGCGGCGCAAGCACCTGGCCGTTCACGAAGACGTGCATCGTCTCGGGGTCGATCCGGATGCCGCGACCGGAGAAGGCGAGCGGCGCGGTGGCGTCGGCATCCACGTACCAGAGCTTGTAGCGGGCGGAGATCGAGATGTCGTCGCCGTCCTTCAGCGGTCGGGGTTCGCCGGTCACGGGCTGGCCGTTCAGCCACGTCCCGTTCTTGCTGCCGTTGTCCACAAGGACGTAGCCGCGGCCGCTGCGGCGCACGGCGGCGTGCTGACGCGACACCGAACGATCCGGCAAGCAGATCGCGCACTCGGCGTCCCGGCCGATGACGACGACCTCGCGCCCGGCCAGCGGCCAAGTGCGCTCGGCAGCGCCATCGCGGAGCACGATTATCGCCCCTTCTTCTGCCACGGTGCCCTCCCGCGACGACTATAGCACGACCGCGGGGCCGCGTCGGCCGCCGCGGAACGCGCCGAGCGTCGCGTCGCACGCGCTTGACCGGCCGACCGCCATCGCCCTACCCTGCCCGCATGCGTAACCTCGAGCCCGACGTCGTACTTCGCGACCGCTACCGTTTGGTCGAACTCGTCGGTCAAGGCGGTGCCGGTGCGGTCTGGCGTGCGGACGACCTGCGTTTGGCCGGCCGCATCACCGCCGTCAAGGCGATCCTGCCGGACGTCGGCTCGGCGGCCGACCGGGCCGATCGCCAGGCCCAGTTCCACCGCGAGGCCAGCATGTTGGCGCGCCTCGACCATCCGGCCCTGCCCAAGGTCTCCGACTATTTCGAGGACGACGGTACGGACTTCCTGGTCATGGACTACGTCGACGGGCCCGACCTTCGCCAGGTCGTCGATGCAGCGCTGGCCGCGGGCGAGCTCCTCGACGTCGAGCGGGTGCTCGGCTGGGCCGATCAGCTCCTCGATGCCGTCGCCTACCTGCACGCCCAGTCGCCGCCCGTGCTGCACCGCGACATCAAGCCGGCGAACATCAAGCTCGTCGCGGGGGAACGGATCAAGCTGGTCGACTTCGGCCTCGTCAAGGCGATGGACCCGGCCGACCCCCGGACGCTCACCGTGGCGCGCGGCGTCGGTTCGCTGCCCTACACGCCGCTCGAGCAGTACGCCGGCGACACCGGCCACACGGACGTCCGGGCCGATCTGTACGCCGTCGGCGCGACGCTGTACCACCTCGTGACCGGCCGGCCGCCGGACACCGCCCAGGACCGCTTCCTGCTGCCCAATGCGCTCACCCGCCCCCGCCGGCTCAACCCCGACGTGCCGTCGCGCGTCGAGTCCGCCATCCTGACGGCGATGGCGCTCCACCCCGAGCGCCGGCCGCCGACGGCCCAGGCGCTGCGTGCGCTCCTCGTCGGCGACGCGCCGGTCCTCGGCAGCGTCGAGCTCGGAACGGCGGGGCTGGCGTGGCGACAGGCGATCTGGGACAACGCCGGGCTGATCGCCCTCGTCTCGCTGCTCGTGCTGCTCACCGTCGTCGCGACCTGGCAGGCGACCGCCGCAAGCGCGCCGGCCGCGACGCCGACGGCCAGTGCCGGTTCCACCGCCACCGCACCGATCGCCACGCCGACGGGGCCAGCGGCAGCAGCGCCAGCAGGAAGCTGAGCACCGGCGCCTGATACGCCGGGTTCCAACTGCGCGGCCAGAGCCGGCCGCCGCTCGGCAGCCAGCTGGGCATGCGCAACCCGCCGACGAGGACGAGCAGGTAGCCCGCGAGCCCGCACGCGAGGCTGAGCAGGAAGAGCCGCACCGCGCGCGAAGGCACGCGCGGCCCCTCGCCGGCGCCGAAGACGATCACGCCGGCCAGCAGGATCAGCGTCAAGCTGAAGAGCAGGATGCTCCAGTCGGCCGGCAGCCGGCGGATCGCCAGCGGCCCTTGGCCGGCGGTCGGCGTCGGGACGTCGAGCACGCTGCCGCTGACGTGGACGACGAGGGGTGCGCTGGCCAGCCCGCTGTCCAGCACGGCGGTGATCTCGATATCGCCCTGGCGATCCGCCGGGAGCGTGACGGTCGCCCGTCCATCGATGGTCTGCCCGACGACGTCGCGCAGGTAGACGTCCTCCGCGGGGTCGTAGCCGCGGACGGTGACCGTCGAGCCGTCGGGCACGGGGTGGCCGTTGGCGTCCCGGATCTCGCCCGTGCGCACCGTGATCCGGCCGCCGTGGGCGACCGCGGCGTCCGGCCGGCCGCCGACCAGGCCGAGGTCGATCGCCTGGCCGGGTGCGGGGAGGAGCTGGGTGGCGAGGTCGTAGCCGGCGCCCGGCACCGAGACCGGGCTCGCCCCGACCGCCGCCTCGTCCCCGAACACGGCGCGCAGTGCCACGCGCACGAACGGCCCCCCCGGACTGTAGACGGCGTAATAGGCGGCCAGCCGGGAAATCTCGCTGGCGTCGAGGCCGTACGGCGCGTCGAACGCGACGGCTACCAATCGCTGGCCGGCCGACTCGGTCTCACTGGCCTGCAGGAACAGCCGCGGCGCGTCCGAGCCCGGCGCCTCGGTCGGCCGGACGTCCCGCATGAAGAAGACGATCCAGTCGGCCTGGGCGACACCGCGCGCCACCTCGTCCTGCCGTGCGGCGCTCAGCGGCGGCACGAGCGATGGGTTGTTCTCGGCGGCGATCCGGCCCGTGGCCCCGAGCCATGCCCGAAGCTCGCGCGCGGTGACGACGCCGACGTCCTCGGCACGGACGATGCGCCGCGTGCCGGAACCCGTCGGGCCGTACGTCTGCAGGCACGTCGCAAGGACCTCGTCGGGATCGAGCACCCATTGCGGCGGACAGGCGGCGCACTCCTGGCTGTCGCGCGCGTCGACGACGAACAGCAGGCGATCGCCGGATTGCGGCGACGGCACCGGCGCACGACCGCCGCCGGCCGTCGGCAGGGCGAACAGCGTGAGCGCGGCACGGGCGACGGCTTGCGCATCGTCGCCCCCCAATCCGGTGGATGCCGGGGCGGCCTCGGCATCGACG
>Ga0138256_10007754_pt1 | contig 11303 bp, 10 predicted proteins | sample KNB2016incub_MG_FD_105486 | JGI IMG/M metagenome (GOLD analysis project Ga0138256, IMG submission 105486) | Active sludge microbial communities from wastewater in Klosterneuburg, Austria - KNB2014incub_MG | ecosystem: Engineered > WWTP > Activated sludge > Unclassified | place: Austria...
GCACTCCTGTGCCGCCCCTGAAGGCATGTCAGGTGCCGCCAGCGTCGGCGGACGCTGCTACCACCCGACGCAAAAACGCGACAACGACAGCACCGACTGGACGGTCGGTTGCTACTGTAAAACCTAAGGGTTGATGTCAGAAAGGATCTTCATCGCTGCCAGGGCCTCAAGTTGAGGCTCGGGGCGATAAAAGTCTTTTTTGCGACAGATATCTTCCGGTGCGGCGGGGCTGCAAATGCGCCGCAGTGTGCAGGAATCGGTCAGGATATTGCCAGAGGTATTGCTTCTGACCGTCGTCGAATCCTGCGGACAAAACAACTGGCGACTGAATCTTGCCGGGTTTCCGTTCGGGTAAAAAATGTCGACGCCCGCACCATCAACCGCCCCGGCGACCAGACCATTTGGGTAGTAAAGTATGCCTCGCCCCGTTACCGCAATGCCTGCAGATGGATGGTAATAGGTCGATTCGACCCGAAACAGGACGCCCGATTCGTAAAACATTTTGTCAGAACTTTTGAACGTCGCGCCGCCGCGATAATTAATCTGGTCGCGCCGGGAGGCAGAGCTGCCGGTGCTGAACCAAATATTTCCATCGCGATCAGCCAGACGTCTCTGGGCCGGCCAGAAAAGCTCGCCATCGACGAGGACCGGCGTTCCGTCCGCATGAAGGGTCGAAGCAGAAAAAGCGCTGTCGCACACCAAGGCCTCCACGCCCCGTGCTGCCTGATCTCCGAGCATCAGGACCAATCGGGTCGTCGCACAGTACCTGATGGCTTCTTCAACAGGCAGAACCGTCCGGCTGTTGGTGACATCGTCCATTTCGCAATGAAACCGATCGTAGGTGCCGGCCTCAAGGTACTTCGCAACGCATATATGCCGCAGGTGACTCATCAGCTCTTCGTTCGCAGCCATGACCGATTTGGTGACCGTCAGAGATCCGGTAAGCACAAGGATCGCTCCGAATAAACCAACGACATGTCTGGCGAAATATCTCATGAAAGCCTCCGGGTGCTCACAAAATAGGCAGTTCAGACTTTCTGTTAATTCGTTGGAGCGGAATTGTCAAATAACTAGGAAAATTCCCTGTCAAAATCCCCGGATACTATAAGCTACGCTGGCATCGATTCCCCAAGGGGGTGGTCGATTGGCCTTGAGGATGGGTTCATCGATGGTGTCGTAAGCGCGCCAACAGGCGCCGATGCCCCACTGAAAACCGCGGCGCTCCCCAAACAAAAACATGGCACGGGGCCAAAGGTACCAGGCGGCATCGGTGGTTCCCTTGTCGACCTCGGTGGTTTCCCCCTCAGGTGGTGTGCTGCCAGATCCCGGAGCATCACCGTTTGTTTGCTCTTTGATATTGAAAGTCGCCGATCCGGCCATGACGCCAGTGAGCAACCGCAGGTCCGAGCCGAGGGTCCATTCGAGGTCGAAGGTCGGGCCAAAGTGGAAGGAGCTGACATTGTATTTGATATCTTTGAATACAATTTTAGAAACAGAAACAGGCATGAGCAATGCCCCACCAACTCTGTAAAAGTTGTGAAGGATCGAGGAACTGCCAATCTGCAGAGCCGACACGTTATGCCGCCCCAGCTGCGCCAGGCGCAGGCCCAACTCTGGCCGATGGTAGGTAAACCAGCTGTACTCGATCAGATTTTCTTCGGAAGGATTGATGGGCAGACCAAGTGCAAAATCATCAAAACTTGCGCTGAATTCGGGCTCCCTGTCCGGAAACGCCGGAAATCTGCTGCGATGGTGCTCAAGCTCTTGTGCCAGGCTCGAAGCGCCGACGTCCCATGTGTCGAGTCCGAGGCTGTTAAGGTTGAGGACAACACCTCCGCTTTTATTCAGCTTGGGCATTTTAACGGTATGAGTCGCTGTGGGGTCTATGATTTGTGTACCACTCCACACGGTCTTGTTTTTCAGGCTATCCCAAAGGGCTAACCTCGCCGTGATTTCACGCGTCGCCCGGTAGGTCTTGATGCCATATTCCCGGGATTTGTCCGGACCGGAGTAGGAGTAGTCGTAGTAAAGGCGCTCTCCCGTAACAGTAAAAAAGAAAACAAACCGGATGTCCTGGGCTCCGCTGACCAGCTGTAGCCACTTCGCGTTTTCTACTGGCGTTTTTGCGACGACCGCGCGTGTCACGTCAAGCAAGGCCGGTTGATTGGCAATGTGCTCAAAGGCTCCACCGGCACCAAACACCCGAATGTCTTTCCGCAGCTTGAAAAACACCTGTTTGAATTTTTCCGCATAGGCGATGCGTTCCGGGTCGGAAAAGAATTTAAGTTTTTCCCTGTGTTCCTCTGGTGCCAAAGAGTTTTGTCTGAGATCGATAAGTGGCGTCATCAGGATTTGGTCGCGTTTGAGTGCGTCCCAATTAAATTCGGGGTCTTTATCCACGTGAGACAGACTTGTGGCGATGCATCCGCAAAGGTTTGTGGCAGCGGCGATGATGGTGAGGAGTAACCCAGCCCGGACTTTTGCTTTTACCATGTTCAGGCCATGTTCAGGGAAGTGTTATTCGGATAATGGAAGCCAGTAGTTTCGTCCAGCCAAAGACCTCTTCGGCATGATCAGCCCGGCCCTCGACCGAGGCTTGATAGGGATAGTGGAGAAATCCCACCTTAGCTCCTGTATTTTGCGCCGGGATTCTGATGGCACCCCCCGCCAGTGCAACGGCATGCCCGGTGAGCCCTGAGGTTACAGCGAAGCTGACATTGTTGCATATGTAATCGTTGTCGCGCCGAATCGGAGCGGCGCGCGTTGAGAACGTTACATTTCTTGAAATGGCGGCGACCGTGGCCTCTGTCCTCTGCGCCAGCAATTCGGCATCCCAGGTCATTTTTGCCAAGTGGTCCGCAGGGAGGCTCTGCAACACCCGCAGGTCGCCACCAGCTGGAACATTAGTCGGCAGGCGATGACCCTCGGCGGTAAAACCCGTGCTTAGTGTCGCTTCGTTGACCGCGCCGGTTTCGAAGTAGGCTGCCGTCGGCTCCCGACCGTTCATTCCCCCCATAATCACCAGGTCCGGCTTAAAAATACCCGCCTCATGAAGGATGATGGCCGCAGCCAGATCCCACTTGACGTCCAGTAGAAGAAAGCAAACCTGGTAGTCATGGTCGTCGATCGTTAGATCGCGCGTGAGCAGGTAAACGCCGTGTTTCGTCTGGACATCGCCATGGCGAAAAACGGCGGAATGGCTTGCGCGCGAGGTGCGGAGGTTGACTTCGGAGGGCCAGAAGTCGGGGTTACTCATGCTCATGGCGACGATGCCGGAAATATTAAACTGTGACCCAAAAAGACCGAACCCCGTTACGATGACGCGCCTGGTATTTTCGCGAACACGATCAGGGACCGGGCAGTGAGCCGTCGCCTCTTTGAAGGCGGCAAAGGCCGCCGCAACTTCGCGATTGTCAACCAGGTCGGTCATAGGGGTGCTTTCGTCACTCGATCGCTGATGCCGACAGGCACCGCCGAACAAAAGTGAAATAATGACCACTCCGGTGACGCCACTGATTCGCTTCATGAGGCGATGCTAATCGATCGCGAGATTGCGGTCAAAGCCATTCAGAAAGCTAATTTACCCTTGAAAGGTAAGAACAATCGCGGGGGGGAGCAAACCCGCGGTCATCAACCACCATCCGCGGCGTCCGAAGCCGTATTTTCCGCGGAGGATAAACAGTCCTGTCAAGTTGACCAGAATGAGTCCTGACGCAAACAAATCGGACCCCCAGCGCCAGATCTTGACACCGTTGCGATGAAGAACGTTAGCTTCATAAAAAATGGGGCGACGTTTTACTTTCTCGTATTCCGCGACTCGGTCAAAAAAGCGGGCGTGCAAGGTTGCATCTTTAAAGTAGATTTTTAAATGCCCTGGTGCAGGTACGTCATAGGTTCGATAGTCGGTTTCTCCCACCAGTGATCCGAGATGTGTGACCTGCTCAGGTGTAATTTCCTCCAGGGGCACCTGGGCTGTCGCCATATTCTGCGGCAAAGCGATGGTTCTTTTTTCGATGATGAAATCGGGATTCCATTCGTCGATGTGATTCAGTGCGATCCCGGAAAAACAGTAAGCGATGATAAATGCTGAGCAGAAATATCCAAGGTCGCGATGGGTCACACGATTCAGCCGCATGAAATGTTTTTTTGTCAGCATTGGTGCGTTCAGCCTCCTGATGACTTGATAGCAGAAACCAAAGTTGCTGTCGTTGCCGTCACCCAATTGCGAATATTTTCATCAGGAAGGATGGCATCAGGCCTGTATACGACGCGTTCTTTGAATGAGGGCACTTTTTCGACGCCTCCTCCAATGATTTCAACCTGAAACATTTCGTCATGTGCAACCAGCACAGGAATGACGAGAACCCGTTTTTTTTGAGCCAAGACGCTTTCGATCGCCGTCGTGGTCTTTCCGGGGTCGTAGGCGGCCACGTGGCCGCACCAGGCATGGGCATACCCTGAAACACCGAGGTGTCGGGCTACGTAGTCCGCAGATTTCTTCAAGAGAGCAGCCCACTCTCGTTCATAGGTATGGTCGCCGTAGGCCACAAGAACCAGGCCTTCTTCAGCTGGATTCTTTGAAAGCTGCCCGGCGCGCCTGAGAATGTTTTTTTGCAATATGTCCCCAAAATCAAGCATCGGTGAAATACGGATGCGGGCCCTTGGTTGGTAGCGTTCTATGTTCTCGAGCTTAAGGAGTTCCAGAGATTTGGCGTCTTCTTTCAATTTTAAAATAGTGGGGATGTCATCGAAAGAGTGGGAACTGACCGTGAGAAACACGGGAATGATGATGACATCGGTGAATTGATCCGCATCGAACTCTTTCATTCTCGTGGCGATTGACGGTTCGTTATATTCCATGAATGCAGTTTTTACGGCGCTGACTGAATGATTCTTTAAAATTGTTGTGGCGACTTCTTTTTCAAGCTGCAGCAATGCCTCCCGCCATGTTTTGGATCTTGATCCGTGATTGACCAGGAGTACGCCAACCTTGTGGCGCAGTAAGGGCGTCTGCTCTGCCGTCGCAGAAAGCAGCTCACTGAACGTTAAGGCCCCCAGGAAAGCGCATACTAAAGCTCGTCGCGGGGTCATGGGTTCTCCTAAAGTGGGTGTTCCAAAATGATATTGATTCTCAATATTATAAAGAATAGGAATCAGAAAGCAAAAAAAAGATGAAAGGGAACTATTTTGAACCCGCGTTTTTTGGTTTTAAGCACGATTTCGCTCAGCGCCCATATTCTGTCGCCGGAAATCGTTCTTGGACAGGAGACGATCGTCGTTTCCGGAACCCGAACTCCGCGGGCCTTAAAGGATCTGCCGGTCGCAGTGCAGGTCATTCGACGTGACGATATTCAAAAGTCCGGCGACACGACCGCCGCCGACGCGGTTTCCCAGGCGGGCCTCACAACAACCCCTTCATTTCGTGGGGTAGGGGCCACGATTCAGGGCCTGTCTGCAGCCCATGTTCTTGTGCTGGTCGATGGCAAACGGATGGGTGGAAAACTGGCGGGCACGGATGATCTTGAGCGCATTCCATCAGAGCAGATTGAGCGGATTGAAGTATTGAAGGGAGCGAGTTCGGTCCTCTATGGGTCTGATGCCATCGGTGGGGTCATCAATATCATCACGAAAAGACCCCCTTTGGGAGTTTCCGGACGCTCGCGGATAACCCATAGCTCCAATGGAAGAGAGGAGCTTTCACTCGGGGCCGGAAGAGGGAGCGAAACATACCGCGCCGGGTTTTTCGCGGATCATCGCCGTGGTGAGCCATTTGATCTCGACACATCCGACATGGATACCACCGGCAGTGGTTTTAGAAAAACCCGGGGCGGAATTGATCTTGATGCAGATCTAACCGGATCTTTTTCTTTAAATTCCGGCGTACAGGTTGAACGGTTGGTGACCGATGGCATCAGCACCACAGCCGGGGGAGCTGTCATCGACAGGGAGACCCGCACTGATGTGCACAGCATCATGCTCGAACCCAAAATGTCGATCTCAAAAACGGAAGAATTGCGTTTTGAACTCCGTGGCTCCCGGACTGTCGACGTGTATGAGGAAGACCAGCGTTCAGATGACGCCCTCGACAAAAGGGAGGACTCGACAGAATGGTTGCGGGAAGGGGCTTTGGTTTATTCAAACCAGGTCACGGCAACCAACGAATTCGTTGCGGGGATAGACGGCTTGGTGCAGTCGATGACATCGGATCGGCTGGATTCCGGACGCGGATCGAGGGTCAGAAAAAGCCTCATGTTCCAGCATGAGTGGCGCGATAGCCAGTCACCGCGGCTATATCTCGTTCCTGGTGTTCGAGTTGACCATGATTCGCAGTTTGGCAGGAAAGCCACGAAAAAAATTGCGGTTCGCTATGATCTGTCCACATCGGTCATTGTGCGGGCCAGTTACGGCGAGGGATATCGTGCTCCAACATTTAAAGAGACCTTGTTGGACTACGAAAACCAGTCGGTTGGTTATCACATCTCAGGGAACCCGGATCTGCGACCCGAGCAATCCCAGAGTGCCCAGCTCGGCGTGGCGCGGACGATCTCGAAGCATTTGTGGGCCAGTTTAACTCTGTTTGACAATCAGATTAGGGACCTTATCACTACGGAAGTTCAGAGCGAAACGGCTGGAAAAACAACTTTTACCCATGTGAATGCTGAGAGGGTAAGGACCTCCGGTGTTGAAACGAGCGTTAGAGTCACATCGCCAGTCGGTATTTTTGCTGGACTGGATCATACCCTGATGCGCGCTCGTGATCTCAGCCGTGATCGCGATCTGGGGGGCCGCCCGAAACACGCTGGCTCCGCCCGGCTTGGCTATGAGGACCATGATGACGAAAAAGGATTTACCGCTGTAATGTCTTTGACCGCCGTAGGACCCCGTCAGGAATATGCGATGGAGCGTGGTTCCGAATTTTCCAGCAGGGCTGCGGCGTTTCGATCCCTGTCATTGCGACTGGCAAGGCACATCGGGAGGTCGTTCGAATTGTTCGTTGGGGGACGAAACCTGACAAACGAATATGACAAAACCTCAAATCCGGTGGCTCCGCGTAACTACTACGGTGGGGCGGCTGCGGTTTTTTAATTTCGATAGGAGTCAAAGGTGCGTATTCTTTCGGTGTTGTTCCTTGCAGCTAATCTCTCAGTGTCCTGCGCTTCAGACGGCAAAAAAGCGGAAGGGATCAGACCTGGGGAGTCTGGTGGTGGTTCCGGGCCGGGGGAGCAGGCCTTAACCGGCGACGAGCGTCAGATAACGGTCGATGCTTCGTCAAAAGATCCAGATGCATGGACATATTTTGATTTTGTTTCCGGTGCGACCTCGCCCGATCGCGAGGGCTTGTCCGGAGGGTGGAATCTGGCTTTTCATCGATTTCTGATTAAGTCAAACAGTGGGATCAACTTCACCGGCCCGACGACCTCGCAATCTGGTAGCAGCAGTCACGGAGCGTGGGTTGTTGCGGTATCCCAGGAGCAGAGTTTTGAATCCGTTGTGCAGGCGCCGGAGTCAGGCTTTACCTATGACGGAGCTGCTGGCGAGCATTCAGGAGATGCTCCTGACCTCGCCTTTTTGCAAAAGGGCGGCTGGTATGCATACGATACGAATGTTCACAAAGTACTGCCTCTGAAGAAGACCTGGGTCGTTCGGGTTCCCCCCTCGCGGTATTTTAAACTTGAATTCACAGGTTACTACAGCACTGCCGGAACACCAGGACATGTCAGCTTTCGTTGGGCCGGGATTAAGGGACCTGAAAAAATATCAGTCACAGGCCTGAACGGAGAGGAGTAAAAACATGGGTCATTCCTACGATTCGGCGGTTTTCGCCTTAGGTCTTGTGGTTTGTTCCTCGCCATTGTTCGCGGAGGGAAGGGAGTTCAAAATCGAATCACTCATTGCCACCCACCGCGCTGATGTTGCCTGGCTGGCTGCCGATCAGCGGGAGGGGCGCGCCCTTGGCACTCCCGGTATCGAAGACTCTGCGGAATATCTGATTAAACGATTTAAAGACTTGGGAATACCCGGTGCCTATGCATCTCACTCGTACCGCCAGACCTTTGAATTGACAGTGAAGATCGAAGGTGAAGCCACGATGGTTCGTGAAGGTGTGACGTATACCAGCAGTGCGGACCCAATGACGAGCCAGATCGTGCCCCTTGAGTTTTCTTCGTCAGCGGAGGTTGAAGGACAGATCGTTGCGGTTGGGTATGGGATCGTGTCGTCCGGCAAAAGACCTGATGAACATATCGACGACTATCGGGGAAAAGATGTCCGGGGGAAAATAGTCGTGATGAAAAGGTTTCTGCCGGAGGACAGTCGTTTGTCAAACGACAGTGAACAGAAGGCCCGTCTCAGTGACCTCAATTTCAAGGCTTTTTTGGCCCGCGAGCGTGGCGCGAGTGCGGTCATTGTCGTGGATGTACCTCCCGCCGGCGTTACGGAAGCCCCACTGCCCGCCATGGGGCAACACGCGCAGATTTCAGAGATTGGGATCCCCGTCGTTGCCATTCGGGGCAGCATTGGCACCGTTCTTTTTGAAAAGCCGGGGAAGGTGAAAATAAAGGTTGCGAACCGGCGGGAACGAAAGCCCTCTTCAAATATTGTGGCGGTTATCCGAGCCGACGGGGCAAAATTGAGCGACCATGCCATTATTGTGGGAGCACACTACGATCACCTGGGGATGGGAGCAGAAGGTTCGCTGGAGCCTGGCAAGGTGGTGATTCATAATGGTGCGGACGACAACGCCTCGGGAACCGCAGCTCTTTTATCGATCGGTAGTTTGCTGCGTAGCCCGAAAATTAAACTGAAACACGATGTCTATTTGATCGCCTTTACGGGGGAGGAAAGCGGCTTACTTGGATCCCGGCATTTTGTCAGCAATTTGCCCGACTCCCTGCAGGCAAAGAATATTTTGATGATGATCAACCTCGACATGATTGGGCGGATGAGGGATCGCAAGGTCTTTGCCCTTGGGGCGGAATCATCAAAGGACTGGTCCGGTCTGATCCTGCCGGTATGCGCACAATTCGACGTTCATTGCCAGCTGCAGGGGTCAGGGTATGGTCCCAGCGACCACACCTCATTTTATACTGCCGGGATTCCTGTGGTTCATTTTTTCACTGGAGCCCATGTGGATTATCACCAGTCGGGTGACGACGCTGAAAAGGTCGATAGTGAGGGGGCCGTAAAGATTGCAGCTATTGTTGCGGGACTTGTCGAGGATGGGATGCAACTTGGGAGGAAGCTGGACTACCAGAAGCGGGAAGAACAGAAGATAGCAAAAGGCGATGCGCGGTTGTCGGGAGCCTCTCTTGGGACCATTCCCGTCTATGCGGAGTCGGAATCAGATCAGTCGGGAATGCTCGTCGCTGATGTGCGCCCCGGAGGGGCTGCTGATGTCGCAGGTATTCGCCGGGGGGATCGGATTACCATGATCGGAAATTCGAAAATCTTAAGTGTCCGCGACCTGATGTATGTCTTGCAATTCGCCATACCTGGTGAAAGGGCTTTGGTAGCTATTGAGAGGGGTGGAGCTTTGCAGCATGTAGCCGTTAAATTTGACCCGCCGAAAGCGCGCCGCCCTGTGGCAGCGACTCCATAGCCAAGGTCCATAGTCTTTTTGGCAGATGATCCGGAGCGAGGAGAAGGACTGGAACTTCTCCCTGGCGGGGGCGCGAACGTTTTTGAATGGTGGAGGGGATGGTCCCGCGTCCGCCAAAGTTGCGGATCCATTTTTCGCGCACATTAAGGGAATTTGAGATCAAAACCTTCTCAGAGCTTCGCCGTTTGTGCCCTGCAATCTGGGTGGCGTATTCAAAACTGCTCATCACATGAAAGCCTGCCTCAGAACCGAACTCGTCAATGGACTGGTAGCCCAGGAGTTTGCTGTGTGAAAGCTTCTTTTTTCCGGGCTCCCTCGAAGTGAACAGGAATTCGAGTGAGCCTTTAAAATGCTGCTCTTCGAGGTCATCCAGGTCGGCGATAGAGAGTTCTACGGTCAAGGCAGCGGATTTTGTAAACAGCCTGTGAGAAAAGGCCGATGCGACATCGATCAGGCCTTCAAGAGATCCGATGCGGATCGCCGTGGGCTCAGCCTCAGCGCCAAGCTGCTGCACTTCACTGCGGAATTGCTGAAAGGTGCGGTTATAAATATCACATAGCCGAAAGGCTTCGGGGGTCCATGAGGACTTTCTTTTGGTGTCGCGATCGAGTAAAACGATGTCGAGCTCGGATTCGAGACGAGCGATGATCCGGGAAATTTGAGGCTGGCTCAGGCCAATGTGCGAAGCCGCTCCGGAAAGGTTGGTGTAGGCGATGGCCCGGCTTAACACTGTTAATTCCCAATTTAGGTATTCCATCAGTGGATCCTGTGCTGAATTCGCTCAGATTCTATCACGCAGAGTGGAGTTGCCATAGAGTTTTGGCGGGTTTGCCGCTAGTGTTACCGGATGGTCAGAAATCAACATCAGGGGTTATCCTCAGAGCAGCCCTCGCTGCAGGTGCAAGCGCTTTTTGAGGATAATCACTGCCTGGTTGTCAACAAACCCGGCCGACTTTTGACAACCGAAGATGCCACGGGTGATGCGACCCTTGAAAGTGCCGCGAAAGATTACATTCGGGAAAAATATAACAAGCCAGGCAACGTTTACCTCAGTCTGATCCATCGCATCGATCGACCTGTAACCGGCTGCGTGCTCTTTGCCCGCACCAGTAAGGCGGCGGCGCGTTTGGCGGCGTTATTCCGCGAGAGAAAGGTGCAAAAACTTTACCTTGCCCTCGTGGAAGAGAAAGTGGATAGCCCGGCCGGGCAATGTTTGGATTATCTCCTGAAAGATGAGAAGACCAACACATCCAGGGTCGTCGCGAAAGATCGAAAAAACGCTCAGCATGCTGAATTGTCCTGGAAGCGGCTGCAGGTTTTAACGCTGAAGGGACGTGCATTCTCCCTTCTTGAGGTGCGCCCGGTCACGGGGAGAAGTCATCAGATCAGGGTGCAGCTTTCGCACATGGGACATGTCATTGTCGGGGATGCGAAATATGGTGCATCATCCAGGTTTGGCGAAGGGGTCATCGCACTTCATTCATACGGATTGGATTTTGAGCATCCTACCAGAGATGAAATGATTTGCGTTCGTGCGCCCCTGCCAGTTGCGGGGTGGCAGGACTTTCCACTGAATTTCATAAACTGCCTTACCCCGCTGCACCTGCCGTAAGTTGCCGGGGGGCTGCTTGCAACAGCTCCTGAAATCCGTCGTTCCATCTCTTTGGATATGAACCCGCATTGGCCAGGACAAGCCGGCGATCAC
>Ga0138256_10007755_pt1 | contig 11302 bp, 8 predicted proteins | sample KNB2016incub_MG_FD_105486 | JGI IMG/M metagenome (GOLD analysis project Ga0138256, IMG submission 105486) | Active sludge microbial communities from wastewater in Klosterneuburg, Austria - KNB2014incub_MG | ecosystem: Engineered > WWTP > Activated sludge > Unclassified | place: Austria...
AAAAATTGGCGAAAAAATTCCTTCTATAAACGAGTTAAGTGAATTGTGTTATCTGTCTAGAGATACCGTTGAGAAAGCTTATAAACAGCTTAAAGAACAAAAAGTAATTGTTTCAGTTAAAGGAAAAGGCTATTACACAGCAAAAACGGACTTGATTTCTAAAATCAATGTTTTCTTCATGATCAATAAGCTAAGTTCCTATAAGATGATGATTTATAATTCCTTTGTGAACAGCATTGGAATAAATGGTCATGTAACTTTATCAATTTACCATTGTGAAGAATCTATTTTTACCAGAACTCTTGAACGTAATTTAGGTGCTTTTGATTATTATGTAATTATGCCACATTTTAAAGCTGAAGATATGAAACATCAAAGTATTACTGATGCTTCGCATGATATGATAGAAAGAATTCCAAAAGATAAATTGATTATTTTAGATAATGATAAGTTAGAAATTAAAGGAAGTTATGGTGCAGTTTATCAAGATTTTCAAGAAGATATTTATAAAGCATTAAAAAAAGGACTTAAAAAATTAGAAGCGTACGATAAACTAGTATTGGTTTATCCTACTAAATCTGTTTATCCGTATCCAAGACGAATTGTTCATGGCTTTAGAAAATTTTGTTCTAAATATGATTTCGATTTTGAGATTTTAGATGAAATATATGATGATATGGATCTGGATAGCAAAGATACCTATGTTATTATTGAAGAAAACGACTTAGTGAATTTAGTAAGACAGGTTCGCCATAAAAATCTAATTTTAGGAAAAGACATCGGGATTATATCATACAACGATACTCCTTTAAAAGATCTTTTAGGGATTAATGTTATTAGTACGCATTTTAAAGCCATGGGAGAAACAGCAGCTTACTTGGTTTTAAATAATAAAAAGGAAAAAGTAAAAAATGTGTTTGAATATATAGAACGAAATTCGGTTTAAATTAGCATAAAAAATCCCAAACTAGTGTGTTTGGGATTTTTTGTTTTATGAGAAGCTGAAAACAAGTTCAGAATGAAAAATCTACATTTTCATCAACCAAGAACGTACATCTACTTCTTGTTTAATAATGTTTCTTAAATCTGCAATGTTTACACGTTCTTGCGCCATAGAATCGCGATGACGAATGGTAACGGTATTATCATTCAACGTATCATGATCAACAGTAATGCAAAATGGAGTGCCATTGGCATCTTGCCTTCTGTAACGGCGACCCACAGCGTCTTTCTCATCATAATCTACATTGAAATCCCATTTTAAATCTTCTACAATTTGTTTTGCAATTTCTGGCAATCCATCTTTTTTAACCAATGGCAACACCGCTGCTTTAATAGGTGCCAAAACACTTGGTAATCTTAAAACAGTACGTGTTGTGCCGTTTTCTAAGTCTTCTTCAACCAAAGAATTTGAAAATACAGCCAAAAACATTCTATCTAAACCAATAGAGGTTTCCAAAACATATGGTACATAACTTTTGTTTTCTTCTGGATCGAAATATTGTAATTTTTTACCTGAGAATTTCTCGTGTTGTGATAAATCAAAATCGGTTCTTGAATGAATACCTTCCAATTCTTTAAATCCGAATGGGAATTTAAATTCAATATCGGTGGCTGCATCGGCATAATGTGCTAACTTTTCATGGTCGTGAAAACGGTAATTTTCTGCTCCCATTCCTAAAGATAAATGCCATTTCATCCTGGTTTCTTTCCAGTGTTCAAACCATTCTTTTTGTGTACCTGGTTTGATGAAAAACTGCATTTCCATTTGTTCAAACTCACGCATTCTAAAAATAAACTGTCTTGCAACAATTTCATTTCTGAACGCTTTACCTGTTTGAGCAATACCAAATGGAATTTTTTGTCGGCTTGTTTTCTGTACATTTAAAAAGTTAACGAAAATACCTTGAGCTGTTTCTGGGCGCAAATATAAATCCATCGCATTTTCAGCAGAAGCACCAAGTTTGGTTCCAAACATAAGATTGAATTGCTTCACATCGGTCCAGTTTCTAGAACCAGTTAATGGGTCGGCAATTTCTAATTCTTCAATCAATAGTTTAACATCCGCTAAATCGTCACTTCCTAGCGATTTTGCCATCCGCGAAAGCGTAGTATTTATTTTGTCTTGGTATTCTACAACACGGGCGTTTGTAGTTACAAATTCTTCTTTATTAAAAGCATCACCAAAACGTTTTGCTGCTTTTTCAACTTCTTTGTCTATTTTAGCTTCAATTTTAGCACAATAGTCTTCAATTAAAACATCGGCTCTGTAACGTTTCTTGGAATCTTTATTGTCAATTAACGGGTCGTTAAAGGCATCAACGTGCCCAGATGCTTTCCAAATGGTTGGATGCATAAATATAGCAGAATCTATACCTACTATATTATCATTCATTTGCACCATGGCTTTCCACCAGTAGTCGCGTATGTTTTTCTTTAATTCTGCACCGTTTTGTGCATAGTCGTAAACTGCACTTAATCCATCGTAGATTTCACTACTTTGAAACACGTAACCATACTCTTTTGCGTGAGAGATTACTTTTTTAAATTGATCGTCATTATTTGCCATGCTGCAAAAATAAAAAAGACTTCCAAATAAACCCCTTATTAGTAGAAAATTAAATGCTTGTTTGGGTTATCTTTAATTGCGTTAGGGATTAAAGCATTTGTTTGAGCTCTTTTTGTGACCTTAGGAGCAAAAAAGCGAGTGCGGAAAGCCCGACCCTTGTGGTAACGCCCAAAAAATAATTATAAATATTATCTTTTTTAATTAAGTTTACGGAATTACATAGATGACTGATGTTTAAACCGATAGTTGATTTGTTGTTTCCGAAGGTATGTTATGCATGCCTTAATTTATTACAGGATAATGAAGAGGCTATTTGTGTGAACTGTAGGCACGATTTGCCCGTAACAAATTTTCATTTTGATAATGATGATGCGGTTGTTAAAGCACTTTATGGTCGCGTGAAAATTGAACAGGGAACAGCACTTTTTAGGTTTGAAAAAAAAGGATTGGTGCAACAACTTATTCACGGATTAAAATATCGCAGTCATGAAAACATTGGGGTTTTATTAGGAAATTGGCTTGGAAGTGAATTAAAAACTTTAGAAACTTACCAGAATATCGATATGGTTATTCCTGTACCACTTCACAAAAAGAAACTTAGAAAACGGGGCTATAATCAAGTAACAAAATTTGGACAGCAATTGGCAAAAGCTTTGAATGCTGATTATGTGGAAGATGTGCTTGTAAAAGTAACAAATACAGCATCACAAACAACAAAACAACGTTTTACACGCTGGATGAATAACGATGAATTGTTTGCTATTATAAGCGCGGAAACTATTGAAAATAAACACATTCTTTTGGTGGACGACCTTATTACAACCGGCGCAACTTTAGAAGCTTGCATAACGGTATTGAACAAAGCTAAAAACATAAAAATAAGTATTGCTACCATGGCAATAGCTTAAACCGCCAACCGTTATATCTCTAAAATTATGTAGTTTTGTAAAAAATTTTAAAATTGGTAATGAATAAAGCCCTTTATAATGTTGTTTTATTGGTTTTTATAAGTCTTGTTTTTGCAAATTGTGCAAACAGAGGTACGCCAGATGGTGGGCCAAAAGATGAAACACCACCAAAAATTTTAGAGGAGTTACCAAAAAATTTCAACACTAATTTTAAGGGTAAGGTTATCAAGATTTATTTTGATGAGTATGTAAAATTGAAAGACATTCAAAAACAACTCATTATTTCACCACCCATGACCACCCAACCAGAAATTACACCTCTTGGTGGTGCGAGCAAATACATTACCATTAAAATTTTCGACACGTTGCAACCCAATACAACCTATGCGTTTAACTTTGGAAATAGTATTGTTGATAATAATGAAGGCATTCCATACCCATATTACAGATATGTGTTTTCCACAGGAAGTTATATCGATTCCTTAAGTGTAAAAGGCACTATTATGGATGCTTTAAACAGGCAACCCGAAACTTTTGTAAATGTGGCGCTTTATGAGGTAGATTCTACATTTACCGATTCAATTATTTATCAAAAAAAGCCTAAATACATTACAAATACCTTAGATAGTGTGACTACGTTTTCCATTGATAACATTAAAGCTGGAAAGTACATGTTAGTGGCTTTAAAAGACGCAAATGGCGATAATAAATTTCAACAAAAAACGGATCAAATAGCGTTTCAAAAAAGTTTTATTGAGGTGCCAACCGATTCACTTTATACGCTCAAATTATTTAGTGAAGAATTAGATTTTAAAGCCGTACGGCCTGCTATTGCTGCCACCCAAAAAATAGCGGTGGGTTATGAAGGTGATTATACTAAAATGAAGATTAAGGTAAAATCTGAAATACCTTCCGATTTTAAATCCCGCATCACCAAAGATGAAAAAACTGATACTTTATATTACTGGTATAAGCCAAAATTGGAAGTAGATTCACTTATTTTAAACGTATCTCATACCAATTTTGATAAAGATTTTACAGTAAAAATGAGAAAGCAGAAAAAAGATTCACTAACCATTAAAGCAAATCCTTCGGGTACTATTGGTTTGGATGAGCCTTTTAGAATTACTGGAAATATTCCATTTGTGAGTTTTGATGCTTCAAAAATTAATTTGATTGATAAAGACTCGGTTAAAGTTGATTTTACAACGGAATATGATTCCATTTCCAATTCCTATGCTTTTAACTTCAAAAAGAAAGAAGAAAATAAATATAGCATGATGGTATTGCCCGAAGCTTTTATTGACTTTTTTGATGCTAAAAACGATACTTTAAAATACAATTTGAGCACAAGGAAAGATTCCGATTTTGGTTTTGTGCGTTTTACCTTGGTTAATGCCAAATATCCACTTATTTTGCAACTCACTACCGAAAAAGGAGATGTAAAAGCGGAAAGATATACGACTAAACCAGAAACTATCGATTTTTTAAATTTAGCGCCAAGCACCTATTTTATTAGGGTGATTCATGATGTGAATGGGAATGGTAGATATGATACAGGTAATTATCTTAAAAAAATACAACCTGAAAAAGTAAGCCATTTTAAGGAAATTGAAGTGCGCGCCGATTGGGGTTATCCGGAAACTTTGGAATTTACTTCAGAGTAAAAGCATCTTTATCGTCTAAAAATTTAAGTTTGTTGCGGTAATAATGGATGTGATTTTTATCTAAAGTAGCAATTTCAACCTGTTCTTTATTGGGTTTTATACAGGTGATGGCATTTCCTAATACATCATAAACAGCCGAGTTACCCGAGTATTCGTTTTGGGCTTCATCTAATCCCACACGATTTACGCCTACAACATAGCTCATGTTTTCAATAGCACGTGCTTTTAATAAAGTTTCCCACGCCAGTACTCTAGATTTTGGCCAATTTGCAACATACACTAAAACATCATAATTCTCTACATTTCTTGCCCAAACAGGGAAACGTAAATCATAACAAACTAATGGGTAAATTTTCCAACCTTTGTAATCAATAATTACTTTTTCGCTACCAGCCGTAAATACTTTATCTTCTCCTGCAAATGTAAAAGTATGACGTTTGTCGTAAGTAGTAATTACCCCCGATGGTTCTACAAAAAGTAAACGGTTGTAGTAGTGGTTGTTTTCTAAAATAATAAGGCTACCCATAATGGCAACCCCAGTTTTTAAAGCTTTTTTTATCATCCAAGCTACAGTTTTACCTTCCATGGTTTCGGCAACAGCTTTTGCATTCATGGTAAACCCTGTTGAAAACATTTCAGGCAATACAATAATATCGGCGTCATGGATGCTTTCAAACTTTTCTGAAAAATGTTTACGATTTTTCTTTGGGTTTTCCCAAACTAAATCAGATTGTACTATGGCTATTTTAAGTTGGTCTTGCATGAAATAGTTGACTTCTTAAAGTCTCTTTTTAGCTTTTTCTAGATCTTCTTTTAAATCATCTACTTTTTTGAGCCATTTAGCTTCATCATTCGGTGATAATTTGCCTTTCTTTTTTAATTTTTCGAATTTTTCCATAGCGTTATTGTACTCTTTGCCAGATTTCTCGAATTTTGATTGCGCTTTTTGTTTGGCTTTTAATTCTTTTTCAGCTTGTTTCTGTTTTTTTTCAGCCTTTTTTTGCTCTTTTTCAGCTTTCTTTATGGCTTTTTCAGCTTCAACACGTTCTTTATCTAAGGCTATTTGTTTAGCGAAGGCATTTTTAATATTGGTTTGGTCATCAATTGATAATGTGCTTGTTACATCAGCACCTTCTTTTAAAATAGCATCTTTTTTAACTTTATAGACGGCACCGTTATACGTGATTTCTTGCGCTTGTATGCTTAATGTTAGTGCTAATAAAATGAGTGATAGAAATAATTTCATAATTATTTTATTTAAATGTTAGTTTAAGATAAAGCTTTTTAACGTCTTATTTTTTGATTTTAGTAGAATAATTATTAAGTGTTTTAGGTACACTTAATAATTTATTTATTATATATTTGCAAATATAATTTGAAATGTATTCAAAATAGGTTTTAGGTAAAATGTTTTTTTATTTTTGCAGATAACATTGAAAATCAATTTGAATACAACCCAACCTAATTGTTGGTCGTTAAAAAATTAACCATAATTAAACATGAACAAAAAATTAGATCAACAAGCAGCGGATAATATTAGGGCATTAGCTGTAGCCATGGTAGAAAAAGCCAATTCAGGACACCCAGGTGGGCCTATGGGCGGTGCAGATTTTATGCATATTTTATACTCAGAGTTCTTTAATTTTGACCCATCGGATATGACATGGGCTTTTAGAGATCGCTTTTTTATGGACGCAGGTCATTTATCAACTTTAATGTATGCGCAGTATTATTTACTAGGGAACTATGCCAAAGATGATGTTGCTAATTTTAGACAATGGGGTTCTATTACACCAGGACATCCGGAAGTTGATGTAAAAAGAGGAATTGAAAACACGTCTGGTCCACTAGGACAAGGACATACCATGGGTATTGGTGCAGCAATTGCTGCTAAATTTTTACAGGCCAAATTTGGAAATTGGATGAATCATAAAATTTATGGTTTTATTTCTGATGGTGGAGTACAAGAAGAAATTTCACAAGGTGCAGGAAGGATTGCAGGGCATTTGGGATTGAACAATTTCATCATGTTTTATGATTCTAACGATATTCAGTTGTCAAGTGCTACCGATGAAGTGACTAGTGAAGATACCGCTATGAAATATAAAGCTTGGGGCTGGAACGTTATTTCTATTGATGGGCATAACCATGATGAAATCAGAAAGGCCTTAACCGACGCTAACAACGAAACAGAAAGACCAACCATAATTATAGGTAAAACCATAATGGGCAAAGGTTGCGTGACTGCTGATGGTAGCATGTATGAAGGTCACTGCGAATTACACGGACAGCCTATTGGACACACAGGAGCTGATTATGCAAAAACATTATTAAATTTAGGTGCAAATCCTGAAAGTCCGTTTGATATTTTTACAGATGTTCAAGCGTTTTACAAAGATTTATTAAAAGAAAAAACAGCCAAAGCGGCTCAAAAGAAAGCTGAAATTGCAACTTGGAAACAAGCAAACGAAGCACTTTCAACAAAACTAGATTTTTTCCTTTCAGGGAAATTACCAGAACTAGATTTTGGAGCAATTGCGCACAAAGCTGATTTGGCATCACGGGTAGCATCTTCAAACGTGTTGGCTTATTTGGCTGAAAACGTTGAAAATATGATTGTGTCTTCTGCCGATTTATCAAATAGCGATAAAACCGATGGCTTCTTAAAGAAAACAACTGTTATTCAAAAAGGCAACTATTCAGGGTCGTTTTTACAAGCAGGCGTTGCCGAATTAACCATGGCATGTATCGCCAACGGTTTGGCACTGCACGGTGGCATTATTCCCGTAGTTGCAACCTTCTTTGTGTTTTCAGATTATATGAAACCAGCCATCCGTTTAAGTGGCATCCAAGAATTGCCAGTAAAATACGTGTGGACGCATGATGCTTTCCGTGTAGGTGAAGACGGACCAACGCACCAACCAGTTGAGCAAGAAGCACAATTACGTTTATTGGAAAAATTGAAAAACCATAGTGGAAAACCAAGTTTCTTGGCATTACGTCCAGCTGATTCTGCGGAAACTTCCGTAGCATGGAAAATGGCTTTGGAAAATAAAAACACCCCAACAGGATTAATACTTTCCAGACAAAATATTAAAGACATTCCAGCAATGGGAAGCTCAAGATATCAAGAAGCATTAGCTGCTGAAAAAGGTGGTTATTTAGTAAAAGAAGTTGAAAATCCAGATGTGGTTTTAATAGCAAACGGATCGGAAGTTGCAACACTTTTGGCTGCTACTGAAATTTTAGAAGCTAAGAACGGCTTGAAAGTAAATATTGCTTCAGTGATTTCTGAAGGCTTATTCAGACTTCAAAGTAAAGACTACCAAAACAGCGTTATTCCTAAAAACAAACCATTATTTGGTTTAACCGCAGGATTACCTGTTAATTTAGAAGGTTTGGTTGGTGATAAAGGGAAAGTATTCGGATTAGATCATTTTGGATATTCTGCACCAGCAAACGTTTTAGATGAAAAATTCGGTTTTACAGGCGAAAAAGTTAGTCAACAAGTATTGGAATATTTAAAAACAGTTTAATAACTAAATAAAGATAACATGAAGTTTTTTATTGATACAGCAAACTTAAGCGATATTGCAGAAGCACAAGCTTTAGGAGTTTTAGATGGTGTTACAACCAACCCATCATTAATGGCAAAAGAAGGCATCACAGGTGCTGAAAATATTTTAGCACACTACAAAAAAATATGTGATTTAGTGGAAGGTGATGTAAGCGCCGAAGTAATTGCAACCGATTTTGAAGGTATGGTAAGAGAAGGCGAAGCATTAGCTGCACTTCACCCACAAATCGTTGTTAAATTACCACTTATAGCCGATGGTATTAAAGCCTGTAAATACTTTTCAGATAAAGGTATTAGAACCAATGTAACGTTAGTGTTTTCAGCAGGTCAAGCCTTATTGGCAGCTAAAGCAGGCGCAACTTATGTGTCGCCATTTATTGGACGTTTGGATGATATTTCAACTGATGGTTTAAACCTTATTTCTGAGATCAGATTGATTTATGATAACTATGGTTACCCAACACAAATTTTAGCAGCGTCGGTTCGTCATACCATGCACATTATTGATTGTGCTAAATTAGGTTCTGATGTTATGACTGGTCCATTATCAGCTATCAAAGGTCTTTTGAAACACCCATTAACTGATAGTGGGTTAGCTCAGTTTTTATTGGATTACCAAAAAGGAAATAAATAAATAATTTATCGCTTGCTACGTCTATTTCTTTAAAAATATGATGATCAATAATATAAAATATAGAGATGAACAGCAAGTTAAATTAGCAGTTGATTGTATTATTTTTGGTTTTAACGATAACCGATTGGAGTTATTATTAATTCACAGAGGTTTTGAACCCGAAATGGGAACATGGTCTTTAATTGGCGGTTTCATTGGAAACGATGAAGATTTGGATGAAGCCGCCGATAGAGTCCTTTACGGTTTGTCTGGTTTGAAGAATATTTATATGGAACAAGTAAGAACTTTTGGAGAATCCAATAGGGATACTTCTGGGCGTGTTGTTTCCACTACTTATAGTGCCATGATTTTAAAATCAGAATACGATGAAGCATTGGTTAGTAAATACAAAGCAAAATGGTTTCCTATTGATAATTTGCCAGAGCTTGTATTCGATCATCGCGATATGGTTGATTCAGCCATAAGGAGATTACGACGACGTGTTCGCAATTATCCTATTGCGTTTAATTTGTTACCTGCAAAATTCACATTGCCACAGTTACAGGCACTCTATGAAGGTATTTTAGATGAACCTATCGACAAAAGGAATTTCCGCAGGAAAGTAATGCAAATGAATTATTTAGTAAAATTGAATGAAAAAGATATGTCCGAATCCAGAAAAGGTGCTTTTTTCTATCAATTTGATGAAGCATTATACGCTAAAGAACAAAACTTTAATCTATAATTTCGGCAAGCAATGTTAAGTTTTTTGAAATTATAGATTTTTTTTGTTTCAAAATTCATAAGTGTTTGTTGCACACTTATCAAAATAAATAGTATATTGCAATGCTAATTTTAATGTAATCAACAAAAAATAATCTTTTAGATTCTGATAATGAATAATGTAAAGTTTACCATAGGAATGGATTTTGGTTCTGATTCCGTAAGAGCACTTATCGTAAATACCGCAACAGGCGAAGAATTGGCAACTGCTGTTCATTATTATGTACGTTGGAAAGCAGGTAAATACTGTGAGCCTTCACAGAATAAATTCAGACAACACCCTTTAGATTATATTGAAGGTATTGAAAGCACCATCAAATCGGTCGTGTCACAAGTAAGTACAGATGTTGTAAAAAATATTGTGGGTATCGGGGTTGATACCACAGGTTCTACACCTGTTGCGGTAGATAAAACCGGAACGCCGTTGGCTTTATTAAAAGGTTTTGAAGAAAATCCAAATGCCATGTTTGTACTTTGGAAAGATCATACAGGCATCAAAGAAGCCGATGAAATAAATGTACTTTGTAAAAAATGGGATATTGATTATTCTCAATTTGAAGGGGGTATTTATTCATCTGAATGGTTTTGGTCCAAAATATTACATGTTTCCAGAGAAGATAAAGCAGTGTTAAACGCAGCATATTCTTGGGTTGAACATTGCGATTGGGTGCCGTTTTTATTAACAGGAGGTTCAGATGTTAGCCAAATGAAACGAAGCCGATGTGCTGCAGGGCATAAAGCCTTATGGCACGAATCGTTTGGAGGTTTGCCGTCAAACGACTTTTTCTTTGCATTAGATCCAATTTTAGATGGATTAACAAATCGCTTATTTAAAGAAACCTATACATCAAACATTTCAGCAGGAACATTATCAGAGGAATGGGCAAAACGTTTAGGTTTGCCAACGTCTGTAGTCGTTGCAGTAGGCGCATTTGATGCACACATGGGTGCTGTTGGTGTAAATAGCGAGCCTTATTTTTTAACCAAGATTATGGGAACTTCAACCTGCGATATTTTGGTAGCTCCAAAAAGCAAAGAAGAACATTTGGTAAAAGGTATTTGCGGACAAGTAGATGGCTCTGTAATACCAAATATGTTAGGTTTGGAAGCAGGACAATCAGCATTTGGCGATATTTATGCGTGGTACGAACGCTTAATTTCATGGCCTATTACTGAACTTATTGG
>Ga0138256_10007757_pt1 | contig 11300 bp, 10 predicted proteins | sample KNB2016incub_MG_FD_105486 | JGI IMG/M metagenome (GOLD analysis project Ga0138256, IMG submission 105486) | Active sludge microbial communities from wastewater in Klosterneuburg, Austria - KNB2014incub_MG | ecosystem: Engineered > WWTP > Activated sludge > Unclassified | place: Austria...
ACTCCGCCAGGGCCCACAACTCGCGAAGGACGGATGCCGAATCGGCGGCGCCCTCCACGCCGAAATGCCGCGCGAGCACCCGCTTCACGTTGCCGTCGAGGATCGCCAGCCGCGCGCCCGTGGAGAAGGCGAGGATCGCCGCGGCGGTCGAGCGGCCGATGCCGGGCAGGGCTTCGACCTCCGCCGCCGTCACGGGAAAGCGCCCGCCATGCCGCGCCACCACCGCCTGCGCGCCACGTTGGAGGTTTCGCGCGCGGGCGTAGTAGCCGAGCCCGCTCCAGAGGCGCATCACCTCCTCCTCGGGGGCCCTGGCCAGGGCCTCGACGTCGGGGAAGCGCGCCATGAAGCGCTCGAAGTACGGGATCACCGTGGCCACCTGCGTCTGCTGCAGCATGATCTCGGAGACCCAGATGCGGTACGGGTCGCGCGTGCCCTGCCATGGCAGGTCGCGGCGGCCATGGCGGCGCTGCCAGGCCACGATGAGGGTGGCGAACGGGTAAGACCGGGAGGGCATCGCTGGGGGTGGTGGAGCGGCTGAAGGGAATCGGACCTGTAAGTCGCCCTTGATTCTCCTCCAGATTCCAAATCCCGTGAAAATCGCGTGTGATTTGCGCGACAGCCGCGTCACCCGTCTCCCCTGCATGGTTCCGCCGCACTTCTGGCCGACGCCGGATGCGCTCTGCGACATCCCCAGCAAGGGGGAAGGGGCTATGCGCAGCGCATCCGGCAAGGTTGCCGGAATACCGGCAGAGAGTGCCTTCAAAACCCGCCCCCGCCGCGGGTTGATCGAAAATAATGGGCACCCTCCTCGGATCGGCAACGCGTGGCTATTGCGCGATTTTCGGCAGACCCGAGGACGGGCACGACAAGCTTGCGAGGTGCGCCGCACGGGCAAGCCCCGGCTATCATGGCCACGCTTGCACTCTTCCAGGATCACGACGGGACGACATCCGCCATGCACGACCTCATCGATAGCACCACCCGAGTCGCGCTCGCCGCCTACCTGCACGATCTCGGCAAGTTCGCCGAGCGAGCCGGCGTGTTCGCCAAGCATCCCGGCCTGCAGGCTCACCTGACTACCTATTGTCGATTCGTCGAACCGGGTGGCTATTTCTCCCACCAGCATGCGGCCCACACCGCGCTCGCGTTCGATGTCCTCGAGCCTTACCTGCCTGACGTGCTGCGCGTCGACCCGGCGCCATTCGTGGGGCGGATCGTGGCGGGTGATGGGGTAGCGAAGGACCCCACCGACTCGCTCGTTAACGCCGCGGCCATGCACCACCGGCCATCGACGTTTCTACAGTGGGTCATTGCCACGGCCGACCGGGTCGCGTCGGGATTCGAACGGGAAACGTTCGAGAAATACAACGTCAGCAAGGACGAGCGAAACGGCCTCGATCACTACACATCCCGGCAGCTCACCCTGTTCGAGCAGTTGCGGCTCGAAGGCGAGCCCCCCTCGGAGGCCGCCCTGGGCTGGCGCTACCCGCTCAAGGCGCTCGCGCCCCAAACGATCTTCCCGGCTCCGGCCGCTCAGTGCGAGAAGCGCGACCGCGATTCCGCGAAGCGCGAGTACGCGGCCCTCTGGGACCAGTTCACGAGAAAGATCGCGGAAATCCCGGCCAGCCACCGGGCGAACCTTCCGCTTTGGATGGACCACTTCGACAGCCTCTGGCTCACCTTCGCGAGCGCCATTCCATCGGCGACGGCGTTTGGCGTGAAACCGGAGGTCTCGCTCTACGACCACTCGCGTGCAGTTGCCGCGCTCGCCGCTGCCCTCTGGCGCTGGCACGAGTCCGCGGGGCAGATGGACGATGGGGCGGCGCGGCGACTTGCAGAGAGGGAGGACTATACCGAACGCAAGTTCCTCCTTGTCCAGGGGGATTTCTACGGCATCCAGGACTTCGTCTTCGCCGCTGGCGGGGAATCGCGCAAGCAGGCAGCTAAGCTCCTGCGCGGCCGCTCGTTCCAGGTTTCGCTTTTCACGGAACTCGCCGCTCTCCGCGTGCTGGAGTCCGCCGGCCTGCCACCCACGAGCCAGATCATCAACGCCGCAGGCAAGTTCCTGATCGTGGCACCCAATACGCCGCAGACGGCCGATGCGCTGGAATCCGCGCGCAGGCGGTTGGACGACTGGTTCCTCGCCAACACCTTCGGGTTGGCGGGGCTGGGCCTCGCGTGGACTACAGCCTCCTGCGAGGACTTTTTGCGCAAGGACGATGGCGCAGGCTTCCCGCGGCTCATGCGACGGTTGGTCGAAATGCTGGAAGTGGAAAAACTTCGCCGCTTCGACCTCTGCCACCGGGGGGGCCGTGTATTCAGCGAGGCGGAGTTTCCGCTCGGGCCATGCGGTTTGAATGGACGCCTGCCTGCGGACAAGCCGAAATCGGATCTCGGGCCCGCCTCCTGTGCCCTGTCCCGCGACCAAGTCGCCATTGGCGAGGCGGTAATCGGCCTCGACCGCCTGCTCATCGTCGATGAAGCCGCGGCGGGCCAACTGCGCCGCGCCGCACGGCTGCGGCCGCTCGAATGCGCGGTCTTTGGCTACGCTGTCGCTTTCACCTCCGGCGAGGAGGCGACGGGTCGCTTCGGCGAGCTCGCCTCTGGTCGGCAGCTCTCCCGGTGCTGGGACTTCTCCTCCCCTTCAGCCGCGGACGAGGAGGGCACCCTGCCCCTCTGGTCCGGTTATGCGCGGCGTTTCATCAGCGGCCATGTCCCGCGCGTCGGCGAGGGTACGGACTTCGACTCGGGCCGCTACGAGGGATTGCGCCAGGAGGAGTTTCCGCGCAGGGGCGAACTCAAGACGTTCGACATGCTGGCCTGCGAGGACCGCGAGCCCAACGCGGAGGGCAACGGCTGGCAGGGGGTGGCGGCACTCGGCATCCTCAAGGGTGATATTGACAACCTCGGCGAGATCTTCCGCGTGGGGTTGCGGCAGCCCACCTTCGCAAAGTTCGCGGGTCTTTCCCGGCAGGTGAACGCTTTCTTCGCGATCTGGTTGCCGTGGTACCTGGCCCGGCGGCACCCGGACGTGTACACGGTATTCGCGGGCGGGGACGACTTCTTCCTCATCGGGCCTTGGCGCACCGTGCAGCGGCTTGCAGGCGAGATGCGCTCGGAGTTCGCCCGCTATGTCGCGGGCAACCCCGGCATCCACTTTTCTGCGGGCATTGCCACACAGAAGGCCGGGGCGCCCATTCACGCCATCGCCGCGCTTGCGGAAGAGGCGCTGCATGCCGCGAAGGGTGCGGACGGCAAGAACGCCCTCACCTGCTTCGGGGAGACGGTGCCGTGGAGCCGATGGGACGATCTCGAATCGGCATTCCACCGCCTCAACGACATTCGCCGGGATGCGAAGCTCTCCACGGCCTATGTCTACGGCCTGCTGCAGTTCGTCGAGATGCGCCGTCGCGAACAGGCAGGCGAGGCGCCAGCGGCGATGTGGCGATCGCGCATGGCGTATCGCACCCGCCGTTTCGTCACGGACCGAATGAAGGGTCTCAGCGAAGATGGACGGCGACGGGCATTCGCGCAAATTCTGGGCGACTTAGCCGAACGCGGCATCGGGGGCCTTGGTGCCGCTTACCGGATCGTGCTTTTCAACCACCTTTACCAGTTCAGGAATCGTTAAACAGGAGGCGACGCATGAACGCAAATCCCGGATATCACCGAAGGGACCGTGGGGACAGGGAAGCCCCGGTCACGATTTCCACGGGCGCGATCCGGTTCGGCGACCCGATCGACGCGAAGCTCTACTCCGACATCGCGGAAGAGGCGGCCAAGGCCGTCGTCGCGGGGGCCGGAAGAGATGTCAACAAGCCCTCCCAGCTGCGCCGCTTCTACGACGAGCTTTGCATGCTGCAGGCAAAGGTGGGCAACGATGCCGAGCGTTTCAAGGCGCAGGAACCCTTTGTGCAGATGCTCAAGGCCAAGGTGGCCTACGCGAAGGGTCGCCAGAAGGTAGATGGGAACTTTGAGGCACTGCTGCGGCATGTGGTCGACGGAATCGCTGATTACAAGACCTTCGCACAAGCGAAGCTTTTCATGGAGGCCTTCATGGCCTATTACAAGGCTCATGATCCGCGGGACTGATTCACGGCGAGCGAACAAGAGGACAAACCATCATGCAATTGACCAAGATCCAAACCCTTGAAGCAAACCTCGTCCTGCTCTCGGGCCTGCGAATCGGCGCATCCGAGGGCGAAATCCGCATCGGCGGCGTCGACAACCAGGTCATCCGCAACCCGCACAGCGACGAGCCCTACATTCCCGGCTCCAGCCTGAAGGGAAAGGTGCGCAGCCTTCTGGAGTGGCGAAGCGGGGCCGTGAGGTCGGAGCCCCTCGGCATCAAGGACATCAGCGACCGTCACCCGGGCGTGAAGCCGATCCTGCAGCTCTTTGGCGTCGGCGGAGGCGATCAGCTGTCCGACGACCAGGCGATGGAGATCGGCCCGACCCGCCTCGCCTTCTGGGATGCACCGCTGCGCAGGGATTGGGTGAGCCAAATCAAGGACCGCAACCTGATGCTCACCGAGGTGAAGACCGAGAACCGCATCGACCGCATCAAGGGCGTGGCCGAGCACCCGCGGCAGACCGAGCGCGTGCCGGAGGGTGCGGAGTTCGATTTCCGGCTTTCGTTCAAGGTCCTGGATGTGGATGGTGACGGAGCGGTGCTGCGGCGAACCCTCTTCAACGGGCTGCGACTCTTGGAGATGGACAGCCTCGGCGGTTCGGGCTCCCGCGGCTACGGAAAGCTCAAGTTGCGCAACATGCGCCTGGATGGCGCGGATGTGCAGTCCGAGTTCGACGCGGTGGATCCATTTGCCTCGTAAGGGGTCGCGATGATCACGCTCAAGGTTCGCCTGCGCCCGCGCTCGCCGTTCGGCACGCCCCTGGCAGGCGATACGCTCTTCGGCCACCTCTGCTGGGCGCTTCGGCTGCGTCGTGGCGAGGCGGGCCTGGCCAAGCTGCTCGAGGGCTATGTATCGGGCCAGCCGTTCGCCGCGGTGTCTGACGGGTTCCCTGCGGACTTCGTACCCAGGCCGACAGTGCCCGACTGGGTGATCGGCCGCGAAGTCGATCCAGCGAGGCGCAAGGAGGAAAAGCGCCGCCAGTGGCTGCCCGTCGCCCTCGCTGATCGCCAGCTCGCCAGGTGGCTCGATGAAGCCGTCGCGGTTCCGCAGGCGCAGCGCCCCCGCCCGGCCGTCGTCACCCGAAACACGATCAACCGGCTCACGGGCACCACGAGCACGGGCGTCTTCGCGCCGCGGCAATCGGACCAGCTTGTCTTTCCGGAAGGGGCGTTGCTGGACCTGATGGCCGTGGTCGATGAGGCGCGGTTCGGCCCGGACGACCTGGGGCAGGCACTCCAGGACGTCGGTGCCTCCGGCTACGGCCGGGATGCCAGCACAGGGCTCGGCAAGTTCGAGGTTGTCTCGCTGGAAGCGCACCGTTGGCCGGCGGAGTCCAGCACCGCCATCACGCTTGCCGCGTGCGCGCCACTTCCGGAAGAACTCCATGCCAGGAACTGCTTCTACCTTCCAGTGACGCGTTTCGGCCGGCACGGCGGCGCGGCGGCGTGGACCGGCGAGGCCGGCCCCTTCAAGCGCCCCATCCTGATGGCGCGGACAGCCGCATTGCTGACCTTCCGCTCGCAGGGGGCTCCGGCATTCCACGGCGCCGGACTCGGCGGGGAGGCGCAACCGATTTCGGGAGTGATCCCGCAAACAGTGCACCAGGGTTACGCGCCGCTGGTCCCGGTACTCGCCGAACTGGCAACGGAGGATCGATGAACAGGACCTTCGACACGATTGCACTTCGGATCACCCCGCTGACGCCTGTTCACGTCGGCTGCGGGACGGACTTCGACCCGACCAACTACGTGATTGACGGCGATCTGCTGTATCACTTCGACCCTTCGCTGGCCGATCTCGGCGATGCCGGGCGCAATGCCCTGCGCGCGGCGCTGAAGGGCAGGGGAACCGACCTCATACTTCAGGTGCAGCGCTTCTTCCACGCGCAGCGCGAGGTCTTCAAGGGGGTCGCTACGGGGTGCGTCAGCGTTTCCGTGGGCGTGGCATCGCAGTACCGGGATCGCGTCGGAACAGTCGCCCAGCGGGAGGCCGATGGCGGCCGGGTCGTAAATCTCCTGGAGATCGAGCGAACCTCGCACCACCCGCACAGCGGCATTCCCTACCTGCCCGGCTCCAGCCTCAAGGGAGCGATGCGAACGGCTTGGCTGGACAAGGTGAACGGTGGCAGGGGGCGGGAGTCTCCCGATGAAAAGGGTGCTGCCATGGAGCGGCGGGTTCTTGGCGGCTCCTTTCACCAGGACCCGTTCCGCCTCGTGCGTGTCGCGGATGCCGCCGGCTCGCAAGTGGCAAGCAAGGTCTTCTTCGCGACGAACCACAGGAAGCAGGAAGTCACCCCGAGGGACGGCCAGCCGCCGCGCGAGAAGGACCTTGCTGTTCGCCGCGAGGCGATTCTCGGCGGCCAGATGCACGCACTTGCGGGAGAGATTCGCTTCGACTTACTGGCGGGTGTCGGCGAGCCGAAGGACCGCGATGGGAAGCTGCTCACGCCGGGAACGAAGCACCGGATCGCCGACTTCGCGGCTTTGGCCAAGGCGTGCAACGCGTTCTACCTCAAGCGGCTCGAAGCGGAATGCGCCATCCTCGAAGGAAGAAGATTTGCGGAGCCTGCCTGGCTGGCATCGTTCCTTGATCTGGTGAAAGCCATGCGTCCCGATCTGGACGACGGGCGCGTCATGCTCCTGCGCGTTGGCCGTCATAGCGGCGCCGAGAGCGTTACGCCGGACGGCGTTCGCAACATTCGCATCATGACTGGCCGTGACAAGCCGCTGAAGTGGTCCTCGGATGGCGCAACCACCCTCTGGCTTGCCGCGGAGACCGAGCGCGATCGAAGCGGCATGCTGCCCTTCGGCTGGGTGCTGGTCGAGCCCGAGGGCATCGCGCCGTCATCCCAGCTTGCCGAGTGGTGTGCTCGGCAACCGAAGCCCGATCTCGACGCCATACGGGCCAGCCTCGCGCAGGCACGGAAGACGGCTGCGGAATCCGCGGCGCGCCAGCGGCAAGCGGCGAAGAATCTTGCCGCCGCCAGGGAATTGGAAGTGCGGCTGGCTCGAGAAAAGGAGCAACGGCTCCAATCCCTGTCGAACAACGGCCGTGCGATCGCCGCCCTCGTGGAGGCTTGCGAAGTGCGTGCGAAAGAAGGGCGCAAGGACCCGTTCAATCCGGGACAGGGGCTCTATGCCAGAACGCTTCAACTGACCAAGGCAGCCCTTGCCGAGGGCAGCAACTGGAATGCCGTCGAGCGGCGAGAGTTGGCCGAGGCCATCGAGGTGTGGCTGCCGAAGTCCGTCGAACGGCTCGACCGCAAGGATGACTGGAAGGATGCCCGCAAGCGGCTTCAACTCGCCTTGCTCCGGCAGGGTGCAACCTAGGTTGGCGCGCGAAGACGGGCCGATGAGAAACCTCGTCCTCCTCGTATCCGCGCAGGCTGCCGCGAACCTCTTGCCGGCGCTGGACCCTTTCATCAAGCCGGAGAGGGCCGTCCTGTTCGTGACCGGCGCGATGAAGGAGAGAGCCGCCAACCTTGCCGCTGCGCTGATGGAGGCAGGCGTCAAGACCCGGGAAGTTTCGCTCTCCGATGAGCACGACTTCGCGCGCACGCAGGCGGAATTCCACGCTTTTGCCAGCGGAATGGAAGGCGAGGAGCTGGCGATCAACCTCACGGGCGGCACCAAGCTGATGGCGCTTGCCGCGTTCACGGTTGCCGATGCCTATGGGTGGCGCGCCTTTTATCTGGACCTTGATACGGACGAGGTGGTCTGGCTGGAGACCGGCGGGGAGCTGCAAACCAAGCGGCAGCGCCTGGGACAGCAACTTCGGCTTACGAGCTACCTCAAGGGCTACGGATTCCATGTCGAGCAACTGGCGAAGCCGCAGGAACAGATACGGCACCGGGAGCTTCTCAAAGCCCTGATCCTCGGGATCGAGGGGCTCGGGCCAGCACTGGGCGCGGTCAACGTGCTCGCAAAGGGCGCGGCGGGGGCGCTCCAGGCGAAATTGCCCCCGGAGAACCTGCGCCCGCAGAAATTCGAGCTCTTGCTCGACGATTTCGAGCGGGCCAACATTCTTTCCCGGGAGGGAGATGCCGTCCGTTTCGCGAGCGAGGAGGACCGCCATTTCGCCAACGGCGGCTGGCTCGAGCTGCATGTGTACCAGACCCTCTCGGCGGTGCACGGCGAGATCGGCATCCGGGACAAGGCCGTCAACCTGCAGTTGAAGGACGGCAGCGGCGTGCGCAACGAGCTGGATGTTGCGTTCCTGTCGAAGAACCGACTCTTCGTGATCGAGTGCAAGACAGCCCGATTGGACGGCGCCGGCGGCGCGGAGAAGGCCAACGACACCCTCTTCAAGCTCTCGGAACTCGCGCGCCGCGTCGGGGGTATCGGCACACGGAGCATGCTGGTGAGCTACCGCCCGCTGAACCGGGCAGAGCGCCAACTGGCCACCGCCCTCGGCGTCGAAGTGGTGGCCGTGAACGATCTTGCCCGCCTCGGCGAGCGTTTAAAGGTGTGGTGCAAGTGATCTGCGAGGGCTCCGTTCTTCCCATCGCTCGCTACCGATTTGTGGTGCGAATGGCGGGAAATTTGCGCCTTCCGGAGTTTGCCGGGTCCCTACTGCGCGGGCAGTTCGGCGCGGCTCTGCGACGCACGGCCTGCATGACGGGTGAAAGCCGCTGTGACGGATGCGGCCTGCGGCAAACCTGCCCGTACCCTGCGATCTTCGACGCGCCAGCACCCCAGGAACACGCACTGCAGAAGTTCAGCCAGGTGCCTAACAGCTACGTGATCGAACCTCCCCCGCTCGGCACGCCAAGCGTGCAGGCCGGGGGTGTGCTGTGCTTTCACATGGTATTGGCGGGCCGCTCGCTCGGGCAGCTTCCGCTCATCGCCCACGCGTGGATCCGGGCTTTCGCGCAAGGCATCGGCCACGACCGCATTCGCGGAGAGGTTGAGGAAATTGCCCTTGTGGAGTCGCCAACTACTCTTCTGGCCGACTCCGGCACCCTCCCACACGCCGCGATTCTGGTGTGGGATGCGGGGGCACAGCGAATCCTGCCCCACGAGGCACGCTTGCGAGTGCCGGCATTTCCCGCGATCGATGCCTTGGCACTATCCATTCATACGCCGCTTCGACTGCAAAGCCAGGGCCGGCCGCTGGAAGCTAAGGAACTGGGACCTCGCACGCTGCTTGGCCAGCTGGTCAGGCGGGCGAGCCTCATCCTCGAGTTCCACGCGGGCCTGCCTCCATCAGGTGAAGAGGCGTCGCTCGTCAGGTCAAGCGATGCGCTGCATCAACACAAGGACTTGCGCTGGCGGGACTGGACCCGCTACTCCACGCGGCAGCAGCAGCAGATGCACCTCGGCGGCGTCATAGGCACCTGGACCCTTGCCGGACCATCGCTACAGCCGCTTCTGCCGTGGCTGTGGGCCGGCCAGCTCTTGCACGCAGGCAAAAACGCAACCTTTGGAATGGGGGCATACAACCTTCGCCTTGCGCGCCCGGCGGATGTCGCACGATGCGTTCCCCACTCGACGTCACATGCGATCACCGTTTGTGCGGAGGATCCACCTCGGCGCGGATGACAGGTCCCGCTTCGTTCGAAGGAACTCCCGAAGCACCGAGTGTTGGCAAGGTTGCCAGATGTTCGCCCATGCCCGCAGGGGCGCAGGATTCATTCAGGCAATGCTTCCACGGAGCACGAGATGAATGTCCTTCTCTCGCACATCAACTGGACGCCCGTCGTCTACGGCGTTGTCATGTTCGCTGGGCTGTGGATCATGTACCACAAGTTGGTCAAGGGCTACTGGATGAGCCTCGCCATCGACATCGGCGTCTTTTGGCTGGTGTTCCAGCTGCACGGTGGAACGATGGCAGGCGGCTTTGCCGCGATGGTTTGCGCGATGCTAGCGGGCCTCGTGTTTCCCCTGCTGCTGAGGCGTTAGGGGACGCAAATGCGCTTCCTTCACTTGGTCGCCTACGATGTGTGCGATCCGTCACGGCTACGGCGCGTGTGCCAGTTCCTGAAGGGCTATAAGGTGGCTGGACAGAAGTCCGTCTTCGAATGCTGGATTACGCCAGCGGAGCTCGCGCACATCAGGGTAACGCTCGACTCGTTGATGGAGCCTGCCGAAGATAGGCTGCACATCTTTGCCCTCGACCCCCGGCAGCGCGTGCGATGCTTCGGCAAAGCCGCGACGTTCAGCGCCGGCTTTTTCGCGATCACCTGAGAAGACCGGCATGAGCAGCCTCTACGTGGATCGCAGTGGCGTCGAGCTCGAACTGGAGTCCGAGGCGATCGTCTTCAGGGAGGCCGGCCAGCGCGTCGGCACCATTCCCATCGCCCCCTTAACGCGGGTGTTCCTGCGCGGCAACGTCCGGCTGCCGGCCGCCCTGCTTGGGAAGCTTGGCGAGGCGGGCGTCGGAGTGGTCGTGCTGTCCGGGCGGAAGGGTCGCCCCTCGCTGCTGCTCGCGCGGCCCCACAATGACGCATCCCGCAGAATGGCACAGTTGCAGCGCAGCCAGGATCGCGACTTCTGCATCGACTTCGCCCGCTCGCTGGTCGCAAGAAAGGTGCGCCGGCAGGTGGAATGGTTTGACGACCTACGCGCTCGCGACGCGCAGCACCGCTACGAACTCACGTTGGCGATGGAAGAGCTGCGCGGGCACCTGGCGGGCATCGAGCGAAGGGACTCCCTCGCGTCGTTGCGCGGCGCGGAGGGGGCCGCTGCAGCTCGCTACTTTGCCGGGCTGAAAGTCGTAGTTCCCTCCTCTCTGCACTTCTCTTGCCGCAACAGGCGCCCGCCACGGGATCCCTTCAACGCCCTCCTCTCCCTCACATACACCATGGCGCACGCCGAGATCGTCATTGCCCTCCATGGCGCGGGGTTCGACCCTTTCGTCGGCTTTTACCATGGCATCGAATTTGGGCGGGAATCACTGGCCTCCGATCTCCTGGAGCCCCTCCGCCCGATGGCCGATGTCTTCGTGCTGCGCCTCTTCCGCGCGCAGGAAATTCGCGCAGAGGATTTCAGCACCACGGAGGCCGGGTGCCACCTCGGCAAGGCGGGCCGGGTGCGGTACTACACCGCTTACGAGGCCTTCAGCGAGCAGCTGCGCGCCGCCATCAACGCGGAGATGGAGAGACTGTCCGAACGGGTAGGCCAACCCGCCCTGAAGAAAATCGAGATGGCCGATGAAGTTGAACATTGA
>Ga0138256_10007758_pt1 | contig 11299 bp, 17 predicted proteins | sample KNB2016incub_MG_FD_105486 | JGI IMG/M metagenome (GOLD analysis project Ga0138256, IMG submission 105486) | Active sludge microbial communities from wastewater in Klosterneuburg, Austria - KNB2014incub_MG | ecosystem: Engineered > WWTP > Activated sludge > Unclassified | place: Austria...
ATGTAAACAAATGTTTATTTTATTCCAAGACAGGGGTTTTAACAATTTCACCAGGCTGCGCCGGTGCGATAGAGAGGTTTTAGTAGTTACCAAGGAACACCTAGGCAAATGATCTTTTTATTGACGGGCCAACAGTGTGTCTGTATTTAACCTAAAGGTTAATTAACCATATGGTTCATTATGCGTCGACGAACGATCATCTCAGCACCACCTTTGCGGCGCTGGCAGACCCTACGCGCCGGGCGATGCTGATGCGCCTGGGGCAGGGACCAGCCACCGTCACCGAACTCGCGCAGCCATTCAAGATCAGCGCGCCTGCCATTTCGAAGCATATAAAGGTGCTCGAAAAGGCGGGCCTGATCACACGCGAGAAAGAGGCGCAATGGCGCCGCTGCCGCATCGAAGCAGCGCGTCTTAGAGAGGCGAATGAATTTATCGAAAAATACCGCAAGTTCTGGGAAGACAGCTTTGACCGGCTCGAGATCTATTTGCAGAAGTTGCAGGCACAGGGGGAAACCCCACCCCTGGCTCCTCCCCTGATAAAGGGGAGGGGTGCCGAAGGCGGGGAGGGGTTTGGTGGCGAAGGTATTTAGCCGTTGAGGAGGTAGGATGACAGACGCATATGCAGACCAGATACAGCGCGAGATTGTGCTGACGCGCGTTTACGATGCACCCAAAAAATTGGTGTTCAGCACTTTCACCGAACAGGGTGCACTCGACCAATGGTTCGGGCCGAATGGCTTCACCTCAACAACCGAAGAATTTAATTTCAAGGTCGGTGGTCTATGGCGTTTCAAATTCACGGCGCCCGATGGTACAATCTATGGCAACCGCATCGAATACAAAGAGATCTCTCCTTATGACCGTCTCGCCTTTCATCATGGCGAAGACAAAGACGCCGACCCCAATCGATTTTATGTGACGATTACGTTCGACGAACAACAAAACAAAAAAACCGTTCTGACGCTGCGCCAGCTGCATCCGTCGAAAGAGCGGCGCGATGTGGGCATCGGTTTCGGCGCGGTGGAATTTGGATTTCAAACTTTGGAAAAACTCGCTCGTTTTCTGGGCAAGGAGCACAACCATGGGTAAGGTCAAAGTCGCCGCATTCGGCGCGTCACTGGATGGCTTCGGCGCTGGCCCGAACCAGAGTCTCGAAAACCCGTTGGGCGAGCGCGGCCCGGAGATCATGAACTGGGTTTTTCCTACTCAATTCTTCCAGAAAATGCACGGCGATGGTTCCAGTAGCGGCACGACGGGCATAGATAACGACTTCGCGATGCGTTCTTTTGAGAATGTCGGTGCATGGATTCTCGGCCGTAACATGTTTGGGCCTGTGCGGGGAAAATGGCTCAATGACGACTGGAAGGGTTGGTGGGGTGAAAATCCGCCTTACCATGTACCGATCTATGTGCTGACGCACCACAAGCGCGAACCGCTGCGCATGGCCGGCGACAATACTTTCTATTTCGTGACCGATGGTATCGAAGCGGCACTCGAACAGGCTAAGACCGCTGCAGGCAATAAGGATGTGCGCATAGGTGGCGGCGTTTCTACTATCAGGCAATACCTGCAGAAAGGCGCTATTGATGAAATGCACCTGGCATTTTCGCCGGTGCTGTTGGGCAGGGGTGAGAACCTGTTGCAGGGGCTTGATCTGCCTGCCCTGGGTTTTACGAAAGTTGAACATACTATGGGCGAAGGTGCGCTGCACCTGCTCGCAAAAAAGGAGTAACAAATGGAAAAAACGAAAATCACAATCGAGGCGCAGGTCGCTGCCTCGGTACAAAAAGTCTGGGATTACTACAATAAGCCGCAGCATATCACGCAATGGAATTTTGCGCACGAATCGTGGCAATGCCCGAGCGCCGAGAATGATCTGCGTCCCGGTGGTAAGTTGAAATCGCGGATGGAGGCCAGGGACGGCAGCTTCGGTTTTGATTTTGAGGCGACATACGATGAGGTTGCGCCACTCAGTAAAATCGCCTATACGATTGCCGATGGCCGCAAGGTTGAAACTGATTTCACCGATGTCGGGGGCAAAACCCGCATTGTCACCGTTTTTGAGGCTGAGTCAGAAAATCCCGTGGAGATGCAGAAGGGTGGCTGGCAGGCGATTCTGGATAATTTCAAAAAATACACGGAGGCAAACTAATGGCAACGAAAAAAGCTAAGGCCAAGCCCGCAAAGAAAGTGGCGGCAACCAGATCTAAGGGCAGTGTGCGCGGCCTTCAATACGGCGGCGCGAAAGCACACCAGATTACACCTTTTCTGATGTTCAATGCGAACCCCGAAGAGGCGGCGAAATTTTATGTTTCGATCTTCAAAAAGAAATCGAAGATTCTGAGCTCGAACCCGATGCAGGCAGATTTTATCCTCAATGGACAGAGATTTTTTTCGTATAACGGTGGCGATCACCCCAATTTCAAATTTAACTGGGGTGTATCTTTTATGATCAGTGTTGAGACGCAGAAAGAGGTCGACTATTACTGGAATGCCCTTACTGCCGACGGCGGCGAAGAGAGCATGTGCGGTTGGGTGAAAGATAAGTTTGGCCTCTCATGGCAGGTAACGCCGAATATATTGCTCAAACTCATTTCGCATAAGGACAAGGCGATCGCCGACCGCGCACAGCAGGCGATGCTGAAGATGAAGAAGATCGATATCGCCGCATTGAAAGCGGCGGCCGAGGGTCACGGATGACCTCGGGCCGGCGCCGCCACGGACGGCGTCCATGCGGCGGCCGAGGGTCACGGATGACTAGGGAGAATTCATGCAGAATAATTTTGAACTGAAGCTTGAGCGGGTTCTCGATGCACCGCGCCAACTGGTTTGGCGCTGCTGGACTGAGCCGCAGCACCTGATGCCTTGGTTCACGCCAGCGCCGTGGAAGACCACCGACTGCCGCATTGACCTCAGGGTTGGTGGCGAGTTTTTCAATCTGATGCAGTCGCCCGAAGGGGAGAAATTTCCCAACCACGGCGTGTATCTCGAAATCGTGCCGCAGCAAAAACTCATCTGGACAAATTCGCATCGCACGGGTTGGCTGCCTAACCCCGAAGCGAACCCGATGCTCGTGACCGTTGCGCTCGAATTTAGCGATGCGGGTGAAGGCAAGACGCGCTACAAAGCAACCGCGCACCACTGGACAGAGGCAGCGGCCAAGCAGCACGAAGAGATGGGCTTCTATGACGGGTGGGGGACCGCGACGGATCAGCTGGTTGCTTACGCAAAAGAACTGAAGGGATAATTTGGAACCTATCAAGTCGATCACCATCACCCGCATCTTCAACGCCCCGCGCAAGCTGGTGTTCGAAGCCTGGCTCGATGCAAAACATTTGCAGCAGTGGTGGATGCCGCGCGGGTTTACGAATCCTTCGTGCGTGCTGAAGAATGCGACAACGCCCGGTCGCGCGGAGCAGGGTGCTGAGTTGTTGATCACCTCGTATCATCCTGACTTTGGTGAAATGCCGATGGGCGCCCGCTATGACGAAGTTCTGCCGATCGAAAAGATTGTCTTTAGTACGACCGCTTTTCCCGATAACGCGGGTGGTTATCAACTCGAGGGGCATAATACGTTGCTGTTCATCGACGAACCGGCGAATAAGACAAAACTTGTTCTGACGGCCGCAATCCTCAAAGCGGGGCCCGGCCTCGAGGGTGCTCTGGCCGGCATGGATCAGGGTTGGGCAGAAACTCTCGATCGCCTCGGCGAAAGCGTCGAAGACACGTCAGACCGCGAGATGCTTATCACGCGTGTGGTCGATGCGCCGCGCGAACTGCTGTGGAAAATCTGGACTGAACCCGAACACATCAAAGAATGGTGGGGGCCGAACGGTTTTACCAACACGATTAAAAAGATGGATGTCGTGCAAGGTGGAGATTTTGTTCTCACAATGCATGGCCCTGATGGCACAGATTACCCGAACTATATCCGCTATATCGAAGTCATCAAACCCGAGCGGATTATTTACGATCATGGAGAACCGGGCGAGGTACAGTTCCGCACGTTCATCTATTTTTCTTCTGAGGGTAACCAGACGCGCATCACGATGAAGGGTGTCTTCCCAACTGTTGAATACAAAAACATGGTCATCGACAAATACGGTGCGCTCGAGGGGCAGAAACAACACATCGCGCGTATGGAGGCATACGCGGCCAAATTAAAAAACGGGGGAAAGTCAATATGAGCTATATCGACGGATTCGTTATTCCTGTACCGTTGGGGAAAAAACAGGCCTATATCGACATGGCGAAAAAGGCGCAGAAGGTCTACCTCGAATATGGCGCATTGCGCGTCGTCGAGTCGTGGGGCGACGATCTGCCGAAGGGCAAGGTGAATGACTTTCACACGGCTGTCATCGCCGAAGCCAATGAGCGGATTATATTCTCTTGGGTCGAATGGCCCGATAAACTTACGCGCGACGCAGCGAACCAAAAAATTATGGCCGACCCGCGCATGCAACCCGGCCCCGATCTGCCATTCAGCGGCGCGCGCGTGATCTATGGCGGGTTTTCAACACTACTGGATTCAAATGAAAAATAAGGAGATTCTATGGAAAACCCAACACCATCCAAAGGCGCCTTCTGGGGCGGTTGGACGCTCAGCGGCATCGCCATCGCCTTTCTCACCTTCGACGGCGTGCTCAAATTCTTTCTGCACAAAATGCCGCCTGAAGCCATGGCCGATGCGGCGAAGCTCGCATACCCGATGAACATCATGCCCGGTATCGGTGCGACTCTTATCGTCTGTGTTCTGTTCTATGCAATACCACACACCGCTATCCTCGGGGCAATTCTACTCACGGGCTATCTTGGCGGCGCGGTGTCGGCGCATGTGCGCATCATGAACCCGTGGCCGAGCCACATTCTGTTCCCGGTTTATTTTGGCGTCTTCATCTGGCTCGGCCTGTATCTGCGCCTACCTGCACTGCGATCGTTTATCCCGCTGCGCAAAGCTCCATAAAGCCATGAAGACCGCCCAATCTAAAGACGGCACGCTCATCGCGTACGACGAGTCAGGCCAAGGCTCCGCAGTCATTCTTGTCGGCGGAGCGATGGGTTTCAGGAAATTTTCCGGCGCAGTGGAATTGTCTGGCCTCTTGTCGAAAAATTTTACCGTCATCAATTTTGACCGCCGTGGCCGCGGCGACAGCGGTGACGCTGGACATTATGCGGTGGCACGCGAGATTGAAGATATCGCGGCCCTCGTCAAGGCAGCCGGTGGTTCGGCATACGTGTACGGAATGTCATCGGGCGCGGCGCTTGCGCTCGCAGCAGCGGCCGAGACGCCGGGCATCAAGAAGCTGGTACTCTACGAGCCGCCGTTTGTGGGCGTGGATAAGACTGCACACCAGCCGCCGCAAGACCACAAGACTCAACTAGAGGCATTGATTCGCGACGGCCGTCGGGGTGACGCGATAAAATTCTTTATCACGAAAATCATGGGTGCCCCGGTATTCCTGGTTTGGATCATGCGACTCTTACCCTTCTGGAAAAAACTCACTGCAGTCGCACACACGCTGCCCTATGACATGGCTATCATGGGCGATTTTTCTTTTCCGGAAAAACTAGCGAGGTCGGTAAAAGTTCCGACGCTGGTGCTGGGTGGTGAGAAAAGCCCGGCTGTACTCAGAAAGGCAGTTGAAGTAACTGCGCAGGCCATACCCAATGCACAGCGCCAATTGCTTGAAAAGCAATCGCACAATGTATCGATGAAAGTGCTGGCGCCGGTGATGATCGAGTTTCTGAAAGTATAAGGAGACATATGAGTCTTGCAGAAACAGAACGCACGCTGAAAATCACGCGCGTCTTCGATGCCCCGCGCGAACTCGTATTCAAAGTCTGGACGTCGCCCGATACGATGCTCAGCTGGTGGGGGCCAAAGCTGCACCCCGCGACGCAGATGCAGATGGATGTGCGCCCCGGTGGCAAGTGGCGCGGCTGCCTCACAGGTGTCGAAGATGGCCGCGCGTTGTGGCAGCATGGTGTTTTCAAAGAAGTCAATCCTCACGACTTTCTTGCTTTCACCTTTGTCTGGGAAGAAGAGGGCGAAAGGGGGATTGAGACGTTGGTCTCTATCCGTTTTACAGAAGAAGGCGGCAAAACCCGCATGGACTTTCACCAGACGCCGTTCCAGTCGGCGGCTGAACGCGACGGCCACCAGGGTGGCTGGTCGAGCATGTTCGACCGGCTCGCGGAATTTCTTGCGGTGAGCCAGAGCGCCTGAAATAGCCGCGATGCAAAAAATGCAATATTCGTGAGCGCGGTGCGACTACTGAGTATGGTCAATTCGGGTTTAACAGTTTCCAGCGGTGCGTACAAAATCATGCGCCTGCTGCCCGGCCAGGTCGCACAGTTTCGGCAGATAAACGCAATATTCGCCGAGGCTTTTGGCGATGCCGATTCGTATTCCTCGCATCCGCCCGGTGATGCCTACCTGCAGAGTTTGTTACAGAAAACCCACGTCATCGCGCTCGAGGCGTTCGACGGTGATGCTGTCGTCGCAGGGCTCGTGGCGCACGTGCTCGAAAAATTTGAACAGGAGCGCAGCGAAATCTACATCTACGACCTTGCAGTCTCTGAAGCAAACCGCCGCAAGGGTCTCGCGCGTGCCCTCATTGCCGAGTTGAAAAAAATTGCGCAGGCAATCGGTGCCTGGGTGATCTACGTGCAGGCAGACAAAGGAGATGCAGATTTACCTGCGCGCCGTCTCTACGAATCAATGGGCGTACGCGAAGACGTGTTTCATTACGATATTGCGGTGAAATAGCATGCTGAGAACCTGCCCCAACGGCCACCCATTTGAGAAGTCGAGCGACTGCCCGGTTTGCCCTGTCTGTGAAAAACAAAAGGCGGTGAATCCCAATCTTGCGGGGCTCAGCGCACCGGCCCGCCGCGCGCTGGCAAATGCAGGCATTGTTAAACTCAAAGACCTGACCCGCTGGAGCGAGGTGGATCTGCTGCGTTTACATGGCATTGGGCCCACAGCAATTCCGGTTCTCCGCGCGGCGCTGAAAAAAGCAAAACTCCGGTTCAAAAAACCGACACAGCAGAGTAGAAAATGAAATTTCTCCGAATATTCTTTCTCATCACCGACTTCGGCTTCATACTCTACTGGGTAATCACTCTCCTCGGTGTGATACCTCCTACTTATCTCTTCAAAGATTACCACAACCCGATTCTGAGCGCATGGAACTGGTCGTTTCTGCCGCTTGATTTGTTTGTTTCGGCGACGGGCTTGTGGTCTTTGCGCCTCGCCGTGCGCCGTGATGAGCGTTGGAAAAAGGTGGCGCTCGTTTCTCTTGTGCTTACATTCTCGTCGGGTCTCATGGCGATTGCATTTTGGTCGATGCGCCGGGATTTTGATCTCAGCTGGTGGCTACCGAATCTCTACCTGATGCTGTACCCGATCTATTATATCAAAAAGCTTCTGGAGGAGAAATATGAGTAAAGGAAAATTAATCGCCTACTGGATCATCACAGTCTTGCTGGCGGCAAACTATGCGTTCGCGGGCGTGATGTACATTGGCCGCGGGCCGGATGTACAGATGGGTGCGAAGGCGCTGGGCTATCCGGTGTACTTTTTTGTGATTTTGGGCGTGTGGAAACTGCTGGGCGCTGCGGCGATTCTGTTACCCAGAATGCCCGTGGTGAAAGAATGGGCGTACGCCGGCATGTTTATCAACCTGACAGCTGCAACCGCCTCGAGTGCAGTCATGGGCATGCCAATGCAACACATCATCTCGCCGATGGTGATGCTGCTTTTTGTCATTCTGTCATGGGCGCTGCGCCCTGCAAGCCGCCGGTTCAGCGGCCCGCTGATTTGAGGCGAACGTCCCTATGCCGACCGCAGATTCTGAACTCGTCATCGAGCGTGTCTTTGACGCTCCGCGCGAGCTCGTCTTCAGGGTTTGGACAACCACCGAAGGTATGCTCGAATGGTGGGGGCCGACTTTTTGTCCTGCGAAACAGGTCAACATGGATATTCGGCCCGGCGGCGCATGGCGCTGCTGCCTCGATTCAGAGGTCTATGGCGGCGATCTGTGGCAGCACGGCGTCTTTCGCGAAGTGAGGCCCTATGACTTGCTGGTATTTACGTTTGTCTGGGAAGCCGAAGGCGATATGGGCGTTGAAAACGTTGTGACGGTGCAGTTTTTCGACGAAGCTGGCAAGACGCGCATGCATTTTCGCCAGGCCCCCTTTACGGCGGTTTCACAGCGTGATGCGAACAACGGCGGCTGGTCGAATATGTTTGACCGGCTTGAAGAATATTTGCAGAAGGTAGGTTAGCAAATGGATACAGAGCAGCCGTTTGAAGACAAAAATAATGAGCGTAGCATAGTCAATGTGCGCGAACTCCCGTTTCCCTGCGAGTCAGTGTTCGGGGCATTCACAAATCCAGAGTTGCTCAGGCAATGGTGGGGGCCGAATGGTTTCACCAATACCTTTCATGAGTTTGATTTTAGGCCGGGCGGTGCATGGCGGTTTACCATGCATGCACCCGATGGCGCGGCTTATGAAAACGTTTGTCGCTTTGCCGAGATCAAACCCTTTGAGCGCATCGTCATCGATCACATTGAACCCGTACACTCGTTTCGGTTAGCGGTAGATATTACCAAAACGCGTATAGGTATTGAATTAAGTTTTCGTATGACCTTTGCGCTGCGCGAAGAATATGAACGCGTCAAAGATTTTGTGCGCGCCGCCAATGAACAAAACTTCGACCGTCTTGAAGCGGTGTTGCAGAAAATAAAATTAACCGAATAAGGAAAAACCATGAGCTCATCACAACCGAAAAAATTGCGGCTTACCGACCGTTGGCTTGCGAAATACACTGCGTGGATGCAGGCCATCCCGGAATTTTCATTCCGCAGACGTTGGTTTGTTCTCGCGTTCTTTGCGATTTTTACCGTGGGCATGAGCTTCGGTCTCAAGAACCTGAAGATCGACATGACCTTCGACACCTGGCTCGACGCCGGCGATTCGACGCTGGTGGATTACCACCGCTTTCGCTATTTTTTCGGTTCGGACGAATATGTCATGATCATGTTCAAACCGGCGGGCAAAGAAGTTTTCGATTCCGATACGTTGAAAAAAGTTAAGGCGCTCGAAGACGAACTCAATAAAAAACGCTTTGAAAAAGGTTCTGCGCTGAATCGCATAACGCGTATCCGCACGATCGTTTCTGCCGATTATCTCGAGTCGAAAGGCGATACACTGAAAAACCGCAAGTTTATCGGCAACGAGATTCCTGATAATAAGATCCTCGCGGAGATCAAAAAGGTGGCGCAGGCGCAACGCGACTTTCCGGGAAGCTGGTTCTCTAAAAACAGCGAATTCGGCGCGATTTTGATACTCACCGACTATGGCGCGAGAATTCAAAAGACCGACGAAAAAGGCGAAGCAAAGGCTTCGACCCCCGAGTTTGATTTCACCGAAACCAAAACAGTCAAGAAAGACCGCAGTAAAATTCCGAAAATGGAAAGCGCCGATCCGACGGACTACCAGAAATTTAACGATGAAATTGCCAAGGTTCTGCAGGCGCAAAAGTGGGCTAATCCGACTGTCGGCGAAGCCTCTTCTCCTGTGATGAACTATCTCATGGGTGGCGGCCCTTGGGTTGCATCATTTTTCATGAATATCATGACGACGCAGATGGGCATGATTATGATGCTCGCTCTGCTCCTGATTCTCGTTACACTCGCGATCGCCTTCCGCTCGCTCTCGGCGATGCTGTGGCCGACACTCATCATTGTTTTGTCAGTCGTGTGGACGCTGGGACTCATCGGGCTGTCCAATGTCACGATGACGATGATGATCAACATCGTGGTAATTCTTAATCTGACGGTGGGGATTTTCTTTGCGGTGCATATCATTTCCGGTTACAAATATTTCAACGTGACGATGGAAAAACGCGAAGCTCTGACGAAGGCATATGAAAAATCCGGCGTATCGATTATGCTGGCGACGCTCACGACGCTCGCGGGTATGATGTCGCTCGCCGTCGCACCGATCGTGCCAATACGCAACTTTGCCGCTGCGGCGTCTTTCGGTATTCTCTTCGCTTACATCGGCACCATTTTCCTTCTACCTTCTCTGCTCACCTTTTGGGCACCGGGGGTCTCACGCGATAAAAAAACCGGCGAGAAAATACAGGGACTCTTTGAACGGCAGATACAGCGGTTTATCGGCTTTGTGATGGCATCGACTCAGAACAAGCCGAAAGTTATCATCGCCATCTTTGGCGTCATCATGCTCGCGAGCCTCTCGGGTTACCCGCGCGTGATCGTCGACACGAACTTTCTCGAATCGATTAAACCAGGTTACGGTTTTAAAGAAACGTTTGAAACCCTCGATCAGCATTTCGGCGGTACGACGAATATCGAGGTGGTAATCAATACAGGCAAAAACGACGGCCTCAAGGATGTTAAACTGCTCACCGCGATGGATGCGATCGCCGAACGGGCAAAAAAAGAGCGCCCTGATTTTGTCACGAAAACTACATCACTCGTCAACGCGGTAAAGGAATCGCATAAGAACCTAATGGGTGGTTCTGTAGAGACGCCCGGCCGGGCGTCTCTATATTATACCATCCCTTCTGACAACCAGAAGCTGAAACAGGTATTGATCCTCTACGATTCGGCTGACCCGGAATCGCGCCGTCTCGTCGCCGACGACGACTGGGAGAAAGGCCGCATTACGCTGCAGGTGGTGAACAAAAGCTCATTCGAGTACGTTGATTTCCTGCAGCAGGTCGAGGGCTGGCTCAAAGAATATCTCGAACCGCTGAAAAAAGACAATCCGGAGCTCACCTACTATGCGACAGGCGGTATTCCGATCATGATGCGCCTTACGGGATTTCTCACGAAATCGCAGATCTCATCGTTCGGGCTCGCGCTCGTGGTTATTTCGGTAATCATGTTTTTGATCTATGGCACGGTCCGCTACGGCATCATCGCGATGCTGCCGAATATCTTCCCGATTCTCTTAACGGTCGGCGTCACCGGCTGGTTTAAAATTCCGCTCGATTCGGACACGCTGCTGGTGCTGCCGATTGCGATCGGTATCGCCGTCGATGACACCATTCACTTCCTTACCCATTACCGCGGAGAGCTCAGATCGGGTCACGGCAGGCTCGAATCCATTAAGATCACGCTGCGCGAAGTGGGGCAGGCGATGATTTTCACTTCGGTGATTCTCACGACTGGCTTTCTGATTTTTCTGCCCTCGATCTATGTGCCTTTCCGCAACTTCGGTTTATTGTCAGCGGTGGCCATATCGAGCGCACTTCTCGCCG
>Ga0138256_10007759_pt1 | contig 11298 bp, 7 predicted proteins | sample KNB2016incub_MG_FD_105486 | JGI IMG/M metagenome (GOLD analysis project Ga0138256, IMG submission 105486) | Active sludge microbial communities from wastewater in Klosterneuburg, Austria - KNB2014incub_MG | ecosystem: Engineered > WWTP > Activated sludge > Unclassified | place: Austria...
TCTGATTGCATTCATATTATTGTAATTATTCAGTTACTTCAGATAATTTTATAAATTTCTTTTAAGGCTTTCATTCACTTTAGCGGCAGCATCTTCAAGAGTAGTAGCCGAGATCAGATCAAGTCCTGACTCATCAAGTATTTTTTTGGCTTCTTCAGCATTCGTGCCCTGTAATCTAACTACCACCGGTACGGGAATGTTTATATTTTTTGCTGCCTGTATTACTCCCATAGCTACTCTGTCACATCTTACTATCCCGCCGAAAATATTTATAAGAATTGCCTTTACGTGTTTATCGGAAAGTATTATCCTGAATCCGTTTTCTACTGTATCCGGAGTAGCCGTTCCGCCTACATCAAGAAAATTAGCAGGGGACCCCCCGGCAAGTTTGATAAGATCCATAGTACCCATCGCAAGTCCGGCGCCGTTCACCATGCATCCTACGTTTCCGTCAAGCTTGATATAATTTAGATTATGTTTTGCGGCTTCAAGCTCCAGCTTGTCTTCTTCATTCTCATCTTTTAATTCAGGATAATCTTTATGTCTGTAAAATGCATTGTCATCAAGAGTCACTTTAGCATCGAGAGCAAGAACTCTTTCATCATTTGTGATGACCATTGGATTTATTTCAAGCAGAGAAGCATCAAGCTCCTCGTATGCCCTGTATAAAGTCGTAATAAATTTTATGAAATCCTTATAAACATTACCTTCTAGACCGAGACCTGATGCGAGCTCGCGCGACTGATAGGACATAAGCCCGACTGAAGGCTCTATCCAGATTTTTATAATTTTCTCCGGGGTCTCTTCCGCTACTTTTTCTATTTCTACTCCGCCTTCTGTGGATGCCATGATCACGTTCTTCGAAACATTACGGTCTAAGAGTATACCGAGATATAGTTCCTTCTTATAATCAATTCCTTCGGTTATGAATAATGTTTGAACTTCTTTACCTTCGCTTCCTGTCTGATGTGTGATAAGAATGTTTCCGAGAAGCTTCGAAGCGTATTCTTTTCCTTTCATCGCATCGCTGCCGATGAATTTTACACCGCCTTCAACTACAAGCTCATCACGGTTGTTTTTATTATGAACTTTTCCTTTCCCTCTTCCGCCCGCATGTATCTGGGATTTCACAACATATTGGTTAATTCCCTTTGTTCTCAGTTCATTTACTGCATTGTCATATTCCTCAACGCTTTTTATGGCTATGCCATCCTGAACCGGTACTCCGAATTTCTTTAATAAAGCTTTTGCCTGATACTCGTGAATTTTCATTTATATTATTTTAAATTTAATCTTAAACCAATTTATAAAATTACTTTTTCCTATTCTTTGTATTTCTTAGTCTGCTCTTCTATGATTTCTTTTGATTTCCTTTTTGCCGAATCCAGCTGTGCTTTAATTGAATCGAGATCCTTGCCTGACTTGCGGGATATTGAATCCAATTCCTGCTGAACTTTATTTAATGTCGAATCTACCTTCTTCATGTTTTCATCTATTGTCTTATCGATCTTCTCATTTATCTTTTCTGTTGCCCGCTCCTTTATTTCCCGGCAGCCGGAGATCACAAAAATAAATAATAATGCAGCTGTTAAAATGATTCTCATTTTCTCATCGGATTTATTTTCTTCATTACTGAATCAATGCTGACAGAATCTTTCTTTAATTTGTAAGCAAGACTGTCAAGGTTCACTCTTGCTGAATCGATTGCATTTTGCGTGGAATCGATCTTCATTCTTAATTCATCTGCCTGCTGCCTGATCTTCTCTTTCTGTATTTCAAGCTCACTCTTACCGCAGCCGGAAATCAGAATGAAGGTCAACATTAAATAAAAAGATATTATCTTCAAAAATATTTTGTTTAATTATTTAATATGTCTTTTTTAATTTTTTAATTAACTTTTATTTAATTACTAACTTTCAACTTTCAACTTTCAACTTATCTAACACAATTAACACAATTAACTTACTTAACTTTCTGTGCAATCGACTTTGCCTGCAGGAACAGCCCGAGATAATCCCGTCCACCGGCTTTAGAATCAGTCCCGCTCATATTGAATCCTCCGAACGGATGAACACCAACAAGAGCCCCGGTACATTTTCTGTTCAGATAAAGATTGCCGACATGAAATTCTTTTTCCGCTTTTTCAAGTTTCTTTTTATGCTTAGTATATACAGCTCCGGTCAAGCCGAACATAGTATTGTTCGCAATCTCAAGACCGTCGTCAAAGTTTTTGGATTTTATTACGGCAAGCACAGGTCCGAAGATTTCCTCCTGAGCTATTGTAACATCTCTTTCAACATCCTTAATGATAGTAGGCTGAACGTAATATCCTTTATCGCTTAATTCACTTCCTCCGTGAATAAGCTTTCCTCCTTCATCTATTGCAGTCTTGATATAATTTGTAATACTGTTCTTTGATTTTTCATTAATGACCGGACCCATATTTGGATTATCCATTGCATCACCAATCTTTAGCTTTTTTGTCTCTTCCACCAGCGCTTCACAGAATTTATCATAGATCTTCTCATCTACGATCACTCTCGAGCACGCTGAGCATTTCTGTCCCTGATATCCGAATGCCGCCTGTACTGTGCCTTTTACAGCATCTTCAAAGCTGTTAAGATCTGCATCCACAACAATTGAATCTTTTCCACCCATCTCAGCTATTACTCTCTTTATCCAAATCTGCGAAGGTTGTTTCTTTGCAGCTAATTCATTGATCCTTAATCCGACTTCCATTGATCCCGTAAATGAAATGTATCTTGTAAGCGGATGTGTGATAAGAAGATCTCCGATCACGCTTCCGTCACCCGTAACAAAATTAACCACGCCTTTAGGCAGTTTTATTTCTTCAAGAAGTTCAAAGAACATCTGCGCAATGGCAGGGGAGTCGCTTGAAGGTTTTAATACTACTGTATTTCCGGACACTAAAGAAGCCGTTGTCATTCCCACTAATATTGCCAATGGAAAATTCCATGGTGGTACGACTACGCCGACGCCTAATGGAATATATTCTACCTTATTCTTTTCACCCGGAATCTTTACTACATCCTGACCTTCGTCATATCTGAGTATCTCTCTTGCATAATATTCCATGAAGTCAATTGCTTCAGCCGTATCTCCGTCAGCTTCAGCCCAGTTCTTTCCCACTTCGTAAACCATCATAGCGGAAAATTCATGTTTCCTTTTTCTCATGAGCTTAGCCGCTTCTATAAGATATTTTGCCCTTGTCTTCGCCGGAACATTCTTCCATTCCTTAAATACATTGTTAGCGATTTCAATTGCCTTTATACCCATCTCGGCTGTGGCTTTCTGAAATACACCGACTGTTTCATCTTTCTTTGAAGGATTATAGGAATATAATTTCTTGTCAGTAAAAAATTTTTCGCCTCCTATTGTAAGAGGATATTCTTTTTTAAATCTCGCCGTGACCTTTTCAAGAGCTTTTTCAAATGCCTGTTTGTTCTTTTTCTTTGAAAAATCAGTGAACGGTTCATTTTTGAACTTTGATAGTTTCATATTTTGTATTGTTATGAATTTTAATAATATGTATCAGTTTTGATTTAATGTGATCTGTATTGCCAGATTATGCACCTCCGGTCTTATATCTCTTATACCGTAATTTTCTCTCGAAGGATAAACACGGTTAGTAAGAAATATCACAACTAAATTTCTGTCCGTGTCGCACCAGATGCTTGTTCCGGTGTAACCTGTATGTCCGAAACAATTATCCGAGATAAGCTCACCGCAGGGGATCCTGTATTTGGTTGAAGCAGCCAACGGTTTCGTATCCCAGCCCAATGCTCTTGAATTTTCATAACTTACATTCTCATATTTCTTTATGAATAAAGAAATGATATCAGGACTGAAAAGCTTTTCTTCCTTCAGACCTCTACTGTATGGATTATAGTATTTCCCTTTATTCATCATAACCTTCATGAATTTATAAAGGTCGGTTGAATTTGAAAAAAGACCTGCGTTTCCCGAAATGCCGCCGAGAATGGAAGTTGTCTCGTCGTGCACTTCTCCCTGGATCTGCCTCATTCTCCAGTAAGAATCATATTCAGTAGGTACTATCCTCTCCTTAAGTTTTTCATCAGGAATAAACATTGTAGAATGCATATCCAGAGGGATGAAGATATTCTTTTTGCAGAATTCATTGAGATCCATTCCTGAGATCTTTTCAACCAGCAGCCCGAGCATGACAGCATTAAGATCACTGTATATAGTTTTCGATTCAGGCTCGTACTCAAGTCCAATATTGTAAATTGCATCCAGAACTTCGCTTTTCGTCGAGTAAGTCTTATAAAACGGCACAAATGCAGTTAGCCCGGAATTGTGAATCAGAAGATTTAATATAGTTAAATTTTCTTTCCCGTTATTTCCGAATTCAGGGATATATGCTGATACTTTGTCTGAGAGATTGAATTTCTGCTGTTCATATAATATCATAATAGCTGAAGTAGTAGCTACTACTTTCGTAACGGATGCAAGATCATAAATGCTCTCTTCTGTAACAGGGCTTGAAAATTCATCATAAGTGAAATTACCGTAACACTTGCTGTAAAGAATATCGTTATTGTCTCCTATTATCAGCTGCGCTCCCGGAAATGCATGATTGATCATGCCTCCTGATACTAAATCATCAACTGCAGAAAAATCATATGAGTATGCACAGATATTTATAAAAATCAGACAAATTAATATCATAATGCATTTTTTCATTGTGATGCAAATATATTCAATTTAAACAGCTTGTTCAATTTACATTTAAATCCAGATTTATAAGATTCATAAGATTTTTAAGATTAGTAATATTTTTAAAATTCAAAAAATTTTTATGAGTCTTAAGAATCTTACGAAACTTACGAATCTTATGAATTTAATGATTCTTATAAATCTATGAATTTTATAAATCTTACGAATCAAAATAGCCCGGTCATTGGAGCGGACCGGGCTATAGGTGGAGAAGCCAGAGGTAATTATTTATTATACGACATTTGTCCTATAATAGTCAGTCATCTTAATTAATTTAGCAGGTAACTATCTAACACCGCAAATCGATAAATCAATTTATTAAATCCCGTAGAGATTTAATATTGGTAGAGAATCATTGACAGAAATAAACAATCCCGTAGGGATTGAATGTCAGAACGGTCAGAACGAAAGTTGTTCATCTCGTCCCAACGGGACGATTACTTTTATCATTTTTTTTGCTACCAATTTTTCATCCCTACGGGATTTTATTAAAACATTGTATCCTATATCAAATTTTTATAAAAGAGCATTTTGATAGGACAAATATACTTATTTTACAAGCATCATTTTTTTTGTATCTGTGAATCTGCTTTGACCATCAAGGTTCAGCTGATAATAATATATTCCGCTGGACAATCTTGAAGCATCAAAATCGATAGAATAATATCCCGCTTCAAGTACAACATTTACAAGCTTGGAAACTTCTCGTCCTAATGCATCATAAATTATAAGTGCTGCTTTTCCGCTTAACGGAATTGAGAAGTCTATCTTTGTAACAGGATTGAATGGGTTTGGATAATTTTGTGTAAGTTCAAATTTAACAGGGACTCCTATCACAACTTCATTTGCAAGTTCAAAATATTCAAAGTTTCCGTTGAAATCTATCTGCTTCAAACGGTACTTGTATTTCCCTGATCCGAGTCTTCTGTCGGTAAATTCATAACTTCTCTGTGAGTTTGTGTTTCCGCTTCCGTTTACAAATCCGATCTTTGACCAGTCTGAATTTCCGATTGATTTTCTTTCAATGTCAAATCCGGAATTACCGGATTCAAAATTCGTAGTCCAGCTTATGGAAACATTTCTTCCTGAGACTGCAGAAGAGAATGCGCTCAGCTCAACGGGCAGCGGAGCATCTACCTGATAGGTTAAATTTACATATGTGGTACAGGGTGGCGATGCATTATCATATGCTTTTAATGTTATCGGATGAGAACCTATCTGCGAATTATCAGGACAGAAGTTCATAATGATCCTTGCAATATTTCCCGGAGTGACTGTAAAATTAAAATTAGCCAGACCGCCTGTTTCAGGAATAATGTTTGTTGTTTCTCCGGCTTCCGGGCTCAGAAAGTTAATGGTATCAGTCCGGCACAGCATGGCATTTACATTCATAGGCTGCAATGGTATCGAAGGAGCAAACGGACATAGATTACCGACAACGGGCGGAATTACTCCGTGAGAATTCGTATAGCCCTGACTTGGCTCGGCAAGATAAGGAAATGAAGATGCAAAGACTTTATCATTTTGCTGAACTGCATCACCTAACTGTGAATTGACTCCGGTACTGAACGGAGGTCCCAGCAAAACACCTGCTACAACTCTTAATGCTATATCAACGATATCATCTTTAAGTCTTCTTCCGTTAGGAAATCCTGCAGCATCTCCGGCTATGACTCCGAGCCTGTTCTCATTTGCAACCGGAACAGGCGCAATACCGAGATTTATTCTCAGCTGCTCCGAAGGAGTGATAAGATCCTGTGGTCTTTGTGTCAATCCCGGGACACCGGTTAAAAATACTGCTACCAGATCAGTTCTGTTTGTCGTAGGAATATCATCGGTTATCGGATACAGTGCATTAATGATCCCTGCAAGTTCGGGATTTAAAACATAATTCAGGAACTGCGCATCATTAACAGGTTCTGATGCATTCCATTTATCTTTCTGACTTAATGGAAGAACGACTTCATTTACCAGAGGCATTCCAAGCCTGGAAACATAGACCCATGGTCCGCTGGCATTTCTTGTCCCGTCATCATTTATGACTGTTGTAGTCTTTCTGCTGGCAGTAGCCCATACACCAACGATAGCATTTGAATCAGATGACGGAGGATTCGGGCTTCCGTTTCGCGTGACCTGTGAAATCGGAACCTTGATGCATATTGAATGAACATTGAATCCTGCAAGTGCATCTTTACCGCCGCCTGCATTACCCGGAGCACCCGGTCTGATTTTGAGAAGATCAAATGCAGCGCCGAGATCAACATAGAAAGGATCATCAGTCGGTCCGCAGAAAACCTTGCCTCCGCCGGATGGAAGATCTTTCACTGCTTCTGACATTAATGCCGCGTAATTAGACATTGATGAAGGTCCGGCATAGTTAGGATCAGAATGACTGTTGCCTCCGACATAACAGGGAGGAACGGGCATTGCTGCGGAAGTCCATTCAGTTACTCCGTTAACAACTCTCTTCACAACATATGTCTGTTTGACGTTGAGGTCAGCATCAGGCAAACTTGTAACATCACCGGTATTGTATAAAAATGTATTTCCGTTTCCCACATTTTCTGAAAATTCAAACTGATAGCTTATATGATCGATCCTGTCGCCGACATTATCGATCTTTATTTCATACAAAACATCAGTTCCGAATTTATTAAAATTGGGTCCTCCTGCCGGTTCTTCGAGAGGATTATAGCTTGCAATAATGCAGAGCATTCCCGGATCATCAGCCGGTCTGAATGCATATACATCTGTATTGTCAGCTATAGGATCAGTGGAAATGATCGGAGCTTCCCTGTGGCTTGATGCAGTGGTCCATTGCGATGTTGTGATCAGAGCAGCGCTGATAATTAAAACCGCAAGTGATGCAAAGAGATAAATTTTCTTACGCATTGTTTTTTCCTTTTTGTTTGATTGAAAAAGTTGTGTGTTAAATTACTTAACGATAAAATTTTTAAATTGGATTTATTAAAGAAAAGAAATTTTAATAATTAGGATTGTGATGATCCTTATTGAAGTTCGCTGCATGAAATTTTAATGAAGTCTTTTTAATACTACATTAAAAAACCCTGCTCAAATAGACGAACAGGGTTTCTGAAACTAAATGTTACAGTGCAACTGTGAAGAATTACTTTGCATCACTGATTAGGAACTAATTACCATTTAAAAGTTCTCTAAAAATAAAACCTCACAGATCTGAAATATCGTGCGAGGTTTGAATTCTTATTTCTGAATCATTTGACTTTATTACCGGAAGTAAACGGCAGGTCAAAGTATGATCCCTTGACCTGCTGTTTTTATTTAATGTGGTTTCCTGACCTCTGCGAAGTTCAGTATATTATTATATACAATTAATACATCGCTTAGATCCGTATATCCGTCACAATTTAAATCAGTAATTCCATTTCCAAATATTGCGGCATTATTATAGATCAGTACAAGATCTGTCAGATCTATAATTCCGTCCTGATTTACATCTCCGCTGTATAAGGTCCAGACACCATTTATTTTTATCATATTATTCCCGTACGCTTTGGAAGAGTCTGTGGTAAAATCATATTCAAAACATTTCTCTCCTATCACTATCTGAGGAGTTGCGCTCCAGGTCTCTAAAGAATTTACGGTTTTAATCACAATGTAATAACTTGCACCGGGAACAGCGCCGGGAAATTTATAATAAGCACAGCCATTGATATCTGAGATTCCTGTTGCACTGAAAAGTACATTATATGGTGAAACTGAATTTGCCAGACAAACAGTTATCTGATCATTAGGGCATAAGGTCTTTACACAGATCCTTGCAGAATCACAGGTATCACAAAGAGGCAGTGTATAAAGCAATTCAATATAACAGCATTCAAAATCATTACTGAAAAGTTTGATCTTTACAGGGATCACTAAACCTACGGCTCCGCCCAGAATACCTGCCGTTAGATTTGGAAATACCTGTCCCGGAAGAATCGGTGTCCCAAAATGAAAAGTCTGAGGAATAAAAGTAATTGGTGTTATTCCCGGTGATGTCAGTTGTATCTTGGTGACATTATACTGCGTTACGTTCTTCAGTGTGAAATTATAGTAGTACTGATCATCTGAACAATAAAGACTGTCCTGCAATATTTCAGCGCAGGTTCCGCAGTCAGGAAGCTTTATGCAATTCTCTATATAACAGCACCACGGACAGTCATCATGAACGAAATGAACCGAAAGTGTATAACAGACTTCTGATCGTGCAACAGCACCGGGTCCGATAAGTTTAACTCTCTGAATTCCTGAAGTACTGAGAGGAGGAATTGGTATGAGAAAATTTATCGTGCTCGGAACAGTCACCACATAATTCGGCGGCTGAGGAGAGTCAACAGTTAATTCCAATTGCTCTATGTATTTAGTTGGAGAATTATTATGGATCCGGAATTCATAAATGTATATTCCTGTCGAATCACAAAAGGTAGTGTCTGATATTAAGCTGATACAGTTTGAGTCTGTAAAATTTATCTCATTAGTTTTTTTTTCATTCGCAAATATCCGGTAAGTCTCATCAGCGCTGCTTTCGTTAAAGTATAAACCTTGATTGAATGCGTCCATTTCAAAGAATTCCTGAGTTGCTGCATTTTGCCACTGGGCTTGAGCATTCATACAATTCAAAGTAAAAATAATAAATAAAAGAATTGTAAAAATAGTCTTGCCGTTACAGCTGTATTTTCTTCCGTATAAATTGATTGTTTCGTTAAGATATGTTGATAAACTTTCTGTACTTCTTAGAACAGTAAAGTTCTTCATGACAAATTTATTTAGATTTAAAAAATGTACTTAATGTCCCGGCAGAGTCACTCCATTAATACTTTAGTACTTTCGGAGGACCCTGACAGGACAATGTTCAATGTGCAATGTTCAATGTGCAATGTTCAATGTGCAATGTTCAATGTACAATGTTCAATGTACAATGTTCAATGTACAATGTGCAATATGCAATAAACAAGATTATATTTTCATCTAACAATACATAATACACACTACCCACTACCCAATACCCACTACCCAATACCCACTACCTAATACTTAATACCTAATACCTAATACCTAATACCTAATACCTATCATGGTCTTATAATGCTTGAAAATGACAATGAATTATTATATGTCAGGATCAAATCTGTTATATCAACAATATTATCTCCGTTCAGATCCTCAAGTACATATCCCGGAATGAAATTCTTAGATGCATTATAAACTAATATAATATCTGAAACATCGACTGTTCCGTCCTGATTTATATCTCCTGAAAGAATTCCGTATGAGTCCGGACTTTTATCAATTAATTTCAGATTCTCTCCAAACGCCTGAGAATAACTTAAAAAGTCAAAGTCTAAAATACCGTCTTTAAAACTCTGACCCGGAGATTTACTCCATGTTTCAATTGAATTCCTGTGCTTAAGCACTATATAGTAATTAGTTGCATCCGAAGCATTATAGAAATTCAATGAACAATTGCCAGAATCATTGAGATAACCTTTCGATCTGTCAATGAATGCATATGGCGCAAAATTATTTCTTAACTCTACCTCAATCGTATCCCCTGTCATTAAATTTGTAATCTCATCATATCTTCCCTGAATAAATGATTTCAGATTAAGATGAAATGTATCGCATGGCGGTAGTGTATAAGGAAGTTCAAAATAACAGCATTCGAAATCATTGCTGAACAGCTTGATCCTTACAGGTATGGTTTGTCCGGCTGCTGCTCCTAAAATACCGGCAGTTAAATTCGGAAATACCTGCCCCGGAGTTATAGGTGTCGCAAAATGGAAAATCTGAGGCACAAAAGTTACGGGAACTGTTCCCGGCGATGTTAATTGTATCTTTGTAACATTGTATATTGTTCCGTTCATTAGTTTGAAACTGTAGAAATAATTTCCGTCTAAACAATAAATGCTGTCCTGTATTATCTCAGCACAGGATCCGCAATCCGGAAGCTTTATGCATTTCTCAATATAACAACACCACGGACAATCATCATGCTGAAATTGTGCGGAAATGGTAAAACAGACTTCAGCCCTTGCAACTGCACCCGGACCTATCAGGCTTACAGTGTAAACTCCAGATGCGCTCTGCGGAGGAACAGGAGGAGATATATTTATTGTACTCGGAACTGTTACAACATAGTTCGGCGGCTGCGGGGAGTCAACGGTTATTTCTAATTGCTCAATATATTTGGTCGGAGAATTATTGAAAACCTGAAACTGATATGAATATGTTCCGTCTGAGTTACACAAAATTGTATCCCTGGTTATTCTGATACAGTTTGTATCGCTGCACAGATCTTTTCTGTAAACGTCCACATCTCCTGTAGATGTTTTTGCTTCAACACCATCTAAGATTCCGTCTAAGTCAACGTAATCACCAAACAATCCCTGATCTGACCTTCCTGACAGCTGATATCCATATACGATCTGATAAAGATTGGGAAAACAGTTAGGCCGGAATAAAGCATCTCCGGTTCCGATAATAACACTATCGCAAAGTGAATTTAAGTTCGTTACAGAA
>Ga0138256_10007760_pt1 | contig 11298 bp, 10 predicted proteins | sample KNB2016incub_MG_FD_105486 | JGI IMG/M metagenome (GOLD analysis project Ga0138256, IMG submission 105486) | Active sludge microbial communities from wastewater in Klosterneuburg, Austria - KNB2014incub_MG | ecosystem: Engineered > WWTP > Activated sludge > Unclassified | place: Austria...
AATGATTCTCAGCCGTTCAGGCAAGCTTCCTTATCCCGATCCCGCTATCCCTCAAATGATGTATCAAATGTGACCCATCCCCATGAACCGTGTAAACTTGCTTCGTCTTTGTCTTCTTCACCAGAGTCAACACATCCTTCCAATCCGCATGATCACTGATTCGCAAAATACGATCACAGGAATAATACGATCTCTTCCATCCTGTAGCGAAAATTTTTAGTACGCTCTTGTTTCTTGAATAGCGTGCAAAATGTGATGGCGGCAAAATATATATTGCATTTTTACCATCAAGAAATTCCTGACGACGATATGGCATCCAGTTTCCCAAGCTCCGGCTATGATCTTCATAAACTTTATGGAAGGCGGCCACCCCATTGTGGACGTATACCTTTTTCTCAGGGCAATGATCGGATAAAAGCTTGGTAATTCTTTGTGCTTTCCCTACAGCATAAGCTCCAATTACTACATTCTGCTCAAACTCATTCAAAGAACGAATCTCAGCAACCGGTTCAGGGTGATCATAAGTAGGGTCCGCAAAGGTGGTCTCCGTGATGAGATGATCGCATTCAACAAACTCAAATGCTTCACAACTACTGTCATCCTGCAATTTGAAATCACCGGTGTATAAATATCTCTCATTAGCATATTCAAGCAAAATCTGCGCACTGCCCAATATATGTCCAGCCGGATGAAAACTGATTTTCACTCCACCGATTTCAAAAACTTCTCTGTAATCCTTCAAGTGAAAAACTGATCTGGCTGAGGCATTATAACGCATCGCCATCAACTCTCTTGTACCTTTGGTACAGTATACATTTGTATTGTTGGGTACGGCATGATCTCCATGTGCATGTGAAATCACCGCAGTATGAACTATTCGCTTCGGATCAAGATAAAAATCTCCGGGAATACAATAAAGTCCGGCCTTGGTTAAGGAAATAAAATTGTTCACCCCTTCCATTTTAAATTATGCTTTTTTCTCCTCTGAATTTTTCTTATACTCCTTCATTAATTGATCGTGAATAGACAAGACTTGAGGTATCAACATCTCCTTTTCGTCATTGGTAATGACAAAATCCGACTTCTTTATCCTTTCCTCATCACTCATTTGATTCTCGATAATCTTTTCGACATCGGCACGTGATTTTCTATCGCGCTCTCTTACTCTTTGAATTCGCAGATCAACCGGAGAGAGAACGCTGATAACCTGATCGCAATCCTTATAAGCTCCACTTTCGTAAAGTATTGCTGCCTCCTTAATTACATAAGCCTGATTCATCTGAGAAGAAACCCATTTAAGAAAATCCTTTCGAACGGCGGGGTGAACAACAGCATTCAATAATTTTAATTTAAGAGGGTCCGAAAAAACCAGCTCTGCCATTTTTTTCCTGTCGAGTTTTCCGTTTTTGTCAAAGACCTCATCAGATACTTCAACCTTTATTTTATCAAGCAAGTCAGGATACTTATCATACAAATTCTTAGCCTCCTGATCCGCATCATAAACAGGAACACCGAGCGTTCTGAAAATTGCACAGGCAACAGATTTTCCGCTACCGATTCCACCTGTGATTCCTATTACTTTCATTGCTTACGAAGGATATAGTCTATTTTTTCTGGATCAACAGTTAATCTTCGAAGGTATGTCGGATAGCGAACTAATTCTACAGCTAATTTCTCAGGACGTTCATTCTCCAGACCTTCTGCATTTACAACCACATCAAACATGTGATCCTTAACCTCATTAAACTTGCTCAAGGCGACCATATAACGAACCTGAACTTTATCAGGAAAGGTCTTCAAAGAAAATCCGGACTGCACATTTAAAGGTTGAATGCGAACGTAAACATTTCCCTCAGTAAATTTTTCTACGGGTACCATCAACTTTACTTTACTGATGTTAAAGCTGAGAATTTTTTGAGGCTTCAAATTTACTTCAAGATCCAATGAAGACTTTACCTCATTCATGCTAATATTCTCCGTTTCAATCTGGGTTAAAGAATTTACTATGGAGGGGGGCCCGGCAACATCCACACTATCCGGCGAAATTTGAATATCTCCGGCATATTCATACTGCTTATCAAATTTCAGATTCATATCAAGCATGACAGGAAGTCTTCTTACCATCAAATCACTAAAATAAAATACAATTGAATCCGGCTGATAGCCAAGGATCTTTACATCCGGCCCAAATTGTTTATTAAAGTCTGAGGCGAATATTTTTGTTGGCATAGCCAAAACTTCACTTTGTATCAAGCGCCCGCTAAGAAGTCTTGAGGCTACGTCTACTTCCAGGGTTTTGCGTTTTTTTGTAAAGCTATATGCAAGAATCCGGAAGCCGGTAGCTTGAATGTCCAATGAAATTGAATCAGGGAGATCGTTAACAATAACTTTTTTCCCGGGCAAATTTGTGTATTCAATCGGGAAAGTAACTCGTGTCGGGTAATCTCTCGAAAGAGCCAGCAATAACCAAAATACGGTAGCAATACAAAAACAAAACAAAACAATGGACAGTTTGCGACTGATCCGAAAACGTTTTCGTTTTTCAGTCAGCAGAACAGCTTTGTTTTCCTCTTTCAAGATCTGAAATAATGTATAAAGTAATAATACAAAAAAGAACCGGCTTAAACCGGTTCTTCTATTCGTTTATTTTGCCGGCGCAGGCGGTTGATCTAATGATTTCGTTGCTTCCGCTGAAATGGCTGATTTTTCTACCCGAACCTTAACATTGCTGTCAACTTCAATTAGAAATGTGCGATCACTTACCTCAACGATGCGGCCATGCAATCCTCCGATGGTAACTACTTTAGCCCCCTTCTCGAGAGTTTCCCTGAAATTGCGCTCTGTTTTTTGCTTTTTCATTTGTGGACGAATCATGAAAAGATAAAACACGACGATGATGGCAACAAGAAATAACATTTGCATCATTCCTCCGCCTTGCGGTGCAGCTGCTTGTAAGATGATTGATAACATGGATTGATTTTTATTTGGGTTATATATAAGATTTTACCGACTCTATTAATTCGACTTTTGAACTTCCGCACTAATATTTATCTCCTTGGTGTTAGGAATAGTGTTAGAAACAAGAGTCACTGATTTATGTTGCATTCCTTCACGTCCTTCACTGTTAAAGGTTACATTGATTATACCGGTGCCTCCAGGTTTGATCGGATCTTTTGGCCATTCGGGAACGGTGCATCCACAGCTGCCATTGGCAGCCCTGATAATTAAATCACCATCTCCAATATTTTTAAAACGAAAAGCGAATGACACAATTTCTCCTTCAGTAATTTTTCCAAAATCATGAACGGTATCTTGAAATTCAAATATCGGCACTCTGCCCTTTTGATTAGCAGACGCTGAGGCAGGATTCTCCATTACTGCCGGATCAATGGCATTCTCCGGAACTCCCGGGTGCTTTTCCTTAGGTGAACTGCAGGCAACAAATAAAAACAATATCAACATGAAGGTGACAAAGGTTTCTTTCTTTTTCATTCTTATAATTGTTCTGATTACTTTGAATAGTAGAATTCAGTATGAATTAAATACCAGATAATTTTAGCCAATTAATCCCCTGCCACTCTTGACAATTTTTCCCTGGTCTTTATAGTCAATGGCCAGTTTATCAATTACTCCATTCACAAATTGCTTGCTTTTGGGGGTGCTGTACTCCTTGGAAATATCGATATACTCATTGATACTCACCTTTACCGGAATATTTGGAAAATGGATCAACTCCGCTAAAGCCATTTTCAAAATTAAGATATCCATCAATGCTATCCTCTCAACTTCCCAATTTTTCGTGCGCTCACTGATGGCGGCCTCATATTCAGGATTATTTAGAATTGTCTTCGCGAACAGCGTCTTTACGAAGTCCTTATCATCCTCTTCATCCTTGTATAATGGGGATAAAGCAAAGTTTCCGCTGTCGTAAAAACTTTTAATCATTCGTATGATGATGTGACAAATAAAATCCAGATCGTCAAGCCAAAAAATATTTTCTTCCTCCAGTTGATGGCTTAAGGTTTCAACCTGTAAAAAATATTTTTTCACCATCTCAACAAGAAAATCCTTTTCATCCACATTCTCCCCTCTTATCAGGGAACGATACTCCTCGGATTTCTTGATTTCAAGATATATTTTTCTGATAATATCCTGATTAACCTGCCACGATAACTTGTAATGAGCTACTTGTTGCCGGAATTCATCACTTGAAGCCAGGGCTTGTGTGAATTTCAAACTATGCAACCGTGATTTCGCATCAACTTCATCCTGATTGGGATAGAATTTTTGACCAAGTTCACCTGCGTCCTGCTGGTCGGCCTCTGAAAGTTCCTGAAGAAATAAAAGCAAATAAATATATAACTCATTCACTTTATCGATACTTCGAAATAATTCCCTCTCTGCACTTGCAAGGTCCGTTTTCTTTCCTTGAAAAAAAGCATACAGACTCTGCAACACTTTTATCCTGAGTTGTCTTCTGCTTAGCATACTATCTGAAATGAATAATGTATAAATTAAGAACGTCTTCGTTCAAACGAATTGAAACTTTTTTGCAACAGAAATATTATGCACCTACCGTCCTGGCCGCAGCTATGCGCAATTCAGCAATTTTTCGTGCTGCTTCTCCTGGTGTCAGTCCCTCTTCCTTGGCCATCTTGAAAATTTCCAAAGTAGTATCATAAATCTTCTTTGCCTGCTCAAGTGCTTCAGCTCTGTCGTAGCCTTTAAGTTCAGAGTAAACATTTATCAAGCCACCTGCATTGATAAGAAAATCGGGAGCATAGAGAATGCCTTTATCCGAAACCATCTTGCCATGAATACTTTCATCAGCCATCTGGTTATTCGCGGCTCCGGCAATGACTTTACATTTTAATCGCTTAATGTTTGCATTGTTTAAGGTCGCACCTAAAGCACAGGGTGCGTATATATCTACATTCAAATCATAGATTCCCTCAAGAGCTACAATCTCAGCTCCATATTTTTGTGAAATTGCAAGTAGATGTTCCTGATTAATATCCGTTACAAAAACTTTAGCTCCTTCCTCGGATACAAGTCGAACAAGATTTTCACCTACATGTCCGACACCTTGAATGGCTATTTTCTTTCCGGCGAGACTGTCCGAACCCCAGCACTCTTTGGTTGCTGCTTTCATACCCATGAAAACTCCGTAAGCAGTAACAGGTGAAGGATCTCCTCCGCCGCCCATGCTTTCAGGCAAACCTGTAACATACTTTGTTGATTCACGAATTGCCACCATATCCGAAGTAGAAGTTCCTACATCTTCTGCAGTAATATATTTACCGTTTAATGATTCTATGAATTGTCCATAGCGACGAAACATTTCCGGAGTCTTATCTGTTTTGGCATCACCGATTATAACTGCTTTGCCTCCACCAAGTCCAAGTCCACTGATAGCTGCCTTATACGTCATCCCTCTGCTAAGTCGAAGAACATCGGTAAGGGCATCAGCTTCGGATTGGTATGACCACATCCTTGTTCCTCCAAGCGCAGGGCCCAATGTTGTATCGTGAATGGCAATGATTGCCTTTAATCCTGTTGCTTTATCGTAACAATACATTACCTGCTCATGCTCCGAAAAAGAAGAATTCCCAAATACTGAATTATCATTGGATTTCTTCTTTTTTACATCTTTCACTTCTATCATGTTATTGAGCTTTGTTTAAATTTACCGTCTTAAATAACGGCAGACCGCCAAAGATAAAGTTATTTTCTGTTGCAACAAACAAGCCGCTTTAGCCCTGATTATGAAATCATTAAAACACCTCAATAAGTACTTTTTAAAGTATAAATGGCTACTGCTTTTGGGAACCCTCTTTGTGATCGCCCAGAATTTCGGCGCAATCTATCCCGCCCGGGTCGTTCAAGAGTCTCTGGATGAGGTTGTAATGGTCATAGAACAGACCAAAAATCTAAGCGATCCGATCGAAAAATCGAGAATAATTGAAACCGTAACGCACCAGATTTTTATCTTCTTTCTTACCATCATTGGGGTGGCATTAGCGCGTGGATTGCTCATGTTTCTCATGAGACAAACTATTATCGTCATGTCCAGAAGAATTGAGTTTGATTTGAAGAATGAAATTTTCAATCAGTATCAGCGCCTCTCAATGTCTTTTTACCGACGAAATAATACCGGCGACTTAATGAACCGGATCAGCGAAGATGTTAGCAGAGTACGAATGTATCTCGGTCCTGCAGTAATGTATACCATTAACCTGTTTATCCTTTTTGTATTGGTTATGATTACCATGTTATCGGTGAACGTGAAACTGACATTATTTGTTTTGGCTCCTTTGCCCCTGCTTTCTGTCTCAATTTATTTTGTCAGTAACATCATGAACAAACGGAGTGAAGAAATCCAGGAACAGCAAAGTCACCTGAGCACTTTTGTGCAGGAGGCTTTTAGCGGAATAAGAATTTTAAAATCTTTTGTTAAAGAAAAAACTACTTCGAAACGATTTGAAGACGAAAGCGAAAATTACAAGGAACGAAATATGAAATTGGTTCGTGTCAATTCCATGTTCTTTCCCCTTATGTTATTGCTTGTCGGTTTGAGTACCTTGTTGACTGTTTTCATCGGTGGACAAGAAGTAATAGCAGGAAGAGCCACTCCGGGAAATATTGCCGAATTCATCATTTATGTAAACCTGCTCACCTGGCCTGTCGCTTCACTTGGATGGGTCACTTCAATCATTCAACGGGCAGCTGCTTCCCAGGAAAGAATCAATGAATTCCTGCACCTCGAACCTGAAATTATTTCCGGAGACAATAGTGAGTCAGTACTTGAGGGTGATATTGAATTTAAAAATGTAAGTTTCACCTATAAAGACTCAGGCATAAAAGCGATTGAAGATGTATCATTTTCTCTCAGAAAGGGAGCATCGATTGCCATTCTGGGACGAACGGGATCAGGAAAATCTACCCTGGCAAATCTTATTCTCAGAATGATGGATCCCGGTTCAGGTGAAGTCCTCGTGGATAATAAATCCATTCAATCCTGGAATCTTGCCAATCTCCGAAAACAAATTGGGTTCGTTCCTCAGGATATGTTTTTATTTAGTGACACTATCGAAAATAATATTGCCTTTGGCCTGAGCGACTCCATCCCGGACAAAGAAAGAAATGAAAAGGTTGAGTCAGCTGCACGAGAAGCCGTGATCTACGACAATATCATTGAATTTCCCAAAGGTTTCCAAACTCAATTAGGTGAACGGGGAATAACGCTATCAGGCGGACAAAAACAACGAGTTTCTATAGCAAGGGCTATCATTAAAAAGCCTGCCTTACTCTTATTTGACGACTGTCTCAGTGCCGTCGATACCCGCACAGAGGAAAAAATCCTCACGAACCTGAAGGAGCTCATGAAGGATCGTAGTTCTATATTCATCAGCCATCGCGTATCTACAGTAAAACATGCGGATCAAATCATCGTTCTTGATCACGGAAGGATAATAGAACAAGGAACCCATCAATCACTGATGAATCTTAAAGGAGTTTATGCGGAATTGTATGAAAAGCAGTTGTTGGAAGAAGAGAAAACCGGGAATTTTTCCTGAGCTCAATGCATTGCAATAAAAATGGTCCTATTAAAAAGGAGCATCTTCTCCTGAATCCCCGGAATCTTTCATTTCATTCATCCTCGATCCAACGATCAGACGATTACTTTGATAATCCATCACACTACCGCTTGGCGCTTCTCCTGAACCTGAATCTTCAAGGTCGGTAAACTTCGCAAGGTGATTGATGAATTTTAGCTTAACAGTATCCAAAGCGCCATTTCTGTGCTTCGCAATAATCAGCTCGGCGATTCCTTTGGTCGACATATTATTCTCATCGAACTCCAGACCGTAATATTCCGGACGATAAATAAAGAGAACCATATCGGCATCCTGTTCAATCGCTCCTGATTCACGAAGGTCACTTAACTGTGGCCGCTTGGAAGAACCACGTGTTTCCACAGCACGACTCAACTGTGATAGTGCGATGATGGGAACATTCAATTCTTTCGCAATCGCTTTCAGTGATCGCGAAATCATACTGATTTCCTGCTCTCTGTTGCCTGACTTAGTATCAACTTCAGCACGCATCAGCTGGAGATAATCAATGATAATCAACTCTACATTGTGCTGCGCTTTCAAGCGACGACACTTTGAACGGAGATCGAATATGGAAAGTGCCGGAGTATCATCAATGTAAATCGGGGCTGCAGAAAGTTTTCCTGTAAGAGATACAAGATTGTTCCACTCTGCCTTATCAAGGTCTCCTTTTCTTAATTTATCTGAAGGAATAGCGGTCTCCGAAGAAATCATACGTTGAACCAACTGAACAGAGGACATCTCAAGAGAGAAAACTGCCACCGGTCGTTCGAAAGAAATGGCCGCATTTCTGGTTAAGGAAAGAACCAAGGCTGTTTTTCCCATACCGGGACGAGCCGCAATAATGATCAAATCTGATTTCTGCCAGCCCGATGTAATCCTGTCTAAGCCTGTAAATCCGGATTGAACACCCGAGATACCACTGGTATGCAAACGGGCTGCTTCGATTTGCTTATGGGCTTCACTAACCATGGTACTCATGGCCTGATAATTCCTTCGGATATTTCCTTGTGCTACATCGAATAAATTTTTCTCTGCACGATCAAGTAAATGAAACACATCACTCGTGTCTTCATAAGCGTCTCGAATTGTTTCTGAAGAAATACGGATCAGTTCTCTCTGGATATGCTTCTGCAAAATTATCCTTGAGTGGTACTCAATGTTTGATGCAGATGCTACACGATTTGTCAACTGCGTAATAAAAAACGGACCGCCTACAATATCAAGTTCACCGCTTTTCTTCAATTCGTTTGTTACCGTAAGAATGTCGATTGGTTCCGAACGGTCAAAGAGGCGACGTATGGCGAGGAATATTAATTTGTGCGCATCTCGGTAAAAAGCCTCCGCAGTCAGAATATCAATCACTGAAGTCAGCGCATCCTTCTCAAGAAGAAGTGCGCCCAAAACAGCTTCTTCCAAATCCAATGCCTGAGGTGGGAGTTTACCGAATTGTTGTGATTGCAAGGTGTTGAAAGCCGGCTTGCCGCTGACAATCTTTCTTGCAATTATTTCTCCGGAATTTCCGCTCTTACCTGATTCTGACATAGTATTCAAATATACTGAATGGTGATGGGCAAATCTTAAACTTTTGTAAAAAAATTACAGAAAGGGATGCGAAGCTAATTAAATCAATGTCTTTGGAAAAGCATGTTCATAAATAAATATTCCAGCCTTGATGATGTGTAAATCTCCGCAAATCATTATAAATAAATGTCGAAAGCGGTTTCGATGTTAGAAGCTTATTGTATTCATACCAAGCGATTAAATTTTGTAATTTAGATCTGTGAAATATTATAAAAGGAAGGGATTTATTTGCCATATCCGGTTTTATGAACTGCTTGCTTTCTTGCTATTCACTTCACTCTTATATAACTGCAGCAAAGAAGATTCTCAGGACCCTCTTATAGAAATAGTTGAGCCTTCTTCCTTTTTAACCATCTCCGCCGGCGACTCAATTTACCTGGAGGTCAATGTTTCAGATGATAATTACTTGGATCAAGTGTCAATCCAATTACTGGACGAAAATCAAGTTTCCGTAAGTCCATCACTTGTTTATCATCCGAACAACAAGCGCTTTCATATCAGCATCTTATATCCTGTCAGCAATATTTATCTTGAAAGCGGAACCTACCTGCTTGGCATCTTCGCATTTGATGGAAAAAATACATCGCGCAAAGCGGTTGAACTCAGAATTGAAGCGATTCCATTAGAAAGAAAAAAAGTGTATGCGCTTAATGCAAATGCATCTTCCTTAACTCTTTATTCGCTGGATACGGCTCAGGCATATTCTACTGTCACGACAGTAACCGGCGATTTTCTGGCAAGCTCAATCGATTCCCGAAACGAAAGAATAAGCATATTAGGCCGATCCGATGCTGACTATTCCATTCTCGATGCAAACAACGGAAACTTGCTCTACCAGATTTCAGGTCTGTGTCCGATTGCAAGTCCTTGCTTTGAATACCTTCAGTTTCAAGAAGGTCTGAATTTTATATCCTATAATGATGGAAATATCAAAGCATTTGATTCAAATGGACTGCAAAAATTTGCCATCCAGCAACAGGGTTATTTCAGGCCGGGTGCCAGCTATTTATCGGAAGAATATTTTTTCGCTGAACTATATTATATCGCTCAACAAGAACTGAGGCTTGGAACATTTTTTTATCCAAGCGGTGCTATCAGACAGGAATTTGTGTTGGACTTGAAAATCCTGCAGATCTTCAACAGGGCACAGGATGAAATTTATCTTTTTGGTCATTCCTCCGGGAATGCAGTGGTCGAAACCTTTAACAGACAGTTTAATAGAACCTTCCCTCTTCGAAATTTCGGTGCAATGATTATATATTCCGTTTATGAATTTTCGGCAAACAATTTCTATCTCTGTACTAATCAAGGAATATGGAATTTCAATGCGCTGCAAAACCAAATTACACAAATACAGATCAATCCGGCTCAGGAAATTAAGTATGATCCGGTCTATAATGAGTTTTTCGTCGCGGAGCAAAATAAAGTCAGAGTAATTGATGCCTCGAGTTTTCAGGAAAAGAAAGTCTATCAACTTCCCGACTCTGTCCAAAGTATCCTTCTATTTTACAACAAGTAGTTGTATCCCCTTGATTCTGAGCATAAAAATCAGAAACTGAGATCATTCCGGAGAAATGGAATTTTGATTTATTCAATTATAAAAAATTGAAATTTGCGGGATTTGTTATCTTGCAAGCATAATTATTCTGCAAATGAACTTCCTGGAATTTGAGAAACCGATTGCCGATTTACTTGACCAGATTGAAAAGCAAAAGCTAATCGGAGAGAAGAGTAAAGTGGATGTGAGTGTAGCAGTTCGTCAATTGGAGTTGAGACTGGAAGAGACCAGAAAAAAAATATATTCCAACCTAAGTCCCTGGCAACGCGTCCAGCTGTCGCGACACCCTGACCGTCCTTATACCCTTTCCTACATTGAAGCGCTAACAGAGAAGAACTTCGTTGAACTCTTTGGTGACAGAACTGTGAAGGATGATAAAGCGATTATCGGTGGATTCGGTTCTATCTCCGGTCAAACAGTCATGTTAATCGGACAACAAAAAGGAACCAGCACCAAGCAAAGGCAATTCAGGAATTTCGGAATGGCAAATCCCGAGGGTTATCGGAAAGCTTTACGCCTGATGAAGCTTGCAGAAAAATT
>Ga0138256_10007762_pt1:0-10000 | contig 11298 bp, 10 predicted proteins | sample KNB2016incub_MG_FD_105486 | JGI IMG/M metagenome (GOLD analysis project Ga0138256, IMG submission 105486) | Active sludge microbial communities from wastewater in Klosterneuburg, Austria - KNB2014incub_MG | ecosystem: Engineered > WWTP > Activated sludge > Unclassified | place: Austria...
GATATATCGACTGATTAAAAAATGACCGGCCTGGCCATTCATATCCGGTGATATTTGAGCCAGTACTCGCTCGGCCCCGTTCATACTCATAATGCCTATGATCAATAACAACTCACCGATGAGTATAAGATTGGCATCTCTTTTTGGCCATCCGACCATCTCAGGCTTTTCAAACCTGTCCACTTTCTGTACATTTCTTCTCCAGAAAAAAACCAGGGTAGCGACTAAAGCCAAAAAAGACAATACTTCAATGAAGGATATTAAAAAGGTATAAAAATTACCCAAAGGAGAAGCAAAGATCCGATGTCGGTGTAATAACCCATCCAAAACTATTTCTATCAATTCCAATTGAGTCAAAAGAAAAGCCGCATAAATAAAAAAATGCAATACTGCCGGTTTCCACATCTTAAACATTTTCTTTTGCCCAAAAGCGATGAGCACTACCTTCTTCCAACGGTCTAGTGGATTACCATCAACTTTTTCAGGCTTTCCCAGTATAATATTTCTGTACAGCTTTTTATAGTTTTTATAGGCCAGGCTGAATCCGGCAAAAGAGATGATTATAAAAAGGATGACAGACCACATAATCGTTAAAAATTCTACCTTGCATAAAATTACAAATCAAACGACTGACTTCTATGAAAATTTTGAACGAAAGTCAAATTCGACAAAAGATCAGGCGACTCGCCATCGAAATCTTAGAAAAGAATTCAGATTCGAAATCGATCATTCTTGCCGGTATCAACAATAAAGGCTACGCATTCGCAGAGCTTATCAAAACCGAAATCAAAGCTTTTTCAGCTATCCCGGTTATAATCACCCGGATCAAGCTGAATCCAGCAGATCCACTTTCTCAGGAGGTGACCATCGAAACACCTTTTGAACAATTAGACAAAAAAAATATTATCATTGTTGACGATGTCGCCAATACAGGACGAACCTTGTATTTTGCGATGAAGCCATTATTCAAAATTTTACCTAAAAAAATTGAAGTAGCAGTATTGGTTGACAGGATGCACAAATCTTTCCCGATCCATGTAGACTATGTAGGATTGTCCTTATCCACTACCATGGAAGAAAATATTGAAGTAAATCTCAGCGAAAGTGAGTGGTCTGTAGATTTGAACTGATTAAACCCTTGTTTTTAATATTTCCCAGGTATGGTCGGCCATCAATCTTACGGTAGCCATGTATTCAAATGGGTTTTTCCGCCCCCATTCGTGAGGCGCCACCAATGAAAGGACCCAACTGCTGTCTGTTTTTCGACTATAGAGATGATAAATATGATTTATGACGGGATCAAAGCCAACGGCAGCTTGATAGATTTGCTCAGAGATTTTGACCCGAGACTGGATGGTTTTACTTTGTTCTATCAGATGTTCTATCTGGGATCTGATTTGGTCTAGCTGGATGTCTGTCTGTTGATACATGGCTTTCATCGCCAGGCCTTTGACTTTCCCCATTTCTTCGGGTTTGACCAGAGCTGAACCTGCATGGTGGGCGTATGCTAAAGTGCCAGGATCAGCAGCTACTAGCTTTTTATCGATTGGATTGACAAAATCTTCTTCCATCTAAAAACAAAATTTATTCAAATAGGGTACCTGTCGCCGTGGGGGGGACTATACCCAAATGCCGGTAAGCTTTTGTAGTGGCCTCTCTGCCTCTTGGCGTCCTTTGGAGAAAACCTTCCATAATCAAAAACGGTTCATATACCTCTTCTATAGTGCCTGGTTCTTCTCCAGTGGCGGTCGCAATAGTGGTCAAACCGACCGGCCCGCCTTTGAACTTGGTAATAATGGTACTTAATATTCTTTTATCCATCTCATCCAGGCCATAATCATCTATATTCAAGGCATGCAAGGCAATCCTGGCTATTTCAATGGATATAGTTCCATCTCCTTTGACCATGGCAAAATCTCGAACTCTCCGGAGCAATGCGTTTGCTATCCGGGGTGTTCCCCGGCTTCTGCGGGCGATTTCAGTTGCACCTTCTTCTGTGATGGATATTTCAAGGATGTTGGCAGATCTTCGTACGATACCTATTAATGTCTGTACATCGTAATAATCAAGATGGCAGTTGATACCAAATCTGGCCCTTAAAGGGGAAGTCAATAATCCCATACGGGTGGTTGCCCCTACCAGGGTGAATGGATTCAGATTGATCTGGACACTCCTGGCGTTTGGACCTGAGTCTATCATTATGTCTATCCTATAATCTTCCATCGCACTATACAGGTACTCTTCGACCACATTATTGAGCCGATGTATTTCGTCTATAAAAAGTACATCTCCGGTGCTGAGATTAGTCAAAAGTCCGGCTAAATCGCCCGGCCTCTCGATCACCGGGCCAGAGGTGATTTTGAGATTGGCTGATAATTCGTTAGCAACGATATTAGCCAGGGTAGTTTTGCCTAATCCTGGCGGTCCATGCAGTAATACATGGTCTAATGCTTCACCGCGCATTTTGGCGGCTTGTATAAATACTTTTAAATTGTCGACGATCTTACGCTGACCACTAAACTCCTCCAATGCAGCAGGCCTCAAAGTCTTTTCTATGACTTTATCATCAGAGGTTTCTGGTTGATTGAGTGAATCAGGTATCCGTTCTAACATTCAAATTATTTAAGCGCCCATACTGATTTAAAATTGGACAATCGAGATATTCTCGCGGTGCAGGCTGATTCTTCTTTCAAAGGATATTCACAGACCAATTCCCCAAAACAATCAAACAACAATCCATATACATTGCCATAAAGCACGTAGTACGGTTTATTCTCCTGGTATCCCCTACTAACAGAATTTGCCTTATTCCTGATAATGGCTTTATTCAACCATCCTACACTAAGTGGAGCATCTGTATCAGAACAAACAGGCTTGAAAAAGACCTGCCCTTGTTTTTCTCCAGGTTTTATCTGGGTGATGCAGCTTATTTCTACTGGCTCAGCGGCGGTAAGGCAAGCGGTGACGACATCCTTCATTTTCTTATAACTAATCTTTACTAATTGACCTTCGCTAAATAAGAACTCTTTATCTGACAATTCTACCGGAATAAGTCTGGTACCATCCTTTAGTTCCAGTAGAAAACGACAGGCATCCAATCCTGTATAATCCCGCACAGTAGCCTCTTCAGCACATTCACCAGTGTTTTTTGAATCTTGTATCGATTTTGGAGAACCACAAGTGGTTAATATTAGGATACCGAAAGCCAAGGACAGAAATTGCTTCATTACATATTTAATTTTGATTTTAAACCTTCATCAATAGCATCCAAAAACTCCTCGGTATAAAGATAGTGCGTACCATGCGATACTTTATTCCCATGGATACAGACTGCCAGATCCTTTGTCATTTTCCCGCTTTCGACGGTTTCGATACACACTTGCTCAAGTTTTTGACAAAAATCTATCAGCTCCTGGTTACCATCCTTTTTCCCTCTAAACTCCAATCCGCGGGTCCAGGCAAAAATCGATGCTATGGGATTGGTGCTGGTAGGCCTTCCTGCCTGATATTCCCGGTAGTGACGGGTCACAGTGCCATGAGCAGCTTCTGCTTCCATGGTCTCCCCATCAGGCGTGACAAGCACACTGGTCATCAATCCAAGTGATCCAAACCCCTGTGCCACCTGGTCACTTTGCACATCACCATCATAATTCTTGCATGCCCACACAAAATTACCATTCCATTTAAGTGCAGAGGCTACCATATCATCTATCAGTCGATGTTCGTAGATAAGATTTGAAGCTTCCATCTCAGCTTTAAATTCCAAATCATATACCTCTTGAAATATATCTTTGAACCGGCCATCGTATTTTTTAAGTATGGTATTTTTGGTAGAAAGATATAAAGGCCATTTTTTTTGAAGAGACATTCTAAAACATGCCCTTGCAAAGCCTCTGATGCTTTCATCCGTATTGTACATCGCCAATGCGACGCCGTCACCTTTAAATTGGTAGACCTCATGCGTAATACCGGCACTACCATCTTCAGGAGTAAAGGTGATGGTGAGTTTACCTTTGCCTTTGGTCACAAAGTCAGTAGCTTTATACTGATCGCCAAAAGCATGCCTGCCTACTACGATCGGCGCAGTCCAGTTGGAGACAATTCGAGGCACATTTTTCATAACGATTGGTTCTCTAAACACGGTACCATCTAATATATTTCTTATAGTACCATTGGGGCTCTTCCACATTTGCTTGAGGTGAAACTCTTCTACTCTGGCTTCATCTGGAGTAATGGTCGCACACTTGATGCCTACTCCATATTTTTTAATAGCATTTGCTGCGTCTATAGTCACTTGATCATTGGTCTGATCCCGATATTCCACTCCAAGATCATAGTATTCGATAGGCACATCCAGATAAGGCAGGATAAGCTTCTCTTTTATAAACTTCCAAATAATCCTGGTCATTTCATCACCATCCATTTCGACCACAGGATTGGCCACCCTTATTTTTTGCATACTCAGAATAAATTATGTGTTTGAATAATTAAATTTTAACTGTAAAAATACCATTCTTTAGGCTTTGTCAGATAGCTTGACTGATATAATCTTATGTACTTGGATAGGTCTACCTGCCTGGGGAAGTAAAAATGGGTCCATAAGAAGGCTAAATCTGATAAAAACCATAAGATTCTAACTAGGGCTTATTAATTTTACAGGATATGTTGCTCTTAATATCCCCGGCTAAAAAATTAGATTTTAAGCCTATTCCCTTATCCATTCACACGGACATTAGATTCCAATCTGAAACTGCCGAATTGGTAACCCTAATGAGAAAGAAATCCAGCCTGGATCTTATCAAATTGATGGACATTAGTAAAGCATTGGCCGATCTCAATGTAAAGCGATTTAAATCATTTGATCTCACCATGCCGGAGTCATTATCTAAGCAGGCCGTTTTCGCCTTTAATGGAGATGTCTATGTAGGGCTGAAAGCGGAGGATTTTAACAAAGGTGACCTCGATTTTAGTCAAAAACACTTGCGCATTTTATCAGGTTTATATGGATTACTTCGTCCCCTAGATCTTATCCAGGAATACAGATTAGAGATGGGCTGTGGATTGAAAGTCGGCAAGTCAAAAAATTTATACGAATACTGGGGAGAAAAATTAACTGACAAAATCAATCAGGATATGAAAGAGTCCAAAGACAAAATACTAGTAAACCTTGCTTCAGAAGAATATTATTTAGCAGTAAAAGAAAAAATGCTGAATCATCCTGTTTTGCACATTAGATTCGAAGAAAAAAGAGCTGGAAAATACCAGGTCATCTCATTCAGTGCCAAAAAAGCCAGAGGCTATATGGCAAGGTATATCATAAAAAATCGAATCAAAAAATCAGAAGATTTAAAGTCTTTTGACCTCGAAAAATATAGTTTCGAACCTTTGCGATCTGAAAAAAATTTATTGACTTTCGTTCGTTAGATTAACCGAAAAAACAAATCGCATGAAGTATATCAAATTAATGCTCCCCTTTTTATTGACATTGGCCTGGAGTGTCTTTTTAAATAATCCAATAGTGACTGCTGATGAGACTTTACCGGCTTTAGGTCCTTTTCTGAGCCCATTCACAGGATTTTGGCACAATGCCTATTTAGATGATGTCAAGTTTGGTAAAATCAATAACCAATTTGTAAAAAACGAAGCAACCGTATATTGGGATGACAGATTGGTTCCTCACATCTTCGCTCAAGGCGAAGCAGAAGCTTTTTATGTTTCAGGTTATAGCATAGCATCACAAAGACTTTGGCAGATGGACATGCTTTCAAGGTCAGCCTCTGGCAGACTAGCGGAGGTGCTTGGAGGAGAAAGATTGATTCAAAGAGATATCACTCAGCGCAGGTTAGGCATGATGTTTGGAGCGGAGAATTCTTTAAAAGGTTGGCAAAAAGATTCATTAAACTATGCATTGCTGAAAGCATATTGCGCTGGAGTCAATGATTATATCCACAATTTATCACCCAGAGATTATCCTGTCGAATACAAATTGATGGGATTTAAACCCGAATCCTGGACACCTTTGAAATCGGCTTCAATAGTCAAATATATGGCACAATCTTTATGCAGCCGCGAAGCTGATTTGGAATCTACCAATACCAGAAATTTATTGGGTGATAGTCTCTTCAATTTTTTATATCCTCCTTATTTCAAAGAGCAGAGTCCAGTTATTCCTGCAGATACTAAATGGAGTTTTGCACCTTTAACAAAAGACACAGTCACAGCTAATCAATTTACAGAATTACGATATCTGTACCAAAGGGAAAACGAAGTGCCCCCTCCCGGGCAAGGCAGTAATAATTGGGCAGTATCAGGAGAGAAAACACAGTCCGGCTTTCCTATTCTTTGTAATGATCCTCATTTAAGATTGACATTACCCTCCATATGGTTCGAAAATCATATTAATACCCCTACCATCGATGCTTACGGGGTATCTGTACCTGGGATACCATTCATTTTGATTGGTTTTAATAAAAATGTCGCTTGGGGCGAAACAAATGTTGGACAAGATGTCGCCGACTGGTATCAGATTAATTGGACCGATTCCTCTCACCAGTCGTACTTAATTGATGGTGAAGTCAGAAAAGTGACAACCAAAATAGAAGAAATCAAGTTAAAAAACAAAGCCTCTATCTTCGATACTGTGAGATACACTGATTGGGGACCAGTCGTGACTGAAAAAATAAATGATGCCCACCATGGACTAGCTTATCATTGGATTGCTCATGAAATTCCTGACAAATTTGAAAGTGCTACCTTCTTAAATCTCATGAAAGCAAAAAATTATGATGACTATTACAATGCACTCAAAAACTATTCAAATCCAGCCCAAAATTTCGTTTTTGCATCCAACGGTGGTGATATAGCCCTCACTGTAAATGGAAATCTTCCAATAAAAAGGATCGGCCAGGGACTTTTTGTTCAGGATGGAGCTACTTCAGCTAATGCCTGGCATGGTTTTATCCCGTACGAGCATTTGCCAAGAGTAAAAAACCCACCAAGAGGTTTTGTATCTAGTGCCAATCAGCATAGTACAGATCCTTCTTACCCCTATTATTATAATGGTGACTTTGAAAACTACAGAGGCCGCATCATTAATAATGCCCTATCAGGTAAGAACAATTTGACTCCAATAGATATGATGCAGCTTCAGAATAGCACTTTTAGTTTAAAAGCTCAAGAAACGCTGCCCTTATTATTATCCTTGTTGGATAATACCACTTTGACTTCTGAACAAAGTGAAGCAGTTAAGGTCCTTCGCGATTGGGATTTTTCATATGACTCCGCTTCAATTGGGGCATTAATTTTTCATACATGGTTCAGATCCTTTTACAAAATGACTTTAGATGAACTGTATTCCTCTAAAGATTCCTCAAATCTATTATATCCTGAAAGTTTCATCATCCATAACTTATTGGATCCTGTTAATTCAAAACACAAAATATTTGATGTAATGTCCACCCCTCAAACAGAGACTGCAAAGGATATTGCCAATACCTCCTTCTTATTCACTCTTAATGAACTCAAGTTTAACTCAAAGACAGCTCAGTCTTGGGGAAAATATTTAAACACCAAAATCCCACATATGGCCAATCTTCCTGGATTTTCATCAGAAATTCTTCTTACAGGAGGTACCAGCGATGTTTTGAACGCCATTTCAAATGGTTCTGGCCCATCTTGGAGAATGATCGTCGAATTATCAAAGGATTCGCCTAAAGCACACGTGATCTTTCCAGGTGGCCAAAGCGGCCATCCCGGATCGAAGTATTATGCAAATATGATAAATGACTGGAAAACTGGTAGTTATCAAACTGCCAAATTCATGGGTAGATCTTCGATCGAAGGTAATTCAAGAGTCCAATCTTTTTAAAAAACATTCAAAATGACTAAAACAAATCTCTCAAACATACTAGTAGTAATAGGCTATGTGGTAGCTTGTATACTCTTTCAAACCATCTTACCCTGGTATATTATTATCATTTGTGCTTTAGTATCAGCTTATTTTATCACTGCAAAACCCTTGCAAAAGATTAGCCTCTTTTTTCTTTTAGGGTTTATTATTTGGGGTATATCTGCATATTATATCGATCACCAATCATCGTCTAGGTTATCTTCTCGTATAGGCGTTTTGTTTGGCGACCAAAAACCCGCAGTTTTGATTGGAATTTCAGGCTTGATAGCAGCTATATCTTCAGCATTTGGAGCATGGTGTGGCACTAGCTTAAGTACATTCGTTCGAGGCAAATAATAGGGAGTCCGTCGAAAAAAACACTTCCACTTCCAAAAACTTTGCTATAATCAGGAATTAATACCAATTTTGGAAAAACTCTGGCGCAAATGGATAAAAAAACTATAACCTATTTAAAAGCTGAAAAACGAGTAAAGGAAATGAAGTCTTTCTACAGGTTTCTATTTGTTTATGTTACGATCTGCTGCTTTCTCATGGCAATTAACTTTGTCAGCGATCGCCACGAATTCTGGTCTATTTATCCCGTTTTAGGCTTATCCCTGGCCTTGGCATTTAAATACGCTCGGGTATTCGGCTGGCCAGGCTTTGGCAAAGACTGGGAAGAAAGAAAATTTTATGAAGAAATAGAAAAAATAAGAGAGCGGGAAGAACGTATACAATTTATGTTGAACAGGGAAAAAACTAACTCACCCTCCAGTTCGATCGATGCCCCACGCATAGAGCCTGATTTAGATAAACTCGAATTGAAAGAACTAAGAAAACAATGGAATGACTCAGAATTTGTTTAACTCTACCAAAAAGTTGGGTACAAATCGAGTAATAAAAAATGGCCATACACGTTCATCGGAATTATAATTGTCGTCTTGATTAAAAAGTAAACTATGTATGGCCGACACAAATATATGTATTTGGTTTTCTTAAAGAACATATTTTAAAAAATTTTAAAGTTAAATAATTCAACAAGACTTCTGGTTTCGAATTAATATTACTGCCTTGGGTACTTTATCTCCTACACAATTGAAATGCATCCAAATATCCGATCCAATCCATGATCAGATAAAGTGCCTTTGAAGGGAATAATATATCATTTTTAAAAGTCTTCTAAATAAAGATCCACCTTACTGATTAAATCAATCACATTTATAATCGTTGTGTAAACACGCGATTGCAGAGCAAGCACCTTGATTGATTTCTTGTTGATCCATCAATTTATTGACTTTTTGAAGACCCAATAGTTGGTTATTGCTGAATTATCAATAGCTGAATTTATTCTATACTTTCTATAGAATTGTAAATTCCGCTGAAGCTGACCCCCCTATTCCGGGGAAGCTGACCCCCCTTGAGGACGGTCCAAATAGATTAAAGAACTTGTTGATTGATTTGTAATTCAAAATTAGTATTAAGTCTGTGGTTTTAAGGTTTTTTCTTTCTGAGTGATTCACCTTTTAGCTCTATTCGGTGTGCTTTAGCTGTCAATCTGTCCATAATGGCATCTGCGATAGTGGGTTCATTGATAAACTCATACCATTTTGCTACGGGGAGTTGGGAGGTAATGATCACAGATTTTTTGGCATACCGATCTTCCAAAATCTGTAATAGAGCCAGCTTTGAATGTTGATCCAGCACCTGAAGTCCAAAGTCATCAAATATGATTAAAGGGGTTCTTTCAAAGTGATTGAGATGTTTTAAATACGATCCGTCGAGTTTAGCCAGCATTATCTTTTCAATAAATCTGTTCATATTCAAATAGACAGTACGATGACCTAATAAGCAGGCCTGGTGTGCGAGTGCGCAAGCGAGATAACTTTTACCACTACCAGTAGGTCCGGTGGTAAACCAAACTCCTGATGTTAATGAGTATCACTTTTTAAGCAATGCATGATATCTTACATAAGAGCTGAGAAATTCAATACTTACAAACATCGGATAGAGGCATAATCTCCAATAAATGGCAAAAAAAAAGTCTACTATCGTTAGATAGCAGACTTTTATATTATGCTGGCGACGACCTACTCTCCCAGGAAAAACCAAGTA
>Ga0138256_10007763_pt1 | contig 11296 bp, 10 predicted proteins | sample KNB2016incub_MG_FD_105486 | JGI IMG/M metagenome (GOLD analysis project Ga0138256, IMG submission 105486) | Active sludge microbial communities from wastewater in Klosterneuburg, Austria - KNB2014incub_MG | ecosystem: Engineered > WWTP > Activated sludge > Unclassified | place: Austria...
CACTGGCTAAAGTTTGATGTTTGTACTTAATGCTGCACTGGGTGATTAACCATAAATTAGTATTACATTAGATTGTAAATTTGTACTAGAATTTTACGGAAACCGTTAATACCTGGAAATGCTGTCTGTATTTAAAGATGAAAAGCTCTATTATAGCATTGGTGAAGTAGCTGATCTTTTTGGGGTTTCTAAATCTTTAATCCGGTATTGGGAATCTGAGTTTACGATTCTTAAACCGCATAAGAACAGTAAGGGAGACCGCCGTTTTACCAAAGAAAATATCGAACAATTGCAGCTCATCTTTGACCTGGTTAAAAACCGGGGGTTTACGATAGAAGGGGCTAAAAATGAGATCCGGCAAAACAAGGATCTTCTAAAACAAAAACAAGCCGTCCTGCACAAATTGATCCATCTCAAAAATGAACTCCTTCGTTTTAAGGAGTCTTTATATCCAATCGAAGGATCTCAGAACAAAATTTAAAATCTTCTTTTTCGTTGGATGCTAACAAGACGGTTTTATGTCTTTTTTGCAGTTCGAGATGATTAAAAAACCAGGCTTTAGCGTCTTCGTCCAGGTTTGAGGTAGGTTCGTCAAGGATTAAAATTTCCCCCGGTGAATACAAGGCCAGCGCTAATCTTACCCGTTGCTTCATGCCTGAAGAAAAATGATTTAATAATCGTTTAGAAGCCGGTTTTAATTCCATGATGTCTATCCAGTCTCCGGCTTGTTTGAAGCCTGTTTTCCTGAATTGCATATGAAAATGCACCATTTCTTCAAGGGTAAACTCTTCAATCAAATCGATGTATGGCGCTGCGATATTGATATATTGGTATATATTTTCCCTTAGTATAACCTGGGTAGTATTGGTGGTGTAGCGGATAGTCCCTGAGGTTGGTGTCAGCAACCCGGAAATAATTTTTAGAAATGTCGATTTGCCACTTCCATTCCTGCCGGCAATTCCATAAATACCATCCGGTTTGAATTGATGACTCAGGTTTTTAAAAACCCAACCGTGCTGAAATCGTTTGGATATCAGGTCAATCTCTATTTCCATTCCCGTTGATCTGGCGGAATCCCTTCATAATCCCGCGTTCAGAACCTTTGATGAATTCTAATATCCTGTTTTTTTCTGTGGAAGCCGGGATCAGTTTTTCAATCATCACCAGTGCCTGAGAGGTATTATTCCCTTTAACAAACAACAAACGGTAACTGTCCTGGATGATTTTGATGGATTCGGAGGAGAAACCCCTTCTTTTAAGGCCTATAGCATTGATACCTGCATAAGAAATGGGTTCACGGGCAGCTTTGACAAAGGGAGGTACGTCTTTTCTCACCAAAGAGCCGCCACCAATCATGGCATGATCTCCGATTTTGACATATTGGTGTACCGCCGTCAGCCCGCCTAAAACCGCGTATTTACCGATGTGTATATGTCCTGCCAGGGTGACATTGTTTGCCAGGATTACATTTTCTTCCAACACACAATCATGGGCAACGTGGACATAAGCCATCAGCAGGCAATTATCTTTAATGGTAGTAGTCCAGTTGGCTTTAGTGCCCCGGTTAAGGGTACAATATTCGCGGATGGTTACATTATTTCCGATTTCCAATACCGATTCTTCCCCTTTGTATTTAAGATCCTGGGGGATAGCCCCTATGACCGCACCGGGAAACACCTTACAATTTTCCCCTAACCGCGCACCATTTAAGATACAGGCATTGGGCCCGATCCAGGTATTATCGCCAATTTCAACATCACTTTCAATCGTGACAAATGGAGAGATGTGTACATTTTTACCTATTCGTGCATGGGGATGGACTACGCTGAGCTGGTATTGGGTTAATACTTCCATGGTTATATTGGGTTTGATTCTCTTCTCACGATTTGAGCTGTTAGTTCGCCTTCCGAGACGATTTTGTTGCCTACATAAGCAGTACCTAACATCTGTACAATTCCTCTTCGAATGGGGGACATCAATTCCATTTTCAAAATCAGGGTATCCCCTGGCATTACTTTATTCTTGAATTTGGTATTTTCGATTTTAATAAAATAAGTATCCCAGTTGCCGGGATCCGGTTGTACGGATATAGCCAGGATTCCTCCGGTCTGGGCGAGAGCTTCAATCTGAAGTACACCTGGGAAAACCGGATTTCCGGGAAAATGACCTGCAAAACAGGATTCTGTAAACGTGATATTTTTAACACCTACGACATGCTGGTCACTCAATTCAATGATTTTATCGATCATCAAAAAAGGATGGCGGTGCGGCAATAAAGTTTGAATTTTTTCAGTATCCATCAACGGGGGTTCATCCGGATTATAGACCGGCTTGCCCTTTAGTTTTCTGTTTTCATGATATTTTTTTTTCAACAGCTTGGCAAACTCCACATTCGCGGTATGGCCGGGTTTGTTGGCCAGGATTTTAGCTTTGATGGGTTTACCCACTAATGCCAGATCTCCGATGATATCCAATACTTTGTGCCTGGCGGCTTCATTGGAAAATTGCAATTCAACGGTGTTGAGAATACCTTCTTTTTCAACCTTGATGGAAGGTTTATTGAGTTTTTTCGCAAGGTCATCTAGTTCTGGCTGAGTCATCATACGATCCACGATGACAATGGCATTGTTTAAATCTCCGCCTTTAATGAGATTTTCATTGGCCAGTTTCTCTATTTCCCGGAGAAAAACAAAGGTGCGGCAGGGGGCAATTTCCTTTTCATAATCCGAAAGATCATTCAGGGAAGCGTATTGCTGTCCCAGAAAAGGGGATCTGAAATCGATCATCGCCGTCACTTCAAATTTATCCGAAGGTACTGCGATCAACTCTGTGCCGCTTAATTCATCCTTAAAGGCTACCGTTTCAGTAAATTCAAGATAATCCTTATCTAATTCCTGCTTAGCAAGGCCGGCCGCCATAAATACATCCGTAAAAGGTTTAGAACTTCCATCCATTATAGGCACTTCTGGCCCGTCAATTTCAATTAATACGTTATCGATACCCAGTCCGGCCAAAGCGGACATAATATGTTCGACGGTGCTGATTTGAGCATCACCGGATTTGATAGTGGTTCCGCGGTTGGTAGAAATTACCCTGCTGACCTCTGCAGGAAGAATAGGACTGTCTTTGAGGTCAATCCGCTGAAAACGGATGCCATGATTGACCGGAGCAGGCTTGACCGTCATTGTCGCAACTTTACCGGTATGCAACCCAACTCCATGAAAAATACAATCTTTTTCTAAGGTACACTGTTTCATCACTCTACATTCACCTGGTTGCTTAAATTAGCCGGTATACGAACAATGCTTCGTGCGTACACCCCTCCATTTGTATTTGCTTTTAATCAAAGCAAAATTAAGTTAAAAAAAAATAGGATTTCCAAGAAGTTTATTCGGGGCTATAAAATCAAATTTTAATGGCAATGGCAACTATTTGGTATGTTTCTCCAGATTTCTTAAACGTTGGTCCAGTTCCGGCAATTGACGGAAGATGGCATAAGACCTTAAGTAATCATTATATGAAATTGCCGGATAACCAAACAATTTTTGATTGGGGCCTTCCGGCGCTGACATTATCCCGCTCTGAGCCTGGATCTGCGTGCCATCCGGAATATGAATATGACCTGCAATGCCTACTTGTCCTCCAATCATACACCTGGCTCCGATTTTGGAACTGCCTGCTATCCCGGCCTGTGCAGCGATGACTGTATTTTCCCCAATTTCTACATTATGGGCGATTTGAATCAGATTATCCAGTTTACATCCTCTGGCGATTTTGGTACTTCCAAGGGTAGCGCGATCAATAGTGCACCCTGATCCGATTTCCACATCATCTCCAATCACCACATTGCCCAGTTGGGGAATTTTTTCAAATACTCCCTTCTCATCCATTGAAAATCCAAATCCCTCTCCGCCTATCACCGAATTGCTGTGGATAATACAGTGGTCCCCGATCTGGCAGCCCGCGTATATCTTTACCCCGGAGTATATCGTACAACCCTTACCAATGACTACATCGTGTCCGATGTATACCTGGGGATAAATTTTTGTTCCAACACCAATTGTCACGTTTTTTTCGATAACCGTATAAGCGCCTACAGCCAGATCGGGGCTGATCGAAACGGTAGCGTCAATAGTGGATAAAACAGAAATCCCCTCCGGGTGCCCATTGGTTTCAAATTTACTCAGCAGGGTACCCAGGCTCTGGTATACATTATTGACCCGCAATAATGTAGCCTGTAGAGGTTTTTGTGCTTTAAATTCCTGGGGCACAACCAAAATAGAAGCCTGAGTGGTATAGGCAAATGGCTCATATTTGGGGTTGCCAATAAAACTAATGCTCCCGGGGCCGGCTTCTTCAATTTTACTGGGATGGGTAACCACAATATCCGGGTCACCGTCTATTGTTGCATTGAGGAACTCGGCCAACTCCTTTGCACTGGTTTTCATTATTTACAAAGGTAGGTATTAAGGTTTAAGTTGAATTTAAAAAAATAGTGGGCTTAAACTGACCTCCAACTGACTTTTTTCCTTAAAAATCAGAAAACAGCGTTGCGCTACATTTTTATCCTACGCACATTCGATTTCAACCGGAAATTACTCCGACAACGTCTAATCGTTACCTTTGCAGCAAATCCGGGATAGTTTGATCCGCCGCCTAAAAATTCACAATTACGCCATTATCGATGATGTGGAACTGGAGTTTTCCCCTCACCTGGTCATCATTACCGGAGAAACCGGTGCAGGAAAGTCCATCCTGATCGAAGCGCTGCACCTGGTACTGGGCCAACGGGCTGATACCAAGGCTATTGGAAGCCAACCAGACAAATGTATCGTCGAAGCGGAATTTACGATCAAAGGAGAAGACCTCAGACCTTTTTTTGAGGCCAATGACCTGGATTTTGATAACGATATCATTGTGCGACGGGAAATTTCAACCACCGGCAAATCGCGGGCTTTTATTAATGACACCCCGGTCAACCTGGATGTCCTGCAAACCCTGAGCGCGGCATTGATCGATATTCACCAGCAATTTGACACCCTGGATATCTATCAGGTCAGTACCCAACTTAAAATGATCGATGCCCTCGCGGGAAATAAGTTGTTATTGACGGATTATCAGGCGGGTTATAAAAAGTATAATCTCTCCGTCCACCGCCTGGAAGAATTGAAGGGTTTGCTTCATAAACAACAACAGGAAGAAGAATTTTTAAAATTCCAATTTAATGAATTGAATGAGATCAACCTGGTCGCCGGTGAATTGGAATCTCTGGAAATTGAACAAAAAGAATTGGCCCATGCCGGTGAGATAAAAAAAACAACGGATAGCATCACCCAGACATTAACCGAAGACGAAACTTCGCTGGTTAGCCTCCTGGTAGAAATGGACCGTACACTGCAGCCTCTGACTGGAATCCATAAGGGATTAAAATCAATTTCAGAACGAATCACTTCTATCCTGGCTGAGATAGAGGATGTCAGCGCAGAAAGTAAAAAAATAAGTGATTATATCGAAATGGATCCTTCCCGGCTGGCCTGGATCGATGAAAGATTATCCATGATTTACAGGGCACTTCAAAAACACCGCGTAAAATCGGATGTCGAATTGCTGGCCCTGATGCAAAATCTTTCCTCCAAATTGGGTTCCACCCAGGAGTTAAATCAGGAAATTTTAGCCCTGGAACAAGTAGTCAATCAGGCTGAAAAAGATTTGGAAAACAAAGCCCGGGAGCTCCACCTACGGCGCGCCGAAGTAATCCCCGATTTTATTGAAAAAATTAAAGTACTGCTGCACCCATTGGGTATGGAAAATACCCGGATAAGAATTGATTTACTTCCTCAGGCACAATTTAATCTCACCGGCAAAGATCAGATCGAATTTCAATTGGCCACCAATAAAGGAGGAGCATTCCTACCTATAAAATCGATTGCTTCAGGAGGTGAATTAGCCCGTTTTAACCTGGTGACTAAATCATTGGTAGCACAGGCGATTCCATTACCGACCTTGATTTTTGATGAAATCGATATCGGAATTTCGGGCGAGGTCGCCCTGAGAATGGGCAAAATACTTAAAGACCTCTCGGCCCACCATCAGGTGATTTGTATCACCCATTCCCCACAAATAGCCGCTAAGGGGGATATGCATTATTTTGTCTATAAAGATGATCAAACTGACCGGACGATCGCACGGGTGAAAAAGTTGAATAAAAATGACCGCATTCAGTCTATTGCCGCCATGTTGAGTTCCAATCCTCCTTCTGCAGCTGCGATCCGGAATGCAAAAGAATTAATCGAAATCGTTTAAAAAAAATATATGAGTAATCAATTGCTGAAAGGTAAAAAAGGGATCATATTCGGAGCGCTGGACGAACAATCTATAGCCTGGAAAGTTGCCGAACGCGCGGTAGAAGAAGGAGCAACTATCACCCTGTCTAATGCCCCGGTAGCCATGCGGTTTGGAAAAATAAATGAGTTGGGGAACCGGCTTAATGCAGAGATCATCCCGGCTGACGCTACTTCTGTAGATGATTTAACAAACTTATTTAATAAGTCCAAAGAAATACTTGGAGGACAAATTGATTTTGTTCTGCATTCGATCGGAATGTCCATTAATGTGAGGAAAGGAAAACATTATACCGATCTCAATTACGAATGGATGCTCAAATCGATGGATATCTCCGCGATCTCTTTTCATAAAACAATGCAGGTTGCGCTCAAGACAGACAGTATATCGGAATGGGGCTCCATAATAGCCTTGACGTACATCGCTGCACAGCGTGTTTTTCCGGATTATAATGAGATGGCTGATGCCAAAGCTTTACTCGAATCCATTGGCAGGAGCTTTGGATATCACCTCGGTGCCCATAAAAAAATCAGGGTCAATACCATTTCACAATCCCCGACCTGGACCACGGCAGGTAGCGGTGTCAAAGGGTTTAAAGAGTTTTTTGATTATGCAGAAAGGATGTCACCCCTTGGCAATGCCACAGCCCTGGATTGTGCCAATTATTGTGTTACGATGTTTTCAGATCTGACCCGTATGGTCACTATGCAAAATTTATTTCATGATGGTGGTTTTTCCGCAATGGGTATCAATCCATCCTTTTTTGAAACGGATACTCCTTCAGAAAAACAAGGCTAATGTCTTTAATCAAAAGACTTGTATTTTTTTGTGCGTTAAGTTTTATTACCTATCCTGTTTTTCTGGACGCCCAGCGCAACCTACCCGGTAACTTCCCGCGTTCGGTTGATGAACAGGAACCGGATACGATTGACCAGGAAGAATTGATCGATGAACTTCCGGATACCGTGCGCATCTACACGCCCTATCGCTTAAAAACAGATTTTGTTTTTGAGGATACGGTATTAAATGCTCTGTTTCATCAATATGATTTGATACGCTTACAGAACGAACCTTTTTTAAATCTGGGCAACAACGGTTCTCCGCATCGTCCCGCGATTTACAAGATTGACAGAAGGCAGGGGTTGGACCTCGGGTGGCATGCGCTGGATCTGTACCGAAAAAGATACGAAGAACAATGGCTCATTGATTCGAAAAGGCCTTTTGCCGTATTCCGTTTTGCTCAAAAAAGTTTTAAACAGGAAGATTTGCAACTCGAATCCAGGTTTAGTAAAACTTTTCAAAATGGACTCCATCTCGATTTATATTATAGCTCAATTCAATACAAGGGGGAATTTACTGATCAGATAACCAAAAACCGGAACGGGGCTTTCAGTATCTGGTATCATGCTCCCAAAGGCAACTATGATTTTTTAATGAGTTATCATACCAACGATATCCGACAGCAGGACAATGGTGGCATCCCCAACTCAGATAGTCTGATGAAAATATCACAGTACAGGCAGAATACGATAACCCTGGATGGAACCATTGATGGACGGACGCGGCAAACCGACAGGGAATTCAGTATCCAAAATGGGTTCAACCTGAAGTGGAAAGGATCTACCCTTGGCGCTATGCACCGGCTTGGCCTCCGGCATGAGTCCCTGTCCTACCTGGACCAGACCTCGACTTTCGATTCAATGTATTATCATGCTTTTTATGTCCGGGACACGCAACAGATTCTGCTTAAAGCCAATGGGGTCATCAATGAATTTCGTTTGGACGGCTTGATAAACAATAAAAATTACCTGATGGCCGGCCTGCGGCAGGAATATTATAAGATTGACCAGGGCCCCAATAAATCCAACACCAACCTGTTGTCCCTGATCGGTCAATATCAACAAACGTTGTTTGGAACCCTGACACTGAATGCGGAAGGACAATGGGGGTTAATAGAAAATCTTGGAGAATATTATCTCAAAGGGCAGTTGCAGGCCAATAGCAGAAAACTGGGAAGTCTGGAAGGCCACATCATCCTGCAACGATCTCCGGTACCCATTTCCTACAAACAAATCTATAATTATAACAAAACCATATTTACAGCCGAACTGGATAAACCATTGACCAACCAGTTGGGAGGCTCCATGACCATTGCTGCACTGGCATTTAAAGCCGGGTTGGATCAATCCATTTTGTCCAATACGATTTACCTCGACAGTTTAAGATTACCCAGACAAAATAAATCAGCAGTCAGCGTAACCCATATTTATTTCAATAAGGCGTTTCGATTGGGATCTTTTCATTCCAGTCATGGTTTCCATATTCAAATCAGTTCGGACAACGAGATGATGCGACTACCCGGTTGGTACACCAATCATCAATTATTTTACCATCATACCTGGTTCAAAAAAGCCATGGATGTGATGACCGGATTTGAAACGCGAATAGTACCCGAATTCCGGACAACGGGATATTTCCCTTTAATGGCGGGATTTTACAATGCATCCCGAAGCAATACCGGGCTCCATCCAGCGCTGGAATTTTTCTTCAATTTCCAGTTAAAAAATTTCAGGGGATTCTTTAAAGTAGAAGGCTTGGAATATTTTTTATATCCTGCGGGTAAAACCTTTTATGAGACTTACGACAATCCTTTGTTCAGAACTAATATGCGGATTGGCTTTACCTGGACAATGAGGGATTAAGGGGTACTAAGACCTAAAGTTCATAATTATGTTTATAACGGTCATCCCTGGCTCCGTAAAAGTCATTGATATGGTATACGACAGACTCGACGTCGTCGGTAATATGAAACAGATCCATATCCTGAGGATTAATATTGTGGGCTTCCTGATCTACGGTATCGACCAGCCACTTACGTAGTCCTTCCCAATATTTTACGCCAAAAAGGATGATAGGCACCCGGCTTATTTTTTTGGTCTGAACCAAAGTAAGCACTTCAAAAAACTCATCCAGGGTCCCAAATCCGCCCGGCATCACGACAAATCCCTGGGCGTATTTTACAAACATAACTTTCCGGATAAAAAAATACCGGTGTTTTAAAATTTTATCCGCATCGATAAATTCATTGTACGTTTGTTCGAATGGCAGGTCTATACTTAATCCGACACTTACCCCTTTTGCATCAAAAGCTCCTTTATTGCCCGCTTCCATGATGCCTGGTCCTCCGCCGGTGATAATACCGTATCCTTCGTCGGTCAGCCTTCTTGCGATTTCAACCGCTTTTTCGAAATACAAATTACCTGGTTTGGTGCGCGCCGACCCAAAAATGGAAATACAGGGACCTACCCGGTTAAGCACTTCAAATCCATAAACCATTTCGGCGATGACCTTAAACAAAGTCCAGGAATTCTCCCCTTTGAGTTCGGTCCACTTTTTCATCTCCTTGGGAAACCGGGATGAAATATTCATGTCAGGTAAATCAGTGGCCATATTTAAATTTTAGACTCAGACCAACTCCGCCCGGTATTGTTCATATTCCTTTTCGATAAAGACTTTAAGATCTCTGACATCCTGAAATTTTTCGAAAATATCCCGATATCGACTGCCGTGTAATACCGTCGGTACAACATAAGCAAATACTTCTTTTTCCGTGATTTTACCGCTACTCAGAATGATCAGGCGTTCGACGACATTTCTTAATTCACGGATGTTTCCACTCCAATGTACTTTTTGAAGGGCTTTGATGGCTTTATCGGAGAATGATTTTCCCTGGACCCCGTATTCCTGGCAAATTTGCAAATTAAAATGTTCTACCAGGGTTGGTATATCTTCAGAACGCTGATTTAAGGAAGGAACTTCAATAATGATTACAGCCAGACGATGATATAAGTCTTCGCGGAATCTTCCAGCCTCAATTTCTTTTCGCATATCCTTATTGGTTGCCGCAATGACGCGTACATCTACTTTGATTTCGCGGTCTCCCCCTACCCGGGTAATTCGGTTTTCCTGTAATGCCCGGAGTACTTTGGCCTGGGCTGAAAGGCTCATGTCGCCAATTTCATCCAGAAACAAAGTGCCCCCATGGGCCAATTCAAATTTACCCAGTCGTTGTTTTATGGCGGAGGTAAAAGAACCTTTTTCATGACCAAACAATTCGCTTTCAATGAGCTCCGATGGGATCGCGGCACAATTGACTTCAATGATAGGCCCCTGTTGTCTGCCGCTGAATTCATGGATCCAGCGGGCTACTAATTCTTTACCCGTTCCGTTTTCACCGGTAATCAATACCCTGGCTTCTGTAGGCCCCACCCGTGCGATGGTTTCTTTGACCTTGGTAATAGCCGTAGAATCTCCTACGATCTCCTGAATTTTACTTTTACTTATCCGGTGCTGCAGGACTTTTTTCTCCGAAATGAGGCAAGTCTTATCCATTGCATTTCGTATCGTGATCAGCATGCGATTGAGGTCAGGAGGTTTGCTGATAAAATCAAAGGCTCCTTTTTTAACAGCATCCACCGCGGTATCAATATTGGCATGCCCGCTGATCATGATTACCGGCAAGTCCGGGTTGATCTGTTGTATCCTTTCCAGGGTCTCCAATCCGTCCAGGTTGGGCATTTTAATGTCCAATAGGACTACATCGTATTCCTGTTGTTTGATTTTACTCAAACATTCCAATCCGTCAGAGGCTTCATCGACAACAAACTTTTCAAATTCCAGTATTTCTTTTAACGTGCGCCGGATACTACGCTCATCATCTGCAATCAATATCTTAGTCATGATCAAAATATATTCAGGCAGCAAAATACATTAAATATTATTATAATTTATAACTACTATAATATTAATTTTTTAGATATTATAAATAAATATATGTGTCTGGTTTACTTTAAATTCAACCAGTTTATCGCGGCGAAGGTCATATAGGCAACCCCGGTAACCAGGGCTTGTTCGTCAATATCAAAATCAGGGGTATGAACCCTTCTTTCCCCTG
>Ga0138256_10007764_pt1 | contig 11296 bp, 6 predicted proteins | sample KNB2016incub_MG_FD_105486 | JGI IMG/M metagenome (GOLD analysis project Ga0138256, IMG submission 105486) | Active sludge microbial communities from wastewater in Klosterneuburg, Austria - KNB2014incub_MG | ecosystem: Engineered > WWTP > Activated sludge > Unclassified | place: Austria...
ACCGATCGTCGCGAACGTCGCCGGATCGAGCGGGCTCACGCCGAACAGGAACGGGCGCAGCGCCTGGGTCGCCAGCGCCGCGAGTCCGAGCCCCACCCCGATCCCCACGGCGACCAGTCGAAACCCCTCGCCGAGCACCAGGCGCACGATACCCGTGCGCGACGCGCCGAGCGCGAGGCGCACCCCCATCTCGCGCGTGCGTTGTGCGGTGGAGAAAGACAGCACCCCGTACAGACCAACGGCGGCCAGCAGGAGCCCGGTCAGCCCGAGTGCGCCGGTGACCGCGGCGGCGACGCGCTGCGGCAGCAGGACGACGGCGGTTGACTGGCGGAGCGTGGTGACCTGTGCGGCCGGCAGCGTGGGGTCGAGCGCCGCCACCTCGCGCAGGAGGGTCGCCGTCACCGCCGCTGGGCTTCCGGTGGTATGCACCAGCAGATTCACGGCCGGGCGCCAGACCTGCCTGACGGGCTGGTAGAAGAATGGTACGGGGTCCTCGTCGAGTCTCGCATACTTCGAGTCGCGCACGATGCCGACGATGGTGATGGCGGAGGAATCCTCGCGCACGGTTGCCCCGAGCGCGTCGCCCGCCGGGAAGTAGCGCTTGGCGAACGTCTCATTCACCACCGCGACCCGTGGCATCCCGTCGCCGTCGGTGGCCGCGAAGTCGCGCCCGCCCAGCAAGGGGATGCGCATCGCGCGGAAGTATCCCTCGTCGATCTCGTTGGTGTTGACCGAGAATTCCTCGCCATCCTGCCCACCCGGTGGGGCGAAGCCGGGAATGCTGATGTCGCGCCCGGACGAGCTCATGGACAGCGGGAGGATGCGCGCGTAGCCGACGGCCTGCACGCCCGGAAAGGGCCTCAGCCGGTCGGCCAGCGACCACACGAAATCGCGGGCACGCGCCTCGGTATAGCCGGCGCTGCCGAGGTCGAGCGACGCGGTGACCACGCCGTCCACCCGAAAGCCCGGGTCCGACGCCTGCCCCCTGCCTAACGCGCGGATGAACAGGCCGGCCGATGAGAGCAGCACCAGCGACATGGCGATCTGCCCGACGATGAGCCCATCGCGCAACCACGACCGCTGCCGACCGCTCCCCGCGCTGTCGCTGCGCAAGGTGGACTGCACGTCGAGGCGAGACCCCCGGAACGCAGGGGCGAGCCCGAAGACCAGCCCGGTCGCGAGCGCCACCACAAGGGTCACCGCCAGGACGCGCAGGTCGGGCGCGATGTCGAGATCGATCGGCATGTCGATCGGCAGTTCGATGCGCTGCAGCAAGCGCGTGCCCCACAGCGCGAGCAGCGTCCCGCTGGCCCCTCCGACGCCGAACAGGAGGAGGCTCTCCACGAGCAGCTGGCGGATCAGCCGGGCACGCGTCGCGCCCAGCGCGATGCGCATGGCGATCTCGCGCCGCCGGACCACCGCCCGAGCCAGGAGCATGGACGCCACATTGACGCTGGCAATCAGCAGGACGAGCGCCGCGATGGCCAGCAGCACGCTGAGGAACGTCGTGACCGACCGGGCGGCATCGGAGGGGACGCCGGCCACCGGGTCGACCGAGGCGGCGACGTACTCCGCGAACCCCCGAGGTTCGGCGTCGCCGGCAGCCGCAACGAATTGGGCGGTCAAGGCGCTCAGCTCGGCCTGGGCCCGATCGGTCGTCGAGGCATCGGTGAGCCGTCCCACCAGCTGCATCCATGATGAGCCGGCATCGTTGAGGTCTGCGGCCCGCCCCCGCAGCTCGGGTCGCAGCGCCAGGGGAATCCACGCGTCCGTGCGCAGCGCGGGATACACGCCGGAAAACCTCGGCGGGGCGACGCCAAGGATCGTCATCTGGCGCCCGTTGACCGACAGCATCCGGCCGATCGCCGCACTGTCCCCAGCCAGCTCCCGTTGCCAGAAGGCATGGCTGACCACCGCGCCGCGCTCGGCACCAAGGGCGGCATCGTCGTTGCCGGAGAAGAACGTCCCGAGCGCCGGCGTGACGCCCAACACCGAGAAGTAGTTGCCGCTGACGGCATGGCCGAGTCCTTGGACGCCCTGCGCGCCGGTGGAGAGCGTCAGCGGGAGCATCGCCCAGGCCGCGATTCCGTCGAGCATGCGGGTACGATCCGCCAGGTAGCGGTAGTAGGGATACGACGCCGAGAGCGAGCCGCGCGAGCCGGTGCGCGTCCGCCCGACCTCCACCAGCTGGGCGGCGTCGCGCGTACCCGGGACGGGGCGCAGGACGACGGCGTTGACGACGGAAAAGATCGTGCTGACCGCGCCGGTGCCTAACGCCACCACGAGGATGGCGACGGCGAAGAAGACCGGGTTGCGGCGGAAGCCGCGCAAGGCGAAGCGCGCATCGCCAAGGAGTCGGATCGACATCGGATCGCGAGGAGTGAGGGGAGGGGCGGCGATCGGACTCGCCAGCGCGGCGATGTGCTCGCGGAGCGCGGTCGCCACCACGTCGGGGAAGGCGCGCCCCCACACGGCGACGATACCGCGGCGGCCCGTGCGCTCGCGCGCGTCGAGCAGGGCGTCGCGAAAGAAGTCCACCATCTCGTCGCCGAACCGCGCCCGGAACTCGGCCGGGCAGAGCAGCCACACCAGCGCGGCGTAACACCGCTCGCTCCACGACACGGGAGGACGCATCACGCGGAGGCCGGGACTGCCGGAAGCGCACGCGCGGCCCGCGACGACACCAACGCCCGCAATCGCTGGACCTCGAGTGCCGCGACCCGCTCCCCAAGCGCGGTGATGCGATAGTAGCGGCGCCGCTCGTCATCGAGCGCCGCGACCGGGCGCTTCTGCGACACATCGACCAAGCCGTCGTCCACGAGGCGGCGAATCACCCGGTACAGGTTGCCCGGCTCGAGCCGCACGACCCCGTCCGTCCGCTCGGCGATCTCGGTGGCGAGGGCGTAGCCGTGCTGCTCGCCCTCGACGAGGGTCAGCAGCAGGACGAGGTCGACAGGCTTGAGCGGGAGGTGCGTGCGGGGATCGCTGGGCATGCGCACGGGGCGTGGGACTATGATCGAAGTGAGCATACGGAGCACACGCGCCTGCGGTTTCAGGCGATCCCGGTGTGCCAGGCCGTGCTTCCGTCGTCGCCGCTCGCGTGGATGGTGGCACGAACGGCGGACCGGGTGCATCCTTCCCGCCCGTGACCACCCTCGCCCATCGCCTGCTCGCGCGCTACGCCGCCATCACCGGCGCCACGCGCCTCATCCCCATCACCCGCGCGCACATCGACGGGTGCCTGTACCACGGTCCGGCCTCGCTCGACTTTGCCCGCACCATGGCCGAGTCCGGGGCGCAGGTGACGGTACCGACGACACTCAACGTTGGCGCGATCGACCTGCTCCACCCCAAACTCTTTCGCGGCAAGCCCGAAATCGTCGCCGCCGGGCGCGAGATGATGCGCCACTACTCGGCCATGGGGTGCCGGCAGACCTGGACCTGCGCCCCCTACCAGCTGGTGGAGCGCCCAGCGCTCGGCGAGCAGATCGCCTGGGCCGAGTCGAATGCGATCGTCTTTGCCAACAGCGTGCTGGGCGCGCGCACCGAGCGATACGGCGACTTCATCGACTTGTGTGCAGCGATCACCGGGACCGTGCCCGAGGTGGGGTTGCACACCGACGAGGGTCGGCTCGGGCGCGTGCTGGTGGAGATCCGCGGCGTGCGCGACGCGACGATGCGGCGCGACACCTTCTTTGCCACGCTCGGCCACCTGCTGGGCAAGCTCGTGGGGTCGGCGATCCCGGTCGTGGATGGCGTCGAGCAGGCGCGCGAGGATGACCTGAAGGCGTTTGGCGCGGCGGCGGCGTCGTCGGGTGCGGTGGCCATGTTTCACATGGTGGGCGTCACGCCCGAGGCGCCGACGCTGGCCGCGGCGTTCGGCGGTCGTGCCCCCGGGCGCACCATTCGCATCGGCCCGCGCGAGCTCGCTGCCGCCGCCGCCGAGCTGACCTCCACGAAGGAGACGGCGTTAGGCGCGGTGAGCATCGGGACGCCGCACTTCTCCTACGACGAATTCACGCGCCTGCGCACGCTGCTCGCCGGCCGCACGATCGCCTCGCGCCTGGAGTTCTTCGTCTCCACCGGCCGGGACATCCTCGCCCGCATCGACGACGAGGGATGGGGAGCGGAGCTGCGCGCGTGCGGCGTGCAGGTCGTCACCGACACCTGTACCTACCTCACCCCGATCCTCACCGGGCGTCCCGGGGCGGTGATGACCAACTCGGCGAAGTGGGCATGGTACGCCCCCAATAACCTCGGCTATCAAGTCGCCTTCGGCAGCCTGGAGGAGTGCGTGGAGTCAGCCGTGCGTGGTGAGGTGTGGCGCGATGAATCGCAGTGGGACGTAGCGCCGGGCGATCAGGCCGGCGGTCGCTCGAACCAGGGAGCGACGTCATGATCGCCACCCAGGTGCTGGTCGCGGGTGCCGCCGAGGGCGAGGTGCTCGTGCTCGACGAACCGCTGAGTTTCTGGGGCGGCGTGCACGAGTCGAGCGGGGTCATCATCGATACGCATCACCCGCAGCACGGCACCGCGCTGGCGGGAAAGGTGGTGGTGATGCCGGCAGGGCGTGGATCGAGCTCGAGCTCGAGCGTGCTGGCTGAGGTGATTCGTGGCGGCGTCGCCCCCGCCGCGATCCTGCTGGGCGAGACCGATCCGATCATGGCGCTGGGCGCGATGGTCGGCGAGGCGCTCTATGCGCGCACCGTACCGGTCGTCGTGCTGGACCGCGACCAGTATGCGCGCGTGGGCGGCTGGCAGTACGCCCGGCTCGCTGTTGGTGATGACGGCATGCAGCTCACCGAGGGCCCCCGCGCCTCACATCACTGAAGCAACCAGAGAGAGGCAACCAGAGTCCCCACCGAACAAGACGAGGGGCCACCGCCAGGTGGCCCCTCGTCTCCGCGCGTCCCCGGTGCTGTTCCTTCACTGAGGCGTGCACCGGGTAGCGCCGAGCTTACGGCACGACCGGACACCCCTCCGCCGACCCACAGTCGGGACTAATCGCCGGTAGGTTGAGCCGCGCCAGCTCCTTGTTCACCGCCGCCAGGTCGTTCTTCCACACCTGCTCGAGGGTGGTTGTGTATCCCTTGAGCTCCGTGCCCAGGATCCCGAAGATCTCCGGCATGTTGGTCGTCGGGCGACCATCGCCACGCTCGGCCATGTACAGCAGGTTCGCCAACCGGTTGTTGACCTTGATGGGGAAGTTGAGCGGATCCTGCCCGCTCTGGTTCCGCACCTGGTACACGTTCTCCTCGACACCGGAGGCGTTGGCGCGCAGTGTCTCCCCGGCAGACTTGAGCGCTGCGTCGTTTGCTGCGCGCTTGTAGCGGTCGTCGAGCTGCCGCTTGGTGTTGCGGATCGCGATCACGGCACGATTGGCCTCGGTCGCCTTGTCACGCACCTGCCGCCCGAAGCGGTACTGCGCCACCAGGTCGGCGTCGGTGACGTCCGTGATCCACGGGTTGCGCTTCACGACGATCGGAGCGGTGAGTCGCCTGCCGTCGACCGTCAGGCGGGCAGTGTAGCGCCCCGGCGGGACTGCCGGTCCGCTGGTCCCGGCGCCCCACAGGATCATGCCGGGGAACGAGGCGATCCCTTCGGTGCGCAGGTCCCACTGCAGGCGCTGGAGGCCTGCTTCCTTCGGGAGATACGTCGTCCCGCCGCGACGCCCACCGCCAGCCGCACGCGTGGAGTCGGGCTTGGTCGTGTCGGGCTCGAAGGTGCGCAGCGTGGCACCTGCCGAGTCGAGGATCTCGAGGCGGGCCGACTTGAACGGCGCCTTGAGCCACCAGCTCAGCACCATACCGGAGCCCGAGCGCACACCCACCGGCGGCGTGAACATGTGCGCCTCGCTGGCGAGGATGGCCGGCGTGGCCTGGCGCAGCGGTGCGATGTTGTCGAGCACCCAGAAGCCGCGCCCGTGCGTCCCGATCACCAGCTCGTTGTCCTCGACGATCAGGTCGGCGACCGGCACGTCGGGAAGGTTCAGCGACAGGTCGTTCCAGTTGGCGCCGTCGTCGGTGGACATGTAGACACCGTGCTGGGTCGCCGCGTACAGCAGTCCCTTGCGCGTGGGGTCCTCACGCACCGCATGCACGTACGCGTCGGCACGGATCCCGGTGACGATCTTCGTCCAGGTCTTGCCGAAGTCGGTTGTCTTGAAGATGTAGGGCGAGAAGTCGTTGAGCAGTGGCTTGCGGACCGAGATGTAGGCCGTGCCGCTGGCGAAGGCCGAGGCGTCGATCTGGCTCACGCGGCCAAAGTCCGGCATGCCGGATGGGGTCACGTTCGTCCACGTCTTCCCGAAGTCGCGGGTCACGTGCACGAGGCCGTCATCGCTCCCGGTCCAGATGACGTTCGCGTCGCGCTTGCCGGGACCGACGGAGAAGATCGTGGCGTACACCTCGGGGCCGTTCATGTCGCCCGTGATCGGGCCACCCGACTTCTCCTGCGTCTCGGGCGCGTGGCGGGTCAGGTCACCACTCAGCCGCATCCACGTCTTGCCGCCATCGCGCGTGCCCCACAACCGCTGCGACGACACGAAGAGCAGCTTGGGATCGACCTCCGAGAAGATGATCGGGAAGGTCCACTGCCAGCGCTCCTTGATCTCCTTGCTCGGCTCGCCCGAGTAGAACCACGGGTACGGGTTTACCTCGCGCGACGTTTGCAGCCGGCGGTTGAACTTGTCGACGTAGGCGCCGTTGTTGGTCCCCGAATAGAAGATGTCGGGATCGAGCGGGTCGGGGGCGATGTAGCCGGGCTCACCACCGCCGGCCACGTACGACACGTTCATCCCCCCAAGCGTGATGTCGCGGGTGGAGTCGGCTGCGCCGCCCCCACCGCCACGCCGACCGCCCGAGCCAAGACCGAAGGCTGCGGCATTCCAGTTGAACGGGGTGCAGATCGTCGAGTTGTCCTGCTGGCTGCCGCACACGTGATACGGGGTGTGCCCGGTGGTGATGACGTGATAGAACTGCTCGGTCGGAAAGTCCTGCTCCGTCCACTTGCCGCCGGTGTTGCGGCTGACGGCACCACCGCCGTCGTTGGCGACCACCAGGTGCGAGGCGTCGTTCGGGTTGATCCACAGGTCGTGGAAGTCGCCGTGCGTCCCGTTATTGATGACCGCCATCGTCTTGCCGCCATCGGTGGAACGGAAGATCGACGTGTTCTCCATGTACACGACATCGGCGTCCTTCGGGTCGGCCATGACGTGGGTGTAATAGAAGGCACGCTGGCGGATGTCACGCTTGTCGTTCACCAGTGCCCAGGTGGCGCCGGCGTCATCGCTCTTGAACAGCCCGCCGTTGTCGTTCTCCACGAGCGCGTACACGCGGTTGGAGTTGGCGCCCGAGACCGCGACCCCGATGCGCCCCACCATGCCGGCGGGCATGCCCGGGTTGCGCGTGACCTCGGTCCACGTCTCGCCGCCGTCGGTGCTCTTGAACAAACCGCTCCCAGGGCCGCCGCTCGACATCTGGTATTCCTTGCGGTAGGCCTCCCACATCGACGCGTAGAGCACGTTGGGATTGTTGTGGTCGATCGAGAGGTCGATGGCGCCGGTCTTGTCGTCGCGGAACAGGACGCGCTTCCACGTCTCGCCGCCGTCGCTGCTCTTGAACACACCGCGCTCCTGGCTCGGCACGCTGAACTTGCCGAACGAGGCGACGTAGATGATGTCGGGGTTGGTCGGGTGGATGCGGATCTTGGAGATGCCGTGGCTCTCCTTGAAGCCGACATGCGTCCAGGTCTTGCCCGCGTCGCGGCTACGGTACACACCGTCGCCGGGCATGATGTTGCCGCGGATGCACGTCTCGCCGGTCCCGATGAAGACCACGTCGGGGCGGCTCTCGCTCACCGCGACCGCGCCGACCGACGCGCTGGTGATGTGTCCGTCGGTGACGGCGGCCCAGTTCTCGCCGCCGTCGGTAGTCTTCCACAACCCGCCTCCCACGGCGCCAAAATAGGCTTCGTTGGGACGCCCGACGACGCCACTCGCGGCAATGGATCGGCCGCCACGGTCTGGGCCGATGTTACGCCACTTGTAGCCCGCGAGCAGCGCAGAATCGAGCGCGACTGCCGAGTGGCTATGCGGCAGCGAATCATGGGGAACGGGCCCTGAACCGCCGACGGCGCCGAGGGCGAGGGCCGGAATCGACAGGACCAGCAACGGACGAAGCGAAAGCATGGGCAGACAGGGTTGGGGCGAACACTCGGCCCGGGGAATGGATGAAACCGGGGGCCATCCGGGCAACGGCTACCGAGACGGCAACGTTGGCACCGGGGCGGGTTGGGGGCAACCGTACCCAGGGCGGCGCCGCGCACCGACACTCCTCTGCGACCTCTGCGACCTCTGCGGTTCAAAAGCTGTTAACCGCAGAGGTCGCAGAGGTCGCAGAGCGTAAGCGGTGCTTGACGTAGCGCGCGGGAAGCTTGAAGCTCGGCGGCGCGTCGCGGAGCTATTCCCTTGTCTACGACTACATGCCCAGCCGACTGATCGTATGGTCCGTCACCTCCGCGCTCGCCGGGTTCCTCTTCGGCTTCGACACGGTGGTGATCTCGGGGGCCGAGAAGACGATTCAGGCGGTGTGGTCGCTCAGCCCGGGACAGCACGGGCTGGCGATGAGCATGGCGCTCTGGGGGACGGTGCTCGGCTCGCTAGTCGGTAGCTGGCCCACGGATCGATTCGGGCGCAGGCCGACGCTGATCTGGATCGGAATCCTGTATTTCGTCTCGGCGGTCTGGTCGGGGCTGGCGACCGATGTCTACTCGTTCATGATCGCCCGCTTCATCGGCGGCGTAGGGGTCGGAATCTCGACGGTGGCCGCCCCGATGTTCATCTCCGAGATCGCCCCCGCCTCGAGCCGCGGCCGGTTGGCCGGGATGTTCCAGTTCAACATCGTCTTCGGCATCCTCGTCGCCTTCGCCTCCAACGCGATGCTCGCCGGGGTGGGGGAGAACGCGTGGCGATGGATGCTCGGCGTCGAGGCCTTCCCCGCGATCCTCTACACGTTGCTCTGCCTCGGGCTGCCGGAGAGCCCGCGCTGGCTGATTGCCCGGCGAGGCAATAGCGCCCAGGCGGGACGCGTCATCGCCCTCGCCAATCCGGACTTCTCCGAAGGGCAGATCGGCGCCGAGGTCGCTCGCATTCGCTCGGCGTCTGGGGAAGGGAGCGAGAAATCGGCGTTCTGGACGTGGCGCCTGCGGGTCCCGATCGCGCTGGCCTTCCTCGTCGCCTTCTTCAACCAGATGTCGGGGATCAACGCGATCCTGTACTTCGCTCCGCGCATCTTCGAACTCGCGGGCCTCGGCCAGCAGGCGGCGCTGCTGCAGTCCATCGGCATTGGTGTGACCAACCTGATCTTCACCTTTGCCGGGTTGTGGCTCATCGACCGAGTCGGGCGCCGCACCCTGCTTCTGATCGGATCGGTCGGCTACATCGTTTCGCTCGGGCTGTGCGCGTGGGCCTTCGCCAGCGGGACGTACAGCATCATCCCGGCGTGCATCTTCGCCTTCATCGCCGCCCACGCCGTGGGGCAGGGAACGGTCATCTGGGTGCTGATCTCGGAGATCTTTCCCAACCGGCAGCGTGCCGCCGGCCAGTCGTTGGGGAGCTTCACGCACTGGATCTTCGCCGCCCTGCTTACGACGTTCTTTCCAACGATGGTGACGGCGCTGCAACCGGCGCAGGTATTCGGTTTCTTCTGCGTGATGATGGCGATCCAGCTGCTGTGGGTCCTGTTCATCGTGCCGGAGACGAAGGGCGTCCGGCTCGAGGATATCGAGCAGGCGCTCGGCATCACGAAGTCATCGCGCGCCGATAGCTAGCGCGCTCGCCCGCACCCCTCTGCGTCCTCTGCGGTTCAAAAGCTTTTTACCGCAGAGGACGCAGAGGACGCAGAGGACTGGAGCGGGGAGGCACGAGATGGTTTTTGGCCGACTGCGCTCACCAGCTGCGCCGCCTTGCGACAAGCACGCCCTCCACCGTACTTGGGGCAATCACGCATACCCGGTCCCCCGGCGCATTCCAACCGCTGCCCGCCCTCCATGACTGACCACCTCCCGCGTCGCGACTTCCTCTCGCGCCTGGCCGCGACCGGCATGGCCGCCGGCTTTGCCCCGATGCTCCCCGCTTCGCTCGGCTGGGATTCGTTGGCGGCGTCGAGCGACCGGTTCATCCTCCCCGCTGCCCAGGACGATGCGGCCATCTTCGCTGCCGCGCGCAAGCGATTCCTTTTTCCCACCAGCGTGACCTACTGCAACACCGGTACGCTGGGCGCGGTGTGATGGACGTGGTGGTGCAGGGGCTGCAGCGGTTGGAGGCCGAGCTCCCCGACTGGCCGTACTTCCAGGCCGACGGCGAGCCGTTGACTGGCTATCAGCAGTTAGTCGAATATCGCGCCGAAGCGGGGGCGTTCATCGGGGCGCCGGTGGAGGAGGTCGCGTTCACCCAGAACGCCACCATGGGGATGAGCTTCATCGCCAACGGGCTGGACTTGGCCGCCGGCGATGAGGTGATCACCACGGACCAGGAACACAGCGGCGGGATCGGCGGCTTCAAGCTGCGGGCCAAGCGGCACGGCGTCGTCGTGAAGGAGTTGCCGCTGGCGAGCGCGCTCGACGCGGGACCCGAGGGGATCGTCAAGCTCTTCGCCGACGCCATCACGCCGCGCACCAAGGTGGTGATGATCAGCCACATCACCTCGGGGCGCGGGGTGGTGATGCCGGCGCGCGAGCTGTGCGCGCTCGCCCATGCGCACGGCGCGCTGGCCATCGTGGATGGCGCGCAGGCGGTGGGGCAGATACCGGTCGACGTGAAGGCACTCGACTGCGACGCCTACGCGGCCAGCCCGCACAAGTGGTTGCTTGCTCCGAAGGGAACCGGCATCCTCTACGTGCGCCGCGAGCTGCAACCGCGCCTGTGGAACACCCTCGCGTCGGGCGAGATCGACGACAGCCCCAAGGGAGCGTTCCGCTACATGCAGTACGGCACCGGGAGTCCGGCCATGATCTGGGGACTGCGCTCGGCGCTGCAGTTCATGAACACGCTGGGAGTGGAGCGCGTCGCCCGCTGGGATGCCATGCTCACCCAGCGGTTGCGCGCGGGCCTGGCCACCATGCCGCACGTGAAGGTCGTCTCGCCGAGCGACCCGCGTTTGGCAGCCGGGATCACCACGTTCGGCATCCGCGGCAGGAACGGACGTGAGCTGCAGGATGCGCTGTGGGAGCGGAAGATTCGCGTGCGCTCGCAAGGGGAGCCCGGCGTGCGGTTGTCGGCGCACCTGTACGTGAGCCC
>Ga0138256_10007766_pt1 | contig 11296 bp, 9 predicted proteins | sample KNB2016incub_MG_FD_105486 | JGI IMG/M metagenome (GOLD analysis project Ga0138256, IMG submission 105486) | Active sludge microbial communities from wastewater in Klosterneuburg, Austria - KNB2014incub_MG | ecosystem: Engineered > WWTP > Activated sludge > Unclassified | place: Austria...
GGAACTGCTGCCGGATTGTGGCCCGATCGTCGCTGTCACAAAGTGGCGCTCTTTTTCGCTAAACGATTATCGCCGCAGTTTCGCACGAGTGAATGATTCGCTCCCACCTTGATGAAACGGCGAGAACTCTCCTGCCTGCCGCTCCGATCTCCGACTCCAGTCATCCCACTCCTACCCGAGGTGTACTGTGATCACTCTCTCGCGCGACGAGCTGAAGAAGTACGATTTTTGGATCGGTAAATCAGCCGAAGACGTTTACTTCTCGGCACTGCGAGCCGGCGGCTGGAAACATGTCTTTACCGGCAAGATGCCGATCTGGGCCAGTCGGGTGCGTAACTATTTCAATCGCACGCCGACGTCGCTCGAACGAGTTACGGGCGATGTAGCCTCGAGGCTGTCAGGGCAGGTTCAAGTGATGCTGCGCAAACTGGAATGCCACGAGATTCAAACTTTCAACAAGTACAAACGCAGCTATCGCAAGAACCAATGGGGGACGCTCGATCCGCCGCCACTGACGGTTCCCAAGCACTGCTCGGCGAAGGCCGAGCACGATATCGTCCACATGGGAGTCAAGGAAACGATTGCCATCAAGAACAGTCTCTCGGGCTCGGTCTACAAGGACGAAACGGGGCGCTACTGGTATCAGATGAATGCCGGTTCATCCATCTATCACTATGGCAACGAGCCCGAAAATCCGTCCGTCGAAGCAGCGTACGTTTCGGCCCGCGGCCAGGACTACGCGCCGGTTTTCAAATTGGTTAGTCCCGATAACACGGGTGGCTCCGTCGAGTGCATCATCACCAATCCCAAGCATGAAGATGATCTGGTCGCGGAAAAGGGAAAAATCGACATCACCAAGCGGATCGTCAAAGACGCGATCTTGCAGGGCTCCTACAACTACAGCGACACGATCCAAGTCGGATTGTCCGCTCACGATCGCCACGACGTGAAGCCCCACGTTGTGAGGCTCGATTTTTACGTCAATCCGCTGAACCGCTTCACGCCGATGTCGCAGCGGATCTTTCCGGCCAAAGATGGCACACAAGCTCACTCGCAGTATCTGGCCACGCAAGAATAACGCTGCGTTATTCTCGAAAGGCGGGAAAGCACCAGCAACTATCGTCGTTCCACGACCGATCGAGCGGATCGCACTCCAGTTCTAAAACCTTGCCGCCTGCCGGGAGTTCGACAACCACAGGGGCCATCGCGTGGTTCTCAACCGTGAAGAGTTCTTCGTCGTCGACACGCACGATGAACTTGACGTTTGCACTGTGAGCACAGTAGGCCATCGCCGTAAACATTTTCGCGTTCGCCGGAATCGCGTACTTCAAGCGCGAGGGAGCATGAGCGTAGACATAGTCCGTACATTCCTTGCCGCCAATCATTGGATTCGTGCCACTATTGATTCCGACGCGATCTTCAAAATGCGATTTGCTGAGCGGCGCCAGCGAAGTCAACGGAGTTGCCGGACGAGCTTCAATGGCTGCTGGAATCTGCTGATGAAGCGGCGCGGCCCGCCCTAAAAAGCCTTCACCTTCGATCAGTCTGGCCCGACACTTCATGAAGGTCGCGGGAGTCTCATACACGGCTAAAGCCGGTTGTGTCTTCGTGGCGATTCCCCAGTACGGAGCAACCTGAAGGTCCGCATACGGGCCTTCGTAGGCATACTCCTTCCTTCCATTCAGCGAGTAGGTAACGTTTGCCAAATCTCCCCGCAGGCGAACGTTGAGTTGTATTTGGTGACGCCGGTTGGGCATCAACAGATTTCGGTGGACGGCACTAGGGTTTTCATGAGCCTCCTTGCCGGCCACACGATCCAAATAGGTATAACTTCGAAAATGATAAGCATCGGTAACTGCCATCACATTTTTGTCCCCGACCGGCAAGACGAGATGCATGTCGTCTTGGTCCTTGCCCACTTCGAACTCGATTTCAAAATCGTAACTGCATTGGGAAAGGATGATCGGCAAACGAATACGCGAATACTTGTAACTAGCTACTCGCAGCCGATTTCCCGGCTCTGGAAACCAGTCACCGCAGACCAGGTCGTGGTCGAGTTCAATTAAAGGGAGCAGATCGACCCACGTGTTGATCTCGAGGGGTTCGCGTTTCTGCTTCGGTTCCATTACCGGCTCCGGCGTGGGGATCGGTGCAACTTCGGCGGGTTGCTCAGATAGGGATACCACAACCTCGACCGGTGGTTCTGGTGCTGTGACCGGAAGCTGTGGAGGCAGCGGAGCAGGAGGATCCGGGAGTTGCAATTGAGGTGCAGGAGGCAGCGGCAATCGCGGCGTAACCGTTGGTTGCTCTGGAACGGTTACTGGCGTAGGCGGGACACCTACGGCGATTTCCACGGCTGGCGGCTTGGGACGCATCGCCGACCGAATCGCAATTCCTGCGAAGAGAAGCACGACGACCAATGCCCCTGCTGCAATCGCACCCAAGACAACAGGGCTAAATGAATTGCTGGACGTTGGGATCGCAGGAGACAAACTCTTCGAGTACGTGTTCGAAGGAACTGTTCTGGCTTCGACTGGCAGCGGTGTTGTCTGCTGAATACTTGCAGGACGCACAACGGGTTGCGGCGCCGGTTGAGGTTGAAGTGCCTTACGCAGCTGAACATCGTAGGCGGCCCGATCAGAATCGCTTAGCAGAACGCGCCGCGCTTTCGAGACTGCGGTCAGCAACCGCTGACTTTCTGCCGAGTGTTTGCCCACCTGAAAATTACGTAGATGAGCCATCTGCCGGTCCGCGGCACGCTCGATGACGGAGGCCGTGTTTTCGAACAAGCTGATACCAATCAGCCGATAGTGATTAGGCGGCTGTTCGGCCGGCGGAATCCCCAGCAACTCGTGATAGGCGTCGAATCGAGACTCACTCATCGCAAGCACTCCGGCTTCGTGTCCAGGCTATTCCCCGCTCATCATTGACGAGTTCACTACCTCGGTCAACAAAGCCGCACGCAACGGCCAACCCAGCACTCGCCCGCTTTTCCGTTCGGTTGCCAGAATTCTTGGTAACAATCGGCAGAAGTTCTCGCTTGATAGTGCAGACGAGCCAGTTACAAAACTTCCCACCTTTCGCTCGTCCCCCACCTCACTTCCTACCTTTGCTCGGAGAACCCTGCCATGTCTCGTATCGCACGCTCGACTCCTGCTGCTCGCCGCTTCGCACTCGAAACCCTGGAAAGTCGCCAGCTGATGGCCGGCAACGTCGACCTGCTGCAAACCGGCGGCAACCTGTTCATCTCTGGCGACAACGATGCCAACGGCCTGTTCATTCGCCAACTGAGCGAAGACCGTTTTGCAATCATCGGCACCAAGACCGGCAGCGGCAACACCACGGTCGAAGGACAGAACTTTCAAGTGGTCAACGGTGTGACCGGCAGCATCTTCCTGAACATGAACGGTGGCAACGACGCCGTTCAATTCGATAACGGCGAAAGCTTCATCGCCAGCCGTCCGGGCTTGCCCTCGCTGGGCGAGTTCCCTCAGGTGAAGCAGAATTTGCAAGTCAATCTGGGTGCCGGTGCCGACACGTTCACCACCAACGGCTTGCAGGTACAGGGCCGTGTGATTATCGATACCGGCTTCGGCAACGATGCCGACACCGTCAAGCTCGACGGTCTCATCGTCCGCACCGAGAATGGCGACCAGGCTCTGGAGATCGACACTCAAGGTGGTAACGACCGCGTCGAACTGATCGACGGTACTTTCCAAGGCCTGGTCGATATCGATACCGGTGCCGAGAACGACCTGGTCGAGATCATTGACATTCTCATTTCCAGCGATTCCGACCTGCGAATTCGCACCCAAGCGGGCAACGACCAGGTGACCATCGAAGACAGCTTGTTCGATCGCAATGTCGATATCGAAACGGGTGCTGGGCAAGACGTGGTGCTGCTGGAAGAACTCCGATTGAACGCCGAACTCGAAGTCGACATGGGTACCGACAACGACATTCTGCAAATCGACGAAATCATTGCCGGCTCGGCCGATCTCGATGGCGGGCTCGGCACCGATGCCTTGCTCGACCTCGACAACAGCATCTTCAAAGCCTTCGATCAAGACAACTTCGAGATCGTGATCTAATGGCTGGCAGCAATCAGCAACCGTCTTCCAGTCGAGCAATGTTTGGGGGAACCGCGGCCCGGTGAGCCATCACCGGGCCGCGGCGTTTCTTGGCAACACTCAAAATTGACGAACCCCCTCGGGCAAGATATGGTGACCGCACTTTGATTTGCACCAGCCGCCCTCGCCAAGATTCCCATTCATGGAAAAATATACGAAGTTCGAGCAGAAGGTCGTGGGGATCCTGACGAACAAAAAAATCACAGGCAATATCAAGTTCACCCTCATGGGGCGCAAGGTCGAGCCCAAGATGTTCACCGACGTTGCTGCGGCGATCAAGGACAATCGCATTCAGGTCCGCTGGGTGGACAAGAACTCCAAAGTCGCCGGGGACGGAGTGTACGACGCTTCGCGCAATACGTTCTACATTCGCGACACCACGTCCGATGTCGGCGAACTCTATTCGCTCATCGTCCACGAAACGATTCACGCCTATTCCGACCTCCTCAAAACGCCCCGCGATGTCTTGCCCGAGGAATTCATCGCCTACGTTGCAGGGAGCGTCTGCCTTAACAACCTGGGCCTAGCTACCGATCCCGTGATTTACGATCTGGCCATGCTCGGCCTCGGCAGCAAGCTCAAGCACCACAAAAAGAAAGACCTGATCGACGGCGTCTCCAAATACATCGCCACCCTTACCGACAACAACGGGCACAACGTCTATAACCTCAAAACCCAGTACCAATTTGACGGTGTCCTGGCGAAGTAGACGTCAGGTTTACGGCAGTCCCGGCCAGGTCGCCGGGTGCTGCTCGCCTGGCCCGAGCTGAACGGCAACAAGCCCTAGCAATGACGGTGCGGATCAAGAGCCATCTTGGCACAGGCTGGCAGTTCACACCAAGTGCCGCCTTCATTGCTCCCTCTTCAGCATCACTTCAACAAAACAACCTTGCGTCGATAGCTCACGGCCGTTCTTCACGACTGGCTGCCTCACAATCCACCCTTGGTCAGACGTTGGCCAATACGCTCTGTAACAATCGTCGCAATCGTGCGCTTAGCAAGGCAGCAACGTCGCGCCGCGAAGATCAACAGCAATCACCCCCGATTGCTATCAGCGGACCCTCTCGCGACCGCTCCCTCATGCCTACCTTCTGATTCTTGCACGCTTGCATGCTCAAGGAGTTCGCCATGCCTCCGCCGAATCCACCACTTAACCATCGTGGACAACTCGTGAACGCCAAGGGACAGGCCATCGATGACAAGGGTCGCAGGCTGGATGGTTTCGATCGGCCGATGGAGCGGCGGATTTCGGAAGACACCGAAGACCTGGCCTTTCCAGGCTATCCCAGCCTGATCATTGCCTATCCGAGTTTTGCCGATTGGACGGCCATGTTCGACCCTCGCAACAACCGCGGCGCGGCAGCCAACAGCGAGACCTACGAAGACTTCAAAGAGAAACATCAAAAACAGATCACCGATATGCTGAAGGAGATCACCTCTCGCCTCTCGGGCAAAGCGCTCCTCGCCGAAACGAATCGCTCGCCCCATTGGATCACGATCCTGCCGATCGACTTCGTTTCGACGCAGAGTCGCTGGGTGAAGTATCACAACAACGCCATCGCCTCGCCCCAAAGCGCAAAAGAGTCGGCGGTGAAGGGGATGTATGCCGGCACGAACAAGGACGGTGACAACTTGAAGGGAACAGGGACCGGCACCAGTTCGTGGGTCTACTTCACCCCCGAGCGAATTCGCCCTGGTGGCGGACCGGGCTACAATCCCGACGAGATCCTGTTTCACGAATTGGTCCACGCGGTTCGCGACATGCAGGGGGCGAGCACCGCCGGTTTCAAAATGGGGAACGCCTACGACAATGCCGAAGAGTTCGCTGCGGTGGTCACGACGAATCTCTATCTATCCGAGAAGAAACAAACCGACATGCGGGCCAATCACGGCCGCGGCAAGCTGCAAAACCCCGATCGCTTTCTCGACCATCCGCAGGTTCCCGCGCCCGGTGCGCGAGGGCTCCTCTCGCTCTATCGCCAGAAGCAGCCTCGGCTGTTCGCCGCGCTCGCAGGCATCGACGCCAAGACCGCCGCGTTCAATCCCTTCCGCGACCTGAACGAAGAGACTATCCGCGCCAGCGAAGCCAAGATGCAAGCCTTCGATCGCGGGCGGTAAGGCGATTCCCAAGATTTTTGGCCGATTCTTCCGGCCGTGGGGATGAAAGATTGAGAAGCCGTAGCGGGGTTCCGTTTTCGCGCGAGGGCCGTCCGATCATTTGCGAACCTGCAACCGAGGATCAACCATGCAATTCCCAGTTCCGTTCATCCCGAGGGGCGGATATGGCGGCGGCCGCGGGTTCGGTGCCGATCGGTCCGCTGTGGCCCGGCAGAACGGGCTGGCAGGCCAGCTACTGCACGGTGCCTGCGATTTGGTTGCAGCCCCCGGCACCCCGGTCCTCGCCGTGGACGATGGGTACGTGATGTACGAGCCTCGCAAGTTCTATCCCCGCGAAGGTCCGCAGATTACGTACGAATTTGCCATCCGCCACAAAAGTGGGTTCATCGCCCGCTACTGCGAGATCGATTCGGTCGTGCTGGCGCACCCAGGACAGACCGTGAAGACGGGGCAGGTCATCGCCTACATCGGCGACCAGCCCGGCACGAATCGATCCGCCCGGTTCGATGGCTTCGACATGCTTCACTTTGAGATGTTCAGCGGCAAGGCCAGCGGTGACCTAAGCACCAGTTCGAAAGATCCCGCGAACGGCCCCTACTATCGTCGCAGCGACCTGCTCGATCCCACCCCGTATCTGCGTCAATGGCAAGCCACAGCCAAGTGGCCGGCGCACCAAGACCTCTACCTCACCGAGCTCGACGCCGACGAACGCTTGTTCCTTGTGTCTCCGACTTGACACAAACCCTCTCGTTTTGTGAACCCTGCCGCGCGCCACACCCGAGAGTTACGCCACCTGCTGTTCACAAACCTCGCCCGTTTGTGAACACCCCCTGCCTGAGGCAGTAAGACTTACGTTGACGGATCAGCTCGCAACTCTCGGTGGCACGCATAGTACTCTAATCGTGTTCCCCAGTCTTTTGTGCAAAGCCCGAATCGCCCCAACCGGCGGAAAACCCCATTCGCCTGCAGCCGATCGCCAGCACCACTTCCCTGATTAAAAATGGCTCGCACACAACCTCGAACGGCGGCGCAATCTCGAACAACATCGCCGACCATCGCGGGTGAGTACACCCGCGCCACTCCGCCGCGCCAGGTGCCATTGCCAGTGGCACGCAAATCTTGGGCTCAATCGCCAAATGGCACCCCGCGATTCGAGCGGAACTTTACAAAATTAACCATAGAATCTCTGCCAAATAGTTACTAAGGTGACGAGCTCTATCTGGGCTTGGATCGACTCCAAGTTCGATGCGTGAGGCACTGTGGGTGCCGTTAGGGAAATCACATCACTTTGGAAACCTGTCATGAAACTCTGTAATTCGTGGAGCGTACTCAGTCTGTTGCTTGCTTTTTCCAGTGCTGGTTGGTTGCTGGCTCAGGAAGAAGACGAGCCGGTGTTCGCGGTCGATGGCCCCACGGCTGCGGCTGCGGTCGGCGGCACTCCCGGTGGAGCGGCTGGCCCGCGGTCATTGGGGGCTGTGCGCGGGGCGAATCGCGCCGATTCTTTAGGAGGAACCTTTCTCATCCAGCGGATGTCGATCAACCAGAATGGCATGAACGTTTTGTTTTGGGGTGCGCGAATTGTTTCGCTTGATCGAAATTCCCCCTTGAAGACACTAGGGGTCCGCAACGGTGACGTGATCACGCGATTGGATGGACTTCGCCTCGACAACGGCTTGTTTAAGAACAAGGACGGCGACTGGATCGCTCCCGAATTGGATCGCCACTTCGGCGAGACGGAGGTCCGTTACATCATTTCCGGAACTAACAAAGTTCTGATCGGCGAAGTCTCGCTCATCGACGCGAACACCAGCAGCGGTGTTGTCGCGCCATAGCCAAGGTACGCCAGGTACCCGTTTACCTCGCTCGCTGGGACTTTCTTACTTCCCTGCTATTTCTACTTGTTGGCTGCGTCTGGTTGGCACTGGCATTGCCATTGCTGAACTGCCACAAGCCTCGGCAATGAAGCAAGTAGTAGTTGATCTATCGTTCAAGGTCAGGCTTGATTAGCGAAATCTCTCATGACTCCCGAGAAGCGGAACTGACAAATATCGCTGGTCGGACTAATAGTTCACTGAGGCGAGAAGAGATTTGCTTTGAAGAACGAGAAATCGCTGTGGAGTTTTTAATGAAGGAACTTGCAAAAAAGCGGCGTGACGGCATTCACCGTCACGCCGCTTGTTGCGTAGAAGCACTGCGAAAATTCTGCGAGCAAGAAGATTCTGCGAGCAATTAGAATCCGATCCGAATGCCGAAGTTGCTGCCGCGGAAGTACATGCCGCTCTGCTGGTACTGGTAGGGATAGCCACCGTATCCGTAACCGCCGTTGTAAGGGCGATAGTAGCTGCCGTGGTTGTGGTGCCCACCATGATTGTGACCACTGTGGTGATGACCACCATGATTGTGACCATGGTTATGCCCATTATGTCCACCATGATTGTGGCCACCGCCAGCCAGCGCTGAGGAGGTGAAGAGGCCACCGAAGGACACGGCAGTGACGGCAACCAGTGTAACGAGGAAACTTTTCATCGCAGACTCCAGGGGATTCGATCGATTCGATTCGGTTGAGCAAAGTGCTCAAGGCAACGGAGGAGTAATAACGCAGGAGGCATGCCAGATTTTAGGGGATTGTCGTAACCTGTGCTGTGGCTATGACTTCCGGTCTGTGGAGTAATTGGCGAGCCGCCGGTGATCTGGATGTGTGTCGTCATGATGACGACGTGGCTGAGTCGCTTTGACGAGAAATTGCAGTCGCCAGCCTGCCTTCAAAGGCACGGTTCTGGCCCATGGGATCCAAACTCTTGACTCTGTAGTAAGGTACGGGCTGTAAGATGCTGGTGGAGGACAAGCATCATGCAAGCATTCACCATTGGTCAGGTAGCCCGTGAGGCCGGTATCGGCGTCGAGACGGTGCGCTTCTACGAGCGTGAGGGATTGCTGAAAGAGCCGGCCCGGCGAGCATCGGGATATCGCCAATTCGATTCTGATGCAGTTGCGCGATTGCGTTTCATCAAGCAGGCTCAGCGATTGGGATTCACGCTGCGTGAAATCAAAGATCTGCTTGCCCTGAGCCTCAACCCGGAGTCGACCCGCGCTCAAGTTCGCGAGCACGCGGAAGCAAAGATCGCCGATATCGAAGCGAGGATCAGTGAACTCAAGCGGATGAAGAAAGCTCTCGTGCCTTTGATCGCAGCCTGCGATGGCAAGGGAAAGTTGGAAGGCTGCCCGATTCTGGCTGCCATCGATCCGGCTGGCCACACAGTCGCTACGAAGGCTACGGTGCTCGAAGGGAAAAAACAATGAGACACGAATTGCACCAAATCGGTGGCAACTCGATTCCGGTTCACACCGTGATCGATCCCGTGTGCGGAATGACCGTTGATCCCAATCACTCCGCCGGTTCACACGTTCACAACGGCGCGACATATCACTTTTGCAGCACGCATTGTCTGGCCAAGTTCAAGGCGAACCCTGACAAGATCCTGCACGGACGAACAATCCCGATGTCGCAGGTGCAGTCCAGCGCAGAGGGTGGACATTACACATGTCCCATGCATCCGGAAGTGGTGCAGGAGGGTCCGGGAACTTGCCCGAAATGTGGAATGGCTTTGGAGCCGATGCAGCCATCGGCCGAAGAGGAGACCGACCCGGAATTGATCTCGATGCAGCGGCGATTCTGGATCGGCGCGGCTTTGACGCTACCGATCTTTGTCATCGCGATGGCCGGACTGATTCCATCGAAGTCGCTCATGATGCTGCTGCATGAGAATATGAGCGTGCTCAATTGGGTTCAATTGGCACTCGCGACTCCCGTGGTGCTGTGGTGTGGCTGGCCGTTCTTCGCACGAGCGGGGCAATCGGTGGTTCATCGCAGCCCGAACATGTTCACGTTGATCTCGATCGGCGTGGGTGCGGCCTTTGTCTACAGTTTGGCGGCGACCGTTGCCCCCGGCATTTTTCCCGCGGGATTTCGTAACGCAGCCGGGGCGATTGAACCCTACTTTGATAGTGCCGCCGTGATTGTTGTTATGGTGTTACTCGGCCAGGTTCTCGAACTGCGGGCTCGTTCGCAGACAGGAGCAGCCATTCGCGCGCTCCTTGGTCTGGCACCAAAGACCGCGCGCGTTGTTCGCGCCAGTGGTGCCGAAGAAGATGTTGAGTTGGAGCATATTCAAGCCGGCGATTGTTTGCGCATTCGCCCTGGCGAGAAAGTGCCCGTCGATGGAGTGGTGATCGAGGGGCAAAGCAATGTTGATGAATCGATGATCACGGGCGAACCCATCCCCGTCGAAAAGGCGCAAGGGAGCAAAGTGGTCGGCGGCACCGTCAATGGTACTGGCGGGCTCTTGATGCAGGCCGAGCGCGTCGGTGGAGATACTCTGCTAGCTCAGATTGTGCGCATGGTGAACGAGGCTCAACGGAGTCGCGCTCCCATCGAAAAACTGGTGACCAAAGTGGCGGCTGTATTCGTGCCCGCCGTGTTGACAGCTGCCCTGCTGACGTTCGTAGGTTGGGCGATCTGGGGTTCGGAGCCCAAATTGGCTCATGGTCTGATGAATGCCGTCGCGGTGCTAATCATTGCTTGCCCATGCGCGTTAGGCCTGGCGACTCCGATGGCAATCATGGTGGGAACAGGTCGCGCAGCCGGCGCGGGGGTTCTCTTCCGTGACGCCGAAGCCTTGGAAACACTGCGTAATGCAGACACCCTCGTGGTTGATAAGACCGGCACGCTCACCGAGGGAAAGCCTAAGCTCGTGACCGTTGAGCCCGTCGCAGGATTTGAACCGCAGCAACTGTTGGCCTTTGCCGCGGGCTTAGAAATCGGCAGCGAACATCCGCTGGCTGCCGCCATTGTGCAAGGTGCGAAAGATCAGGGCGTCATTCCAGCTCAAGTGCAGGAGTTTCAATCAGTCACCGGTAAGGGTGTTCGTGGTGTTGGGGACTCGCAGCGCATTGCCATCGGCAACACGGCCATGATGCAATCAGAAGGTGTCTCGATTGGCCCAATCGAGACGCGTCTGCAGCAACTGCGATCCGAGGGGCAAACCGCC
>Ga0138256_10007767_pt1 | contig 11296 bp, 12 predicted proteins | sample KNB2016incub_MG_FD_105486 | JGI IMG/M metagenome (GOLD analysis project Ga0138256, IMG submission 105486) | Active sludge microbial communities from wastewater in Klosterneuburg, Austria - KNB2014incub_MG | ecosystem: Engineered > WWTP > Activated sludge > Unclassified | place: Austria...
AGCCCGTCCGGGCGCGAGCTCACCGCACCGGCGCGCTCGAGCATCGCCGGCACGGCGCCGGCCGGCCAGCGACGCGCCAGCAGCGCGCTGCGCGCCTCGTTCGGCGTCGGTGCCGCCTTGATCAGCGCGATGACCTCATCGATGTTGGCGAGCGCGACCGCCAGGCCTTCGAGCACGTGGGCACGCTCGCGTGCCTTGCGCAGATCGTGGATCGTGCGCCGCGTGACCACCTCGCGCCGATGACGCAGGAAGGCGTCGAGCATGTCCTTCAGGCCGAACAGCCGCGGCTGGCCGTCCTGCAGCGCGACCATGTTGATGCCGAACACGGTCTCCATCGGCGTCTGCGCGTACAGGTTGTTGAGGACGATCTCGGCAACCTCGCCGCGCTTGAGTTCGATGACCACGCGCATGCCGTCCTTGTCGGACTCGTCGCGCAGCTCGGAGATGCCGTCGATCTGCTTGTCGCGCACCAGCTCGGCGATGCGCTCGAGCAGCCGCGCCTTGTTCACCTGGTAAGGCAGCTCCGTGACGATGATCGCCTGGCGGCCACTCTTGCCATCCATGTCCTCGATCGTCGCGCGGGCGCGCACCGACAGGCGGCCACGCCCCCCCTTGTAGGCGGCGACGATCTCGTTGGCGCCGTTGATGATGCCGGCGGTCGGAAAGTCCGGACCCGGCACATGCTGCATCAGTCCGGCGAGCGAGATCCCCGGGTCGTCGAGCAGCGCCACGCAGGCGTTGACGATCTCGGTGAGGTTGTGCGGCGGGATGTTGGTCGCCATGCCGACCGCGATACCGGAGGAGCCGTTGACCAGCAGGTTCGGGACGCGCGTCGGCAGGACCGCCGGCTCGCGCTCCGATTCGTCGTAGTTCGGCACGAAATCGACGGTTTCCTTGTCGATGTCGGCCAGCAGTTCCTGCGCGATGCGGCTCATGCGCACTTCGGTGTAACGCATCGCCGCCGGTGGATCGCCGTCGACCGAACCGAAGTTGCCCTGCCCGTCGATGAGCAGGTAGCGCATCGAGAAGGGCTGCGCCATGCGCACCATGGCTTCGTAGACGGCCGAGTCGCCGTGCGGGTGGTACTTGCCGATCACATCGCCGACCACGCGCGCGGACTTCTTGTAGGCCTTGTTGTAGTCGTTGCCGAGCTCGCGCATCGCATGCAGCACGCGCCGGTGCACGGGCTTGAGGCCGTCGCGCACATCCGGCAGGGCGCGCCCGACGATCACGCTCATAGCGTAGTCGAGATAGGACTGCCGCATCTCCTCTTCGAGGCTGACCGGCAGAATTTCGCGCGCGATTTCGCTCATGCAAGGCCCTGGTTCGAAGCGCGAAATTCTAGCACATCAGGCCAGCCGTCCGGCCCGCGCACTGACCTGCCGGACCACCCTCGGGCCAGCCGGCCGGCTATACTTGCGCCGATGAGCCTCGCCGCCAATGTCGACGGCGCGGAGGTCGGCAAGTTCGACGCCCAGGCGCACGCCTTCTGGGATCCGGACGGACCGTTCCGCACCCTGCACGCGTTGAATCCGCTGCGCCTCGCCTACGTGCGCGAGCGCGCGTCGCTGGCGGGCACTCCGGTCGCCGATGTCGGCTGCGGCGGCGGCCTGCTGGCCGAGTCACTGGCCCGCGCTGGCGCGGTGGTGACCGCCATCGACCTCGCCCCGGGAATGGTCGAGGTCGCGCGACTGCACGCCGCCGAGCAGGGCGTGGAGGTCGACTACCGGATCGAGGCGGTCGAGGCGCTCGCCGCACGCGCGCCCGGGCACTTCGCCGTCGTCACCTGCATGGAGATGATCGAGCACGTGCCTGAGCCCCACGCCCTGTTGCAGGCGCTCACCGCGCTGTTGCGCCCGGGTGGTGCATTGTTCCTCTCGACGCTGAACCGCACGCCGCAGGCCTTCCTGCTGGCGATTGTCGGCGCCGAGTACCTGGCGCGGCTCGTGCCGCGCGGCACGCACACCTACGCGAAACTGGTCCGGCCGGCCGAGATCGCCGCCTGGGGCCGCGCCGCCGGGCTCGAGCTGCGCGACATTGCCGGCGTGCAGTTCAACCCCCTGAGCTTCGAGTGTCGCCTCGGCGGCGCACCGCGCATCAACTACCTCGCCCACCTCGTCCGCCCGGGCACTGACGAATGAACGCCGCGGCTGGTGGTTGCCGCGCCGTACTCTTCGACCTCGACGGCACGCTGCTCGATACCGCGCCCGACATGGCCGGGGCGCTCAACGCGCTGCTCGCCGAGGAGTCCCGGCCGCCGCACGACTACGCCGCCGTGCGCGCACTGGTCTCGCATGGCTCGGTCGCCGTCGTGCGCCACGGCTTTCCCGACGCGGACGCAGAACGCTTCGAGCAGTTGCGCCAGCGCTTCCTGCAGATCTACGCGGAACGCCTGACGCGCGAAACACGCCTGTTTCCCGGCTTCGAAGCGGTGCTGGCGACGCTCGAGCACCGCGGCATCCCCTGGGGCGTGGTCACCAACAAGCCGGGATTCCTCACCGAGCCGCTGCTCGCCGGGCTCGGCCTGCGCGCGCGTGCCGTCTGCGTGCTTTCGGGCGACAGCCTGCCGGAGCGCAAGCCGCACCCGCGGCCACTGCTGGTGGCGGCCGCGCAGGCCGGCGTGCCTGCGCAGGACTGCATCTTCGTCGGCGACGCCTTGCGCGACATCCAGGCGGCGCGTGCCGCCGGCATGCTGCCGCTGGTCGCCCGCTTCGGCTACATCGGGCCGGACGAGGATCCCGACAGCTGGCAGGCGGCGGGGGCGCTCGCCGCACCCGGCGAACTGCTCGCCTGGGTCGGGCCAGCGGTGGCGGCGAGCACCTGAGCCGTGATGCCGACGCTGCAACTGGTGCTGCTGCTGCTGGCCGTCATCGTGCTGCTGGCCGGTGGCGTGCTCTACGTGCTGCTGCGCACCGCGGCGCAGCGCCAGCTGCTGCAACTCGAGGCAACGGAGCTGCGTCTGCGCGCCTCGGTGGCCGAACTCGCGCAGCAGGCGCTGCGCGAGAACAGCGACCACTTCCTCAAGCTCGCGCGCGAGAGCTTCGCGCGCGAACAGGCCGGCATGCAGGGCGCGCTGCGCGAACGCGAGGTGGCGCTGGCGCAGCTGGTCGAGCCGATCCGCAGCGCGCTCGAAAAGAGCGAGACGCAGATCCAGGCGATGGAGCGCGAGCGGCGCGACGCCTTCACCAGCTTGCGCACCCAGATCGAGACGCTGGCGACCGGCCAGTCGGCGCTGCAGCGCGAGACGCGCAACCTCGTCACGGCGCTGCGCCGCCCGGAAGTGCGCGGGCGCTGGGGCGAGCTCACGCTGCGGCGCGTGGTCGAACTCGCCGGCTTGAGCGAGCACTGCGATTTCACCGAACAGCTCAACGTCAGTGGCACGCAGGGCACGCTGCGCCCCGATCTCATCGTGCACATGCCCGACGGACGCGACCTGGTGGTGGACGCCAAGACACCGCTGGACGCTTACCTGGAAGCGATCGACGCCGCGACCGACGATGCGCGGCGTGCCGCCACCGCGCGCCACGCGCAGCAAGTCGAGGCACGCGTGCGCGAGCTGGCCTCCAAGGCCTACTGGGAGCAGTTCGAGCACAGCCCGGAGTTCGCGGTGCTGTTCCTGCCCGGCGATCAGTTCCTGAGTGCCGCGCTCGCCGAGCGCCCCGAACTGCTGGAGAACGCGCTGCGCCAGAGCGTCATCATCGCGACGCCCTCGACGCTGATCGCACTGCTCAAGGCGGTCGCCTATGGCTGGCGTCAGGCGCAGGTCGCGGAGAACGCCGCCGAGATCCGCGACCTGGGTCAGGAACTGCATCGGCGCCTCGGCAGCTTCGTCAGCCACCTGGCACGCACCGGCCAGCGTCTGGAGGGCGCCGTAGAGGCCTACAACAGCGCGGTGGGCTCGCTCGAACGCCAGGTGCTGCCACAGGCGCGGCGCTTCACCGAACTCGGCGCCGCCACCGGCACCGAGCTGTCGCCTGTCGAGACGATCGAGCGCCTGGTGCGCGCGCCGGCGCCGAACGACAGTGATACGCCACGCCCATGAACCTGCCGTCGGCCGAGGCCGGCCCGCCGGATCCCGGCTCGATCCACTACTTTGCCGAACTGTACGCGCTGCCGCAGCACCGCGCCCGGCTGCGCGCAACGCACGCGCTCGAGGCGGGCGTGCGCGCCAGCCTGCGCTCCGGCCTCGATCATCAGCTCGCACACACGCGCCTGCACTGGTGGCAGCAGGAAGCCGAGCGCATCGCGGCCGGACGGCCAGCGCATCCGCTCGCCGCGCAACTGCTGGCGCTCGCCGGTGCCAGGCCATTGGGCGCCGCGCTGCAGGGACTGGTTCAGCTGACGCAGGCGGATCTCGCTGGCGGTCAGGCCGGCGACGCCCTGCGCCGTGCGCTCGCCGCGCGCGCCGGTGGCGCACGCTTTGCGCTGCTCGCGATACTCCTGCAGGCGGATGCCGACGCGGCGCACGCGCTGGGCAGTGCGCTCGCCCTGCTGCACCGGGCGGAGCCGGAGGCGCGCCCAGCGGCCCGCAAGGCCCTGTCCATCGAACTCTCTGCCCTCCGACCGGCACTGCAGCCGCCGCTGCGAGCGCTGCTGGTGTGGAACGTGCTCGCCCTGCGGCGCGCGCGCCGGGGCGACACCGCACCGCCGGAACGCGCCGCGGCCAGCCGTCGCGCCCTGCTGGGTGATAATTGGCTCGCCTGGCGTGCGGCCCGCGCCGCCGACGCCGGGCGCATACAGCACATCTTCGAGGTCACCCGTCCGTGAACGATCCTGCCAGCATCGATCCGCTGAGCGACGCCATGCGCGCTCACCGCCCCGCCCCAGGCGAACTCGCCGGCCGCGTGATCGCCATCACCGGCGCCGGCGACGGCATCGGGCGCGCGGTGGCACTCGCCGCCGCCGACCACGGCGCGGAGGTCGTGCTGGTCGGCCGCACGGTCAGGCGCCTGGAGGCCACTCACACGGACATCGAGGCCCAGGGCGGTCGCGCCACCATCGCGCCGCTCGATCTGGAGAAGGCGCTCGCCGCCGACTACGATCAGCTCGCCGCGGCCCTGCACGAGCGCTACGGCCGGCTCGATGCACTGCTGCACAACGCCGCGATGCTCGGCGCGCTGGCGCCGATCGAGCATTACGCGGTGCCGACCTGGGTGCGCGTACTGCACGTGAACCTGACGGCGGCCATGGCACTCACGCAGGTGCTGCTGCCACTGCTGCGTGCCGCACCCGATCCGGCCATCGTGTTCACGACCAGCGGCGTGACGCGGCGAGCGGCGCCCTACTGGGGTGCCTACGCGGCCTCCAAGCACGCCGTCGAGGGCCTGGCGACGACGCTCGCGGCCGAGCTCGCCGACGGCCCGCCACCGATGCGCGTCAACACGATCGATCCGGGCGCCACGCGCACGCGCCTGCGCCGCCAGGCCTACCCGGCCGAGGATGCCGGGCGCCTGGACCCGCCCGAGGCACGCACGGCCTGCTATCTGTGGCTGCTGGGCCCCGCGAGCCGTGGCCTCACGGGCCAGCGGTTGTGCTGTCGCTAGCGCCTGCCGGCGGCACAGGCGGATCGAGCAGGGCGTCGCGCTCGCCCGCACTGAGCTCGCGCGAGTGCCCGCGTGGCAGGCTGCGCTCCAGCGCCAGGGTACCGAGGCGCACGCGCAGCACGCGGCTCAGTGCGATGCCCTGCCGCTCGAGCAGCTGGCGCAGGTCGCTGCCGCTCACGCCCGTCGCCGCCAGCCGGTACCAGCGGTTGAAACCCTCGCCGCCGGCACTCTCGATTCCGCCGATGGCGAGCCGCGCGCCGCGATCCAGCTCACCGCCGAGCACGCCCTGCTCCTGCTGTGGCGTGACCTCGCCGCGCACACGCAGGCGAAACTCCACCGGCAGCGAGCGCACGGTCCGCTGCAGGCGCGCGGCCAGTGCGCCGTCGGCCGTCAGCAGCTCCAGACCACCGTCCTGCAACGGCATCGGACTCACGCTCAGATAGCGGCGGCCGGCGCGACGCGGCAGGCCGGCAGCGAGGCTCTGACCCGCATCCTCGGGCGTGCGGCCCAGCAGCGGCTGCCCCGGCGAGCGGTTGCAGACGAACAGCGGGCTGCCAGTCCGCGGCAGGCGCGCCTGCGCGAGACGCACCACGCGGCCATCGAGCAGCAGCTTGTCACTTGGGACTGCGCGATCGCCCAGGCGCGCCACGCGCCCATTGAGCGTCAGCCTTCCTGCCGCGATCCACCCTTCGACCTGGCGGCGCGAACCCAGGCCCAGCCGCGCCAGCACCTTCTGCAGGCGCTCGGGCTCCGCTCGCGTGCGCATCATCGGGGAAGGGGGCCGCCGCCGAGCGGCTCAGCCGTCTTCGCCGGGCGGCGCTGCGACCATGCCCGGCGCGGCCTGCAGGGGCGCCTCACCGCCCTCGCCGCCCTCGTCGATATCGGCCTCGTCCTCGGGCGGCTCATCGCTCGTGTCCGCGACTTCCAGCGCCGCCGTGGCGACGACCTCGGCCGCAGCCGCCACCGGCAGCGGGATCTGCGGGTCGATGTCGTGCAGCGAGCGCAGCTCCGCAAGCGTCGGCAACTCCTCGAGGCTGCGCAGTCCAAAGTAGTCGAGGAACTCACGCGTCGTGCCGAGCAGTTCGGGGCGCCCGGGCAGGTCGCGGTGACCGACCACGCGGATCCAGTTGCGCTCGAGCAGCGTCTTGACGATGTTCGGGTTCACGGCGACACCGCGTACCGACTCGATCTCGGCACGCGTGATCGGCTGGCGGTAGGCGATCAGCGCGAGCGTCTCGAGCAGCGCACGCGAGTAGCGCTGCGGGCGCTCCGGCCACAGCCGGGAGACCTCGTTGGCGAATTCGCGCCGTACCTGCACGCGAAACCCCGAAGCCGTCTCGCGCAGCTCCAGCGCCCGCCCGGCATACTCCGCGGCGAGCTGCTCGAGCGCGGCATGCAGTTCGCTCGCCGACGGCCGCGCGTTTTCCTCGAACAGCTGCGCCAGCTCGGCGAGCGTCAGCGACTTGCCGGCTGCCAGCAGCCCGGCCTCGATGACGTTGCGGTTGTACTGCTCGCTCATGGGTTCAGCCGCCCGCCTCGGGTCCGCCGGATTCCTCGGTCGGGGCCTCGGTGCCCCCTACGACGTGCAGTGTACGATTTGCCGTCGCGCTGCGCACGTGCAGCGGGGCAAAGGGCTCCGCCTGCACGATGTCGATCAGCGCCTCGCGCACCAGCTCGAGGATGGCCACGAACGTCACGGTGACACCAGTGCGGCCCTCCTCCGGGCGGAACAGCTCCACGAAGGGCACGAAGGCACCGCGTTCCAGCGCCGCGAGCACGTCACTCATGCGCTCACGCACCGACAGGCCCTCGCGCCGCACGTGGTGGTGCGCGAACATCTGCGCACGCGTCGCCACCTCCTTGAACGCGACCAGCATTTCCTGCAGCGTGACCTGCGGCAGCACGCGCGCGACCGGCCGGTCCTTGAGCTCGGCGTTCGCCAGCCACACGTCCCGCTCCAGCCGCGGCAACGTGTCGATGTCCGCCGCCGCGCGCTTGAAGCGCTCGTACTCCTGCAGTCGGCGCACCAGCTCGGCGCGCGGATCCTCCTCGGAATCCCCAGCCGATTCGACTCGCGGCAGCAGCATGCGCGACTTGATCTCGGCGAGCGTCGCGGCCATCACCAGGTACTCGCCGGCGAGTTCGAGCTGCAGGTCCTGCATCAGCTCGATATAGCGCGTGTACTGGCGAGTGATCTCGGCGATCGGGATGTCGAGGATGTCGACGTTCTGCCGGCGGATCAGGTACAGCAGCAGGTCGAGCGGGCCCTCGAAGGCCTCGAGGAACACCTCGAGCGCCTGCGGCGGAATGTACAGGTCGCGCGGCAGCTGCGTGATCGGCTCGCCGTGCACGACCGCGAACGGCATCTCGACCTGCTCGGGCGAGGGTGCGGCCGCGGGCTCGGCCGGTGCCGGTGGCGCCGGGGATTCGACCAGGTGAAGCCTGCCGGTCATGCTCACTCCGTGCGCAGGTGCATCGCGCGCCGCACCTCATCGAGAGTGGCACGCGCGGCCTCGCGCGCCTTGTCGGCGCCTTCGGCAACCAGGTTGCGGATCAGCTCGGGGTTGTCCTGGAACTCGCGCGCGCGCTCGCGCAGCGCGCCGACCTCGGCGAGGACGCGCTCGATCAGGGGCTTCTTGCACTCCAGGCAGCCGATGCCGGCGCTGGTGCAGCCAGTCTGCACCCAGGCACGCGTCGCATCGTCCGAATACAGCTTATGCAGGTCCCAGACCGGGCATTTCTGCGGATCGCCCGGGTCGGTGCGGCGCACGCGCGCCGGATCGGTCGTCATCGCCTTGAGCTTGCGCGCCACCGTGTCCGGGTCCTCGCGCATGCCGATGGTGTTGCCGTAGGACTTGCTCATCTTGCGGCCATCGAGCCCCGGCACCTTCGGCGTCGCGGTCAGCAGCACCTGCGGCTCGGGCAGGATACTGACGTTGCTGCCCTCGAGATAACCGAGCAGCCGCTCGCGGTCGGCGACGGTGATCCGCGTGTTGCCCTCGACCAGCGCACGCGCACGCTCCAGCGCGGCGGTGTCGCCCGCCTCCTGGAAGCGCTTGCGCAGATTGCGGTACAGCGAGATGTTGCGGCCACCGAGTTCCTTGATGGCACGCTCGGCCTTCTCCTCGAAATCCGCTTCGCGGCCAAAGAGGTGATTGAAGCGCCGCGCGATTTCGCGCGTGATCTCCACGTGCGCCACCTGGTCCTCACCCACCGGCACGAAGGCCGGCCGGTAAAGCAGTATGTCCGCGCTCTGCAGCAGCGGATAGCCGAGGAAGCCGTAGGTCGCCAGGTCCTTGTCCTTGAGTTGCTCCTGCTGGTCCTTGTACGAGGGCACACGCTCGAGCCAGCCGAGCGGTGTGATCATCGACAATAGCAGGTGCAGTTCGGCGTGCTCCGGCACGTGGGACTGCACGAACAGCGTTGCCACGCCGGGGTTCAGGCCGGCGGCGAGCCAGTCGATCAGCATCTCGCGCCCCGCCGCGGGCAGGCCGCTGGTGTCCTCGTAGCCGGTCGTGAGCGCGTGCCAGTCGGCGACGAAAAAATAGCACTCGTACTGGTACTGCAGATCGACCCAGTTGCGCAACGCGCCGTGGTAATTCCCCAGGTGCAATTGGCCAGTGGGGCGCATGCCCGAGAGCACGCGCTTGCCTTGTGGAGCAGCGCTCATCTGATGCCGTGTACGAGTGAAGACCGGCCGCGATTATACGGGGGTGTCGGCACGGCGTCTTCAAACGCTGACAGTACCCGGCAGGACGCCCTTGCCCTGGCGCACGACGACGGCCGACGACACCGCCAGATCGACGACCGTGGTGGGTTGCAGTCCGCAGGCGCCAGCGTCCAGAACCAGCTCGAGCTGGTGCTCGAGCCGGTTGCGGATCTCTTCGGCATCGGTCAGCGGGTGCTCATCGCCGGGCAGCCACAGTGTCGAGCTCATCAGCGGTTCGCCGAGCTCGGCCAGCAAGGCACGCGGAACCGGGTGGTCGGGCACGCGTACACCGACGGTGCGCCGCTGCGGGTGCTGCAGCCGGCGCGGCGTCTCGCGCGTCGCTGGCAGCAGGAAGGTGAACGGACCCGGGGTCGCGGCGCGCATCAGCCGGTACTGCCAGTTGTCGACGCGCGCGTAGTGCGCGAGCTGCTTGAGGTCGCTGCACACCAGCGTGAAGTGATGGTGGCGATCCGCGTCGCGAATGCGGCGGATGCGCTCCAGCGCATCACGGTCGCCGATGTGGCAGCCGAGCGCGTAGCAGCTGTCGGTCGGATAGGCGATGAGGCCACCGGCGCGCACGATCGCCACCGCCTGGCGTATGAGCCGCGGCTGCGGATCGACGGGATGGACCTGGAAATACTGGCTCACGACGGCCAGGCTCCTGAGCGGTGTGCGCCGCGCCCGGCGGCGGCCATGTCGGCTACTATACGCGACCCGTTTCCTGTCCCTCCGACCGCATACGCTCCACTGCGCCGATGCAAGCGATCCTCGACCTGCTGCCCGTGCTGGCATTCCTCGTGGCCTACAAGCTGCGGGGTATCTATGTTGCGACCGCCGTGCTGATGATCGGCATGGTGCTGCTGCTCGGCCTGACCTGGGCCTGGCGGCGGCGGATCTCCGTCCTGATGGGCGTGAGCGCGGCACTGGTACTGCTCGGCGGGAGCGCGACGCTGCTGCTGCACGACCCGGTGTTCATCAAGTGGAAACCCACCGCCTATTTCTGGATCATGGCCGGTGTGTTCCTGGGCAGCACATGGATTGGACGGCAGCCGCTCGCGCAGGCGCTGCAGCAGTCGGCCTTCCCCGAGGCTGCCGGCATTGCGCGCGCCGTCTGGCAGCGCGTCAACCTCGCCTGGGCGCTGTTCTTCGCCGCGCTCGGTGCGCTGAACCTGTATGTCGCCTTCCGCATGAGCGAGAATACCTGGGTGAATTTCAAGGTGTACGGCCTGACCGCGCTGCTGTTCGTATTCGGCCTCGCCCAGGCGCTGTGGCTCACCCGCCGGGCCGGTCAGGCGGGCTCATGAACTCGCCGCCAGAAACCGCCGAGCGGATCCGCGCGCTGCTCGAGGCGCGCTTCGCGCCGCTGGAACTTGTCGTCCGCGACGACAGCGCCGCACATGCCGGCCACGCCGGCGCGCGCTCCGGTGGGCATTTCCACGTCCGTATCGTCACGCCCGCGTTTTCCGGCCTGCCGCTGGTGCGCCGGCACCGGCTGGTGCAGGATTCGCTCTCGCCACTGTACGGTACGGCCATCCACGCGCTGTCCCTGGACACGCCGGCGCCTGAGGATCTGGTTTAGGTTTGTTTATTAACTAATTGAGATATCAAATGAAAGTTTCAAGACTTCTCCCGCTGACGGGACTGCTCCTGCTGGTTGCGTGCAAGCCTTCGGAAACCACGGCGCCGGTCAAGCCGATCGCCACGGTGAACGGCACGGCCATCTCGCGCGACGTTTTCGAGTTCTACGTGAAGAACGTCGCCGGCAAGGCCAGCGCCGAGCTCACGGCCGAACAGCGTACGCAGTTGCTCGATAACCTGGTCCGCGCCGAGGCCGTGGCCCAGCAGGCCACGAAGGAAGGTCTGGACAAGAGCGGTGACACGGCTTCGCAGATCTTCCTGATGCGCCTGCAGGTGCTCGAAGCGGCCAAGTCCGAAGCCTTCCTGAAAGACAAGAAGGCAACGGACGACGAAGTGCGTGCGGAGTACGACAAGCGCATCGCTTCCATGCCCAAGACGCAGTACAAGGCCCGCCACATTCTGGTGG
>Ga0138256_10007768_pt1 | contig 11295 bp, 9 predicted proteins | sample KNB2016incub_MG_FD_105486 | JGI IMG/M metagenome (GOLD analysis project Ga0138256, IMG submission 105486) | Active sludge microbial communities from wastewater in Klosterneuburg, Austria - KNB2014incub_MG | ecosystem: Engineered > WWTP > Activated sludge > Unclassified | place: Austria...
AAAGGGAGGCACGACCATCCTGCACGCCTTGGGCTTATCGCCTGAATTGCGGGAGAAAACTCTGGCGTTGATTTCGCTTGGATCACCGATCGCCGGTGGCCTGCCCATAGACATCGCGTATCCACTGCTGGAGAGTCTCGCTCAGCGGCGTGCAGAACTAACGCCGATGGATCGCACCCTTTTGAATACGCTCATCGCCTTTGGTGCTGGCGGAGGGCTGGAAGTACAGGCGCAATCTACGATGGCAAAAATGGCGGAACTCCTGGAGGAGGCGCAATTTGACGTGTTGCGCGGGGGTTTTAGATCGATTCTCCCAGGGGTGCGCAAGCCGTATCTTTTCAGTACGGTCAAAAACTGGGACTTTAGCCGCAACACGATGGATCCGCTGACTGGCCGCAAAGAAATTCCTTTGCTGCATGTTGGAGCGGCTTTGGACGTCGGCAAGTTACGTGCAGTGCCTGTGATGACCGTTGACTCCAATAATCGCATCGTGCCTCAGCAGAGCTCACAGGATCTGAACCATCTTTCCGAGCTGGCGATGCTCGGGACATTCAAACGACACCCGGTAAGTGACTCCTGTGTTGCATTGGAACATGCCGTGATCCCAAAAAACGCAGTGCCCCGTGGTGCTACGACCGCTTTGCTCGGTGTGCTTAATTTGGATCATATGAGCCTTGGATTTTCGAAGCCATCTGTCGAGGCTGAATCAGTGCCGCGTGTGGAAATTGTCGATGCATTAATTGAAAGTGCGTCTCAGAAAATCGGTGTGAACTAAAACAAAAAGAGGGAAGTTCAGATGTGTTCTACACCAAAAAATAAAAAGACTGCCGGAATCCGGACCTCGGCATTTGTAGCTGGTGCGCTCGGGAGCCTCTTGTTGTCTGCTGCCTCCTTTGGACAGACATCTGGAGACTTTCATCCGGTAGTAATCACTACGGCAACCGGCGAGCATGATCAGGAATCCCGTCGGTTATTGGTTGAGAACTATTCTGACGTTGTCCGGGCGAGCGCGCTAAAGAGTCTTGGGCGCGAATTTTATGGGACTTCAGCCAAAGACGGATTTGCAGGTGTTGGATCCAAAGGCCCGATTGGCCTGTTGCGAAAGACTCTGATTACCATGGACAAGGACATGGCAGATCGAGTGTCGAGAATATTTCAGCAGTTGAAGCCACCCACCACAGACACCGCTGTTGATCGGATGGAGTTGTTTTGGACTCAGCGTGACCTCGGGTCGTCGGTGCTGGGAAAACAAAGTGATTCAATGGCCCTATTGTTGAAAATCCTGGGGCCATCCGTCAGGAGCAATAATCAGACGACAAATCCGTTTGCACTGGAGCTCGGCCGAAAGGCCATGAATCTGCAAATCGCGACGAGCGATCAGGTTGCGGGGGGACGCAATGGCGTGGTGGCAGAAGCCAAAGACGCTTACGCGTCTCTGCGCGAGCTCAACCAAAACGCCTGGGTCCCTTTGCATGTGGATTCACTGGTCATGATGGATAAGGAAAAAAACATTACCACCAAACTCGCGGTCACGATGATTCCTGTGGGCTTCAATTTTGAAAAGGAGCGGGTTGGCGATTTTTCCATCGAACGCACCACTTACCGAACCGAGTTGGACAATCGTAGCGTGATTCGTATTTTCTTTCAGCGAACTTACGGGGCCAATAACAGCAACAGACCGCCACTTCTCGTAAAAGTAAATTTTGGTCCTCTCAAAGCGGACTCGACTGAAGCGGACGTCTGCGTCGGCGATGGATGCCTCAGGAAAGTTGATTCGGTGCCGACTATTCACGCGGTGATAGACGGAGGCTGGTTGAAAAATGCATTTTCAAAAGTGTTGAGTCTGAACAAAATCCAGATTCTGATCGCTTCTCTTGGAATCAATATCGAAAATCTAAGTGTAGATCCGGGGACGTCGGAACTGCCGATGCTGCTAAAGACTTATACATTCGGAACAAAGGTTGTAGACCTTCGCCGCAATTCCCGTCCCTATAATCCACTGGAGGCGATTCAAAAGACTCTGGTTGGCAACCAAGTCAGCGCCGGCCTTTCAGAAAGACTGGCCGCTGAAGGTGAAAACGCAGAAAAGAAAATAAACGAATCGCTCCAGTCCGTCGTGGATCTGTTCCGATAAACCTGGAAAATGCTAGCTACTCGCAGGTTTTTTCCAGACCTGTCGCAATAGCGGCGTCGATTTTTGTTTTTGCTGATTCGTCCCACGAACCAATGACAAAATCCACGAGTTCACCACTGCAGTCGACAACGAATGCCTGTGGAATACCACTGTCCTGTTTCAGGATATTCCAGGCCGTCCGATTGGTGTCTTTAATGACCGGATGGTTGGGGTGGTGCCGGGATATCCACTGCTGGATTGAGGAATCAGAGCTGTCGAGGCTGAGGTCAAGAACCTGAACCCGAGGTTCAGCTGCATACTTGGTTGCAAGAGCATCGACGTTAGCAGCATTTTCGTTGCAGTAGCTGCAAAACAAAGCGAGTGCTTCGAATACAAAAACGCCGTTCGGATGATCGCTCATCTTGTAAACGGCATCTGTTGCTGGGTTGTTTTTCCACGGGAATTCAAGCTTTGGTAATGTACCGGCAAAACCGGTCGCCGAAAATCCGATCAAAGCGCCTGCCATAATGAACCTACGGGAAATAGCTGCAAACATCTTTTCACCCCTCTGAAACGAAGTTAAAGCCCGGCCGATGGACCAAAATTTAATGTGGGAGCATTGCTTATAGTTTTAGTCGACGATGCAACTACAGTAAAGAGTTAAAGTGTACAAAAGTTGCACTTTTTCTGTAAGTAGGCTAATCCAAAGGACTATGAACGAAATTAAACTCACCGAGACGGTTAAGAAGGGCGGCTGCGCCGCTAAGTTGCCAGCGGGCGAATTGCGGGCGATCCTGAAGGACATTTTGCCAGCGAATCGCCCTCCCGAGTTACTTGTTGGCGCCGATACGATGGATGATGCGGCGCTCTGGGACCTTGGTGATGGCCGCCTCCTCATCCAGACGTTAGATTTTTTCACTCCGATTGTGGATGACCCCTATACCTTTGGTGCAATCGCCGCTGCAAACGCCCTGAGCGATGTCTACGCTATGGGGGGGACTCCGAAAACGGCTATGGCCATTTTGGCTTTTCCGACGTCAACTCTGCCGATGAGTGTCCTGGCGGCGGTGATGCAAGGAGCTGGCGAGGTGATTCGGGAGTCTGGCGCTGTGCTGGTCGGTGGGCATTCCATAGACGATGACACGCTTAAATTCGGCTTGTCTGTCTCTGGGTTTGTAGATGCTGGCAGCGCATGGACCAACTCCGGTGTACAGCCTGGAGATGTGCTGATCCTTACCAAGCCATTGGGGACCGGGACGGTTACGACGGCTTTGAAGCGGCGCGAAGCAGCCGTATCTTGGATCGAGGCAGCGCAGCAATCGATGATGGCGCTCAATAAAGTGGCCGACCTGAGCGGTGGGTTGCAGGTGCGTGCTGCTACCGATGTTACGGGCTTCGGCCTCGCTGGTCATAGCCTCCAGGTGGCGCGTGCCAGCAAAGTACGGCTGCGCTTTCAGGCCCAGGAGCTACCAGCGTTACCGGGGGCGTTGGAGTTGTTGCGGCAAAATATCATTAATCGCGCGCATAAAACCAACAGCGACTACGTCGCGGGAGAGGTTGCGTATCATGATGTCGCTGAGCATCTGAGGTTACTGAGTGTTGACCCACAGACATCAGGTGGCCTTCTTTTAGCCATTCCCGAGAATCAGGCCGACGACTGTGTGCGCTTGCTTGCCCAGAGATTCCCCTACACTAAAAAAATCGGCGTGGCTGAAGCGTTGGAAGTATCACCAGGCCAGGGTTCTTTGGTCAGCTTTTACGGAAGATAGACGGCCACCTTCTTAGGATTTTGCTTGACGCCGCCCGATAAATGCCGCGCGTCAGAAACTCGACGATAAAAAAGTACATCGCGTAGATAATCCCGATCGCATGAACGTACCAGGAATTCTTTTCGCCTCCCATCGCGTCGAGTATCCCATTGAATAAATATGCCAGACAGTAGTGGATGAGGTAGGCAAGCCAAAAATGCCTGGTCATGGCTAGATTTGAAACCCAAAGGAGCGGTTTTGACTTTTTTGAAACTTCGGCAATGCGCGGATCAAACGCCAGGCGCACAATAAAGATCACCCATATGAAGTGACTCCAGAATATGTACGGGGGTTGGCGGTAAACAAAACAGGGAAATTCGGGTCCAAGCGGCACGTGAAAATAGGACCCCAACTGGGGGAGGCTGGCCATGAGGAGCACCGCCCAAAAAATAGCTTCGTTTTTTTGTATTAATGCGCCAGTTGCGGAACCCTTTGCAAAATATTTTTTCACCTCCCACCCGGCCCAGTAGCACAGCCACACCAGCCCGATCCACGGCAGCACAGGCCAGTCGGCGAGGTCATTCTCACAGACTCCCACGATGATGTGCCTGAGAAAAAAAGGCAGATCACCAAACACCGCAAAATTCCAAAATGGTAGCAGCAACATGATGTAGCCGGTGATGCCCATACATTTCAAGGCTACTGCCGGGAGCTTTTCTGCCAGAACGCAGGTCAGAAGACCCGTAAACAACAGCGGGTAAACATCCCATCCTAGATAGAACCCTGTCTCCTGTGTAATCAAGGCGCAAAAAACAGCCCAACCCGCGAGCAACAGTGTGAACAGCGCGATACGTTTTGCTACAGATTGTCGGGTGAATGCCTGTAAAAACGATGCAAGACCGACAATCGTGAATCCGCTGAATGAAAGGGATCTCGCGTAGGTCTCGGTAACTAATTGCATGAAACCAGTATACGACTGACTGGCGATAAAGAGCGGTACGTCCCGGGTATACCAGAAAATCCAGGCAAAATGATGAATACCGATGGCTATGAAGCTTAGGAAGCGTAAAAGATCAACGATCAGCAGGCGCGGAATGTTCATTTAAAATCTGGGATTCCCTTCCGTCAGCCAGCGTGGTTTGACGATGCTATTCACTTTATCAGAAACAACGCGATTGCGTATTTCGACGAGGTTGGTGCCCCGTTTCATAAACCAGTTGGGTCCGAACGTCTTTGGCTTGACACCAAACTCCAGGTAGTCGGGGTAAATAACGGGAAGCCCCGTCGCAGCCGTGATGAATGTTTCATTTTCACTTTGGAACGCGACGATGGTTTGAAACCCTGCCGCCCGCACCGTATTGAAGACTATGTCATTGAATGCCGCGAATTCTACCCCATCGATGTCAAGGGGAACGTCCATTACGATGTAGCCTTCAGGAAGGAGTCGCGCTCTTACCAGCCGGAGGAATTCGACGCTGTAAAGTCGCAGCGCGTCAAAATTAAATGGATACGGAAAATCTATATAGATCGTGTCGTACATTTTCTGAGTGGATCTAAGCCAGGCGAACGCGTCATCGACGATGACTTCAACTTTCTCATGGTCGAGAGACTTTAGATTTAAAGCCTGCATACGGGCGTCTTCACGGGCGAAAGCAATCATTCCCGGGTCGATTTCCACGAGAGTAATTCCCGAGATGTTTTCGCCATAACGCAAGAGCTCGCGGGCGACAAGTCCATCACCTCCACCAAGGATCAGTGCGCGTGAGGGAGGGCGTCGGAAAAGCATTGTTGGAATATGCGTGATGTGCTCGTGGTATTCGGCTTCAGTCGCAGAGTTGAACTGAAATGCTCCATCCAGGGCCACAGAAAATGACGCGGGGCGCGATGGTCTGTTCATGGCAGTGTTTTGTGGCGTCGGGGGAACTTCCAATATATCGATCGACTGCATATGGGTCTGAATGCGTTCGACGTCTTTATAATCATCCAGGAATTGAAGCAGTCCCGAAAATTTAACCGGTCCCTGAACCGCAACCTCCTCGCCATCATCGGAGGTCCACCTCATATTGTTGTAGTAGAAATTCTTGATCTGAATTTGGTGAACAAAAGACTGGGATACCACGGCCACGAGGATACAGACGATGGCGGGTGTAGCTGCAAAGGCGATCCGGGGCAAGCTCCTCCGATGATTTAGCCTTTGGAGCCTTAAAAGGTATATACAGATAAGGAGGTTGACCGCCGCAGCGGTGATCGCGGCCGCGCCGGCAGAGCTGTAGCGCATGAAAAAAAGACCGAATAATAAAGTTCCGGCTAGTGCTCCAAAGTAGTGAAACCCAAACAGGGTTCCATAGCGGCTCTTGTTGCCGTTTTGAGCCGAAATTCTGAACAAAAGCGGAAGCTCAAATCCCGAAAGTACGCCAATGACAATGGTCATAAACTGAGCGAATGCTCCGAACCAGACGACGGGCCTGATGACGTCTGCGCCCAATAAGCGGCCGTGGTCGTATAAATACATACGATAGGCGATGTGCCAAAGTAGAATGAGAATGACGCTTAACCCGCCGATTGCTGACAAGAGCAGCTCAATGGTCGTCAAAAGCCGCACGGGGTGCGGTCTTTCGTTGCGACTGAATATCCAGACACCCAGCCCCAATCCGGCGATGTACACGCCGATTGAGATGCTCTCCCAAACGATGGCGTTGCCCGTCAGGTGGGAAAGTGTCTTGGCAATAGCGAGCTCATAGATCAGGCTGCAAGCTGCAAGGAGAAATGAAAGTTCAGCAAGCTGGACTGACGTCAGTCGGGCTTCACCTCCGGGTGCGGCATCATAAGTCGCCGAATTTGTCAGTGAACTCGTCACGGGGCCCTTCCTCCTGCTGTGGCGGAGCATTTAAATGGGCGACCAGATTCAGGTGAACTCATCAGAAAGCGGACAGTGCCGTTGCCGCCTTGGGCGGCGAGAAGGGGGGCTGTGGATAGCCCGGCTGGCAGCGGGCAGTTTAGCAAGCCAGCTAAACTTGCGAGAAAAAAAACGGGACCCTGTGTGACTATTTCTAATGTAACGCCTGCTTTTTCAGCGGAATAATTTATGGCTGCCTGCAGGGATTGACCAAGAACTTTAGCCGACAAACGCCAGGGGTGAGGTGTCTTTACTGATCCGTTTTTCCAGATGATTTGCATAGCAGAAGCATCCAGAGGAAAACGGCTGAACTGGGGCATGCCAAATTGGGTCTTTGTGAAAGTGGTTTCGACGTTGCCGCTGCCCTTTTTTAGATCTCTGAGGTCCTGCTCTTCCAGGAAAGCTTGCCCGTTAATTCTGCTGTTGAGCAGAGCCAGGGCTTTCTTGAGCCCATCAGGCGCGCCGGTATGGATTAACAGATTGCGGATGGTCGATGTTTCTGTGTTTTGCAAAAGAATCCGGGTTTGAAGGATTTTTATTTCTGCAAAGCCCCAGTCAAACTGCAGTTTCCCTTCAACGGATAAGACTCCTGAGGGAGGAATGGCGAGGGTTAACGTGAAGGGGATGGTCTTGGTGATGGGGGTGAGGAGCAAGTTTGGACGGATAACAGTATTAACTACCACAAATTCCGATGTGGTCTGTTTAGTCGAGCTAAGGCGGATTTCCGCAAATTTGACACCGAATAGACCGGTGATCTGTCCGGGGCTGACTTTTATATTTGAGCCGGAAGCAATCCCAGAGGCCATGATCGTTTGTTCAATGGATGTCGCAAATTCCGGAGATCTGTATTGACTGGCTAGCCATGTACGGAAAGAGCCAACTATGATCAGTAGCAGGGCTGCGGTACCCCCAAGGATGATTGCTGGAAACTTAAATTTCGAAATAGTCATTAATTCCCTGCGGTGTCATCGCCTCACAAGGCTTTCAAGAATTCTAGCCAGAAGCCGTTGACATAAACAGCCGTGAAATGATCATTTCAGATATTTCTTTTTCGTGGCTGACTGCAAGTACCATCCAGATTGCCATGATTAAAGTCGTCGCGTAAAGGGGCACTCTTTCGCGCACCGGCCGCGCATCCATTGAGATCAGCCCAATCGCCGCAAGGCAGTTGAGAAATCCAATCAGCACCGCCGACGCCATTAAGCCGACAGAGGGAAAAAGAATCAGCGGGAAATAGACGGCCGCGACAAAAGTGCCAAAATAGTCGACGGCGAGCACGCGGCTGGCGAGTGCAGGGCTTTCGACCTCTTCCCCCAGTTTCATCAGCAGTGGGATTTCCATGCCGGAAATGAACCCGAGTTTTATGATCCAGGCATGCATGAATAAGCTGCGGGCCCATCCCGGCCAAGAAGCATCGGGTGTATTGAAAAGTGCCGTCTGCACATTGAAATCGATAAAGAAGAACAGTGCTGGCGAGAGTGATCCCGCAAGCGCGAGGTAGCATTCGAGGTTGATCAGCCGCCGCAAAGTTGATTGACCCGGGAGGCGGTCACAGTAAAAAGCGCCAATTCCAAGAGAACAGATATACAGGCCGATGGTGATGGTGTACCGCAGGACGGTGTTGCCCAGGATGCTCGACAGGGTCTGTGCCAGGAGCAATTCGTAGGCCATACAACAAAAGGCCGTCAGAAAGGTGACAATCAGCAGCGCCGCTTTCATGGTCGATCCAATCCTCTCTCCTATGGTGGTGAGAGAGCGTAGGAGCAACAAAGGGCGTAGGAATTGTCACACTGAATTTCTTTGGTAGTCGTCGGACCCTTTTTGCCCCCTCCAGGTATCGTCACCTCGCGGCATTGCCCAGCTTCAAACGACCGCATGAAATACCCCGCGGGGCAGGAGCATCCACCTGAGCAGTCGCGCCGCGTCGATTCGCATTGGACATCCCGACGGGCGCATTTAAATGTGCGCGTCGCCATGTCGTAGCCGATCACAAACTGCCCAACCGGGCAACGCGCGGTGTTTCCGGTACAAGTCACGCCCCCCGCCGCCGCTGGAGCCGTGACCGTGGTATAGCCGGAAGGACATTGGCAGATGATTTTATTGTCAGCCGTTCTACCGGTCATAAGTGCGACGGGGTCAGAACAGAATTCCTGAACGGTCGCTGCAGCTCCCTGTCGGATATCCTGAGCCAGCATGGCAAATGAGAAATCCCCTTTATTGTTGGAAAAAGCTGGTTCGGGAGGGCTTGGAGGCAGGGAGTCGCGATTCGGGTTCGTGGAGTCAGCGCCGGTGAATTGGAATTCTTGTTTTGTCTGCGTGCGAAAGTGTATGGTTTGAGCTCCGCTACAAGTCGTCTGCGCCGGATCAGAACAGGTCGCCCAAAAGGTTGTCCGGACAGCCAGCGGGCATTTTGGTCCGAGTGCACCGCAGTCTCTTTTTCCTTTAAAGCTATAGGTCACCGGATTGGTGCCGCCGGACACCGCCTGATTGTTGCCGGTGACCAGCGTAAAGGGGGCCTGGCTGGCGGGCGAAGTGACGTCGCAGGGAGTAGCGGTGGGAAAGATGCAGTTTTTGAGTTTCTGATTTTCCGGAAAAGACGCAATTGCCGCGTCGGAGATGGACGTTGCGATGGTCGACGGCTGCGCAAGGAGTTGCGTCACCCGTCCCCCAGTGGCGTCCCGGGAAATCCTGTTATTCAACATTTTTGTGCTTTTATTTAAATTGTCCGAAAAAATCGTAAATCCGAGAGTGATGATACCAGCGACCGCTAAAGCCACCATCACTTCGACTAACGAAAAACCAGCAGTCTGCTTTCTAAAAATTGTCATCGTTTATATCCCGCAAGCTGTGGAGTTGACGTCGCTGTTACTAATCGAAGTCGTAAAATTGCAGCACTTCCCGTCACTCTGATCGCAATCGATGGTGACTTCACCCGCCGCAGCTTTCTTACTCGCAGGCGGTGGTTGAATGGCTTTACAAACTCCCATGGTGACGGATTCAATCCATCCTGCGGCGCCATTAACCGTACAAGCCTCATTAGCGGAAAGATTAATTGTTCGACAGGCCAGGCGTTCGGCAATAGTGCGGCAGACCGGGACGTTATTGCGGCGAATACCGACCATGATGCATTTTTCGCCGGTGGCGGTGTCCCGACAGACTTTGTTTTCCAACGGATCCGGCGTGCAGTTGGTCAGGTCTTTGGTCAGATCAGCGGGGGTTCTGATAAAGCCCGTCGGACACACACAAACTGGTGCGCTACTCGTCGTGATGACTCCCGCGCCTCGATTTATGATTGCCAATGGATGAAATGAGGTACAGGCAGAGCCTCCATACTTTCGGATCTGATCCGCACTGACCGGAATTGAAAAGGCAGTTTTATCGTTCGTAAAGTCCGGATCGGGGGGCACGTTGGCCAAAGAGAATCCGGCAAAGGGCTTTTCATCCTGTGGTGTTCCCCCGGGGGCCTGCCATATTTTTAATTGGTAGCGGACGTTTATAAATGAGGCGAAAGGGCAGCTTGGGGCCATATCAGGACAGGTAGCCCAGTAGGTTGCTAAGGCAATATAAGGGCATTTTTTCCCCAGAGTCGGGGTTCCCCCGACATTGCAAAAACTCTCAGTCTGGGTAGAAGGGCGACCCTTGATGTCATAGAAGACTGGAGGGATGGCTGGTGCGGGTGGACCGGGAGGAAAGCTCGCGACCCGCGAAGTCCCGGCGGTACCCAAGGGGATTGAAAGTGCAAATGCGCGCTGCGTGGCCGGATTCGTGATGGTGGAGGGACACCCTGTGGGGGTGTTGTTGCCCATGACACAGGCCATCAATGCTGCGTCGGTTCCCATGGTGGTTGCGATGGCCGCCGGAAGGCCAGCGGTCTGGCTAATTTTTGTCGCTATTGAATCACGTGTGGCCATGGCCTCTAAAACAGCGCGGCTTTTTTCGGAATTAGACATGAACAGCATCGTGCCGGTGATGACGACGCCGCTGACGGCGAGGGCTATCATCGTTTCAACCAGGGACATTCCCCGTGGGTGCTGCGATCGATCGATTTTGCGCGGCGCGTTCATCGGCTCTGTTCTGCGGATTTCCACGGGTCCACTCCTGAATTAATTGGGGGTGCAGCAGCCGATATTTGCGTCGCTGCAGTTGATGTTCTTTGAAGCGTCCATCGTACAGGTTGAAACAGTCAGGCCACATACCCGGGACTCTGTGGTAGCGCCTCCGGTTGCGGCACAGTTGACATTTGAATTGGCACCGGACCCTACCGAATTTGCAGTCATTCCGAAGGTCGCGCAATCGAGAACGGGCTCCTGTTGGCCGGTAAAAGGATTCAGCGCGAAATGATATCCGACAAAAATAGGCTTTGCTGCCGGACAAATGAGCGCGGGCGAGGCCGCCATCCAGGTGTTCAATTTTGCTGCACAATCAGTTGGGTGATTGTCGCTGTTCATGGTTAGTGTGCTGCGAATGGAGGTCTTTTCGGAGGAGGACAAAGTGGGATAGGTTTCCCAGTAACAACTGCAAACGGGCAGACCCACACC
>Ga0138256_10007769_pt1 | contig 11295 bp, 7 predicted proteins | sample KNB2016incub_MG_FD_105486 | JGI IMG/M metagenome (GOLD analysis project Ga0138256, IMG submission 105486) | Active sludge microbial communities from wastewater in Klosterneuburg, Austria - KNB2014incub_MG | ecosystem: Engineered > WWTP > Activated sludge > Unclassified | place: Austria...
CATGTCGATGAAGTCGATGATGATGATGCCACCCAGGTTGCGCAGCCGCAGTTGCCGCGCAATCGCCTGGGCAGCCTCCAGATTGGTCTTGTAGACCGTCTCTTCCAGATTGCGGTGCCCGAGGAAGCCGCCGGTATTGACGTCGATGGTGGTCATCGCCTCGGTCTGATCGATGATCAGGTAGCCACCCGACTTCAGCGGCGTCTCCTTGCGCAGTGCCCGCTGAATTTCGTCCTCGACCCCGTACAGGTCGAAGATCGGACGCTCGCCCGGATAATGTTCGAGGCGTTCGGTGTATTCGGGGATGAACTCTTCGGTAAAGCGAACGGCGCGGTCAAAGGTTTCGCGCGAATCGATACGCACCTTTTCGACATGCGGCTTGAGGAAGTCGCGCAGCGCCCGGAAGGACAGCGGCAACTCTTCATAGATGCGCTCGCCGACCTTGGTGCGGGCCATGTCCTCGCCCACCGACAGCCACAGGCGGTCGAGGAAGGCCATGTCCGCGCGCAGCGGTTCAGCCGCCACGCCCTCGGCATTGGTGCGCACGATGTAACCCTGGCTACGCTCGCTGGCCAGCGTCTGCATCAACTCCTTGAGCCGCGCGCGCTCCGCCTCGTCCTCGATGCGCACCGAGACGCCGAGCGTGCGCGCGTACGGCAACAGCACCAGGTAACGCGAGGGAATGCTGAGGTGCGTGGTCAGCCGCGCGCCCTTGCTGCCGATCGGATCCTTGACCACCTGGACCACGATCTCCTGGCCTTCGCGGACCAGTTCGGTGATCGATGGCACGACCGCAGATGGGCTATCCGCGGCTTCGCCCTCCTGCGGCATGCGCGCCAGATCGTTGGCGTGCAGGAAGGCGGTGCGGTCGAGTCCGATTTCGACGAATGCGGCCTGCATGCCCGGCATCACCCGCGACACCCGCCCCTTGTAGATGTTGCCGACATAGCCGCGACGACGCGCGCGCTCGATGTACACCTCTTGCAACATGCCGTTTTCGACCAGTGCTACACGAGTCTCACGCGGGGTGACGTTGATCAGGATTTCTTCGGACACGGACAGTATTTGCCATTCGCAATGGTCGGCTTATAACGGAACCTGGCGTGCGCCGGCCACTGATTGGCGCCGCTGGCGGCGACGGGGAGTTCCGGCACTGTACCCGGATGCCGCTGAACCTTGAGTGTGATCGCCCTGAACAGCCCCGAGTTTCAGTCGGATTCGAGCCATCCGGCGCGCTGCAACAGTGCCGTGGTCTCGAACAAGGGCAGACCCATCACGCCCGAGTAGCTCCCCTCGATACGCACGATGAACGCGGCGGCGCGGCCCTGGATCGCATAGCCGCCGGCCTTGCCGAAGGGTTCGCCGCTGTCGACGTAACGCGCTATCTGTGCGTCCGACAAGCGCGCAAAGCGCACCGCCGTGCTGCTGGTCACGACTTCATCGAAGCCGCAGCCGACCAGGGCCACGCTGGTCAGTACCTGATGCTCGCGACCCGACAATTGCTGCAACATGCTTACAGCGTGTTGGGCATTGCCTGGCTTGCCGAACACGCAGTCGTCCAGCACCACTTCGGTATCGGCGCCGAGCACCCGGCAATCGCGACCCTGTGCGCACAAATTCCAGCCGGCGATTGCCTTGTCGCGCGCCACCCGGCAACTGTAGGCCAGTGCGGATTCACCTGCCTGACGCTGCTCGGGCACGTCACAGGCAAGCACCTCGGCGTGCACACCGATCTGGTTGAGCAATTCACGGCGCCGCGGCGAAGCCGAAGCGAGGATCAGACGTTGGCCCACGGAACCACGCTCAGCCAGTACTCGGAGGGGCGCGATGATACGGGTGGTTGCCGAGCATGCTGACGGCGCGGTAGAGCTGCTCGGCGAGGACGATGCGCACCAGCGCATGCGGCAGGGTCAGCGGACCCAGCGACCATTTCTGGTGCGCCACCATCAGGCAGTTGGGCGCCAACCCATCCGGACCGCCGATCAGGAAGCAGAGGTCGCGGCCGTCCTGCATCCACGCCGCCAGATGTCTGGCCAGCGCCTCGCTGGACCATGTGTCGCCGCGTCCATCGAGCGCGATCACCCGCGCCTGTTTCGGCACGGCCAGTTGCATGCGCTGCCCTTCGTCGGCAATCGCGCGCTTGGCATCGGCGGACTTGCCGCGCGGACCGAGCGGCAATTCGGTCAACACCAGCGGCAGTTTTTGCGCCAGCCGCTTGGCGTACTCCTCGAAGCCCTGCTTGACCCAGACCGGCGCGCGCTCGGCAATGGTCAGCACGTGCGCGCGCATGGCCATCGCGAGGGTGGCCGGTTCAGGCCGAAGCGAGCGACTGCGCGGAGGCCGCGCGCGATTCCTCAGCGAGCGTCCACAGGCGCTCGAGGCCGTAGAAATCGCGGGCGCGCGGCAGCATCACGTGAACGACGGTATCGCCGAGATCGACCAGCATCCATTCGGCATCCTTTTCGCCTTCGACACCGATCGGCGGCAAACCGAACTTCTTTGCGGTGACGATCACCTCGTCACCCATCGACCGGACGTGGCGCGTCGAGGTGCCGCTGGCGATCACCAGGCAGTCGGTGATGCTGGTCTTGCCGCGCACGTCGATGACCTTGAGATCGTTTGCCTTCATCGCATCCAGGCGTGCGATCACGGCATCGCGCACCAGGACATCGACCGTCGAGTTGTCCGGGCGAGCCTTGCTGCTCTTGCGCGGCGACTTGCCGGGTACCGCGACAACCGTCGCCGACGCCGCTGCCTTGGGCTTGCTGCTCTTGCGCGGGGTCGACTTCAATTCGGTCGTGTCGGCCTGAAGCGCAGCGCCGGACCGGCTTGCCGCACGCGTGCTCGTCTTTGCCGGAGCCGTGTCCGCACCTGCCTTGGTTGCGCCTCGCGGCCGTTTGGCGGTGACCGCCGGGGACGCTGGCGCCGCGACGCGTCGGGACTTGGTGGCAACCGCCTCTGCGGCCGGCGTGCCGGCCCTGGCGCGGCTACGCGCAGGTTTGGTCGCCGCAACGTCGACGCTGGCGGGCTGGGATTTACGGGTGCGCGTGGTATTCAATTCCGGGAAACCTCCATGGTCTGGTGCGTGGAGTATAGATCGCGCTTGCTGAGTGGAATCCTGACCGCCGCGCGGCGGCCGCAGGTCAAGCCCGTTGCACCGGGCTTCCGGCGCCATACCAGCCGGCGTCGGCGATCATCTCGATCACCGCGTCCGGCACCAGGAAGCGGACTGACCGGCCTTGGCGCAGTCGCGTTCGGACCAGGGTCGACGACACTGGCATCGGCGGAATCTGCAGCCGCAGCACCTGCCCCGCAGCCGCTGCGGCCAGTCTTGCGGGATCGGCGGTTCCAGCGCTGGCGAGCAAGTCTTCCAGCCGCGGATCGATCAGTCCGTGCGCATCGGGTCGCGTCAGTACCGCAATGTGCGCCACGTTGGTGATTTCGCGCCAGCGATACCAGGTCGGGAGCCCGGCAAAGGCATCCGCGCCGAGTACCAGCACCAGCGGTCGGCGCTCGCCGATTTCGCCGCGGACACTGAGCAAGGTGTCGTAGGTGTACGACGGCCCGCTGCGCTGCAATTCGCGCGCGTCGGTGTGCAAGCCCGGGATGCCGGCGATGGCTGCCTGCAGCATCAGCAAACGCTGTTCCGGGCCCACTGCGGGTTGCTCCCGATGCGGCGGGACGGCGCACGGCAACAGGCGGATTTCATCCGCGTGCAGCGCCTCGCGCGCCTCGATTGCGGCGCGCAGATGGCCCACATGGACCGGGTCGAATGTACCTCCGAGCAGCGCCAGCGGGCTCATGCGGCGAACCTCGCGGCGCGCGCTGGCGTCAGCGTGGAGCGCAGCAGCCAGCGTTCCAGTTCCACCCAGGGCTCGCCTGACGCGCGCCCCTTGCAAACCATGTCGACCCGCTGCGCTTCACGCAGGCGCTGATCCCAGCCACGGCCGAGCGCACGTTCGCACGCAGCCTGGCGCGGACCAAACACCCGTTGCGTTGGCCAATAGGCGTGCAGTGAGGCGCCGCGCGAGCGCAGCACTTCGGCGCCGGCCATGGCGATCACCTGATTGGCGAGGTAACCGAAAGCTTCGGCCGGGTGGGCACCTTCCGCGCGGAGCCCGGCCAGCACCCGGCGCACGCGTGCCGCGTTGCCGGCGAGCACCGAATCGAACAGGGTGAACACGTCGTAGCGCGCGTTGTCGGCCACCAGGTCAACCAGCATTGCCGCATCGATCGACTGCCCCGGGGCGAGCAGCGCAAGTTTCGCCAGTTCCTGGTGGGCGGCGAGCGCATTGCCCTCCACGCGAGCAACCAGTTCGGCGATCGCGTCTTCGCCAAGGCGTACGCCCTGCTCCTTGGCTCGTCGGCGCAGCCAGTTGGGCATTTCCTCGGGCTTCAGGGCGCGCAGCGGAACGATCACGCCGATGCGGTCGATCGCGGCTACCCAAGCCGCGCTTTCGGCCGTCTTGTTCCACTCGGGAGACTGCACCAGCAGGACATCGGAACCCGGGTCGGCAAGAAATTCATTGACCGCCGCAGCGCCTTCCAGCGTCAGCCGGGTCGCCGTCAGCCGCAGTTCGATCAGTCGCTTCGAGGCGAACAAACCGAAGGAACGCACTTCCATGCGCCATGCGGGCCAGTCGAATTGCGCTGCCACGTCGAATACCAGACGCTCGCCGGCGCCGGCCGCCAATGCAGCGGCGCGAATCTGGTCGACCGCTTCCTGCACCAGCAGGGGCTCATCGCCGGCGACCAGATAGGCAGCTCGGAGGCTGCCACGGAGGTGCGACTGCAACTGGTCCGCTTGCAGGATGCGCATGATGCGCCGGGATCAGGCCGCAGCCAGGGAGTCGGCAATCAGCTGCTCGATCTGCCCGAGGTCGGGGATGACCGCCTGGTCATCGCGCACGATGATGTTCATCAGCACGCCGGGACGGGTGGGCATCGACTCGTTGGATGGCACCAGGATGTCCGGGGACAGCGTGGTCAATCGCGGGAAGCCCTGCGCCAGCATCGCCAGGAAGGGCATTTTCGCGTGCCCGCTGAGCGCCTTCAACACGGTGACTCGGGTACCGCGGGAGCCCTCTTCCAGCGCCATGCCAGCCAGCAGCGAGAACGAAAACAGGGGCAGACGCCAGCCGCGCCAGTTGATGCGTCCCATCAGCCATTCGGGTGCATTCGGAATCTTTTCCGGCACCGACAGCGTGATCACCTCGGCAACGCTGGCGTTGGGAAGCAGCACGCGGCCGTTGGTCACCGGAATCATCAACCCGCGGATTTCAGTTTGTTCGGCCATGGCGACTCAGGAATCCTCAAATTCACGCGGTCTCAATCGGACTCACGCCCGACCATTCGTCGTGTCAACTCACGACCTGCAGTACTCGCTCCGCCAGTTGCGCCGGCGTGCCCTCGAATCGGATCAGGCCCTGCGACTTCGCCGAATCGATCATCGACGCAATCACGCAACTGCCCCGGTCCTGCGCCCAGACCTGTCCACCGCGCGCGGCAAGATAGCGGCCACCTTCGACCGCATCCGAGCCCATGCCGCTGAACAGGATCAGCGTGGCGTGATCGCCGAAGCGGTTGGCCGCATCACGGGTCAGCTGATCGATCGACGGATTGTACGGCGAACCCGAGGATGCGGCGCTCAGCTGCACCTGGCCCAGTTCGTTGATCGTCAACTGCTCGTTGGCTGGCGCAACGATGACTTCGCCATGACGCAGTCGCTCACCGGCTTTGGGCGTGCGCACCGACAGTGCCGTGGCTGCGTTGAGCTGGGTGGCCATCATTTCCAGGAACTCGGCACCCATGTGCTGAGCGATGATGAATGCCGCCGGCACCGACGCGGGCAGCGTGGCCAGGAAGGACTTGATGGCCTCGGGACCGCCGATCGAGGCTCCCAGTACAAAGACCCGGTTCAAATCGGCCAGTGAGATGCCGCCTGCCACGGTCTGTGCGACCGGCTCGAACAGCGAATCCAGATCGCCCAGATCCATGTCCTGATTGGAGCTGCGGACTTCGATCGGCGGCGTCGACAGATCGGAGCTACCCAGATCAAGGTCGAAATCCAGATCGGCCAGCCCCAGGTCATTGCCGAGGTCGTTGGCTTTCGGCGACAGCGCGTCCGGCTGGGAATCAAGGTCCATCGCCGACAGGTGCAGGCTCTCCAGTTCAGCGAGAGCGCCGGCATCGGCGTCTGCACCGCCCGAAATCGAGCCACCAAGATCGACATCGTCGAGCAGTTTGAGGTCCGCAAGCGCCAGTGATGCTTCAAGGTGCGCAGGTATCGCCGGCCCCGAAGCCGATTTCGCCGCGGGCGGCGGCGCCGCTGGCTGCGCCGGTGCTGGGGACAACGGCTTGCTCGGCCCATCCAGGCGCCACTCGGCGATCAGTTTGTCGTTTTGCAGCGACTTCGGCGCCAGGTCCTCGACCGGTTCCAGCGACCAGTCGAGAGCGGCTGCCTTTGCGACGACCGGTTTGGCCGGCGCGCTGGGCTCCGGCTCGGATCTTGCGGGCGTCGGCGCCGCTGGCGCCGCTTGCTCGGCGGCGGCCTGGCTGGCTTCGAACTCACGGAATAGCGCGTCGAGGTCGGTCAACTCGGCCGATGAAGCAGTCGGCGCTGCCAGGTTGCCGCTCGGCGGGGTATCGGCTTCGGCGAACATCGCATCGAGTTCAAACTCGCCGGCATCGCCACTGCCAACGGCCACGTCCGTGATCGGCGAATCGTCGATGGTCTGCGGCTGCGCAAACAAGGCATCGAGGTCACCGATGTCTTCGCCCACCATCAGCGATTGCGGTCGCGCCGGCAGATCCTCCGCGGGCGCGTTGGCCGGCAACTCGAACATGGCGTCGAGATCGGCCAGCCCGAGATCTTCGGCTGCATCTGCCGGCAGCGTCGCGGCTGCCGCGGAGACGGACGGCTCGGCGCTCGCCTGCACCGGTTCAACCTGCGGTGCAGCTGCCGGCTCTTCGAACATCAGATCGAAATCGGCGAGACCGAGCTCGAAGAGGTTGTCGGCCGGGCTGGCCGCAGACTCGGCGCCGGCCTTGTCGTTCTCGGTTCCCTGCGGCCGGATCGGCACGCCGGCACCGGCGTCGGGTGCAGGCGACGTCTCGAACATCAAGTCCAGATCGCCGAAACCCAGGTCGAAGGGAACTTCGGCGGATGCGCTCGCGGGCGCCTCTGCTGCGGATGCGGCAATCGTCGGCGGTGCACTGGCGCTGGCCTGCGCGACCAGCGGAGTCGCCGGCTTGGGCGGCTCCACGACTTTCGGCTGCGGTACCGGGATCAACTCGGCGCCGGGCGGCGGTGGCGGCGTGAAGTTGGTTTGACCCTTGAGTTTCGCTGCCAGATGGCGCAGCCAGCGCGCCCGATCCCAGCCGCTCAGATCGCTGGAGGCCGCAGGATCGTTGTAGATCACCGGCTGCGCGGCGGAATCCAGCGCGTCGGTCACCTCGTCCAGCAGTTCTTCGAGCTCCGCATCCAGATTGACGACGATGGCATCGACGTCGCTGGCGAAGATGACCGTCGGATCGAGCTCGCTCGCGCGACTCTCCACAGCCACCACGACGCCGGCGTTGGCCAACGCCGCGCGCAGGTTCTGAGTGCCGGCATCCTGTTGGTAGACCAGTGCGATACGTATTTCAGTGGACATTGGCGTGCCCCACAGTCAGCGCTTCCTGCACGTTCTTGAGCAGATCGCTCTCCTGGTAGGGCTTGCCAAGGTAGCGATCGACACCCACTTCAAGGGCACGCTGACGATGCTTTTCGCCGGTGCGCGAGGTGATCATGATGATCGGGATGTGCTTCAAGCGCTGGTCGTTGCGGATGTACGTCGCGACTTCATAGCCGTCCATGCGTGGCATTTCGATGTCGAGCAGGATGACGTCGGGAATGCGGTCCTGCAGCTGCTCGACCGCGTCCAGACCGTCCTTGGCCGTGAACACGTCGAAGTTGCTGCGTTCGAGCACGCGCGTGGTGACCTTGCGCATCGTGATCGAATCGTCGACCACCATGACCAGCGGCTGGCGGCGCGCTGCCGGTTCCGGCAAGGGCTCCAGCAGTTCCAGTTCTGCAGCGAGTTCCGGTGCCTGGCGCAATGCCACACCGTGACGTACCAGCGGCGCCAGATCGAGAATCACCACGACGCGACCGTCGCCCATGATCGTCGCGCCGAAGATGCCGGGGACGATACTCAACTGCAGTCCCGCCGATTTGACCACCACTTCCTTGGAGCCGACGACCGTGGTGACACGGACCGCGGCGCGCTGGTCGCCGGTCTTGCTCATCAGCAACGGCACCTGGGTCTCGTCGATGCCATGGCTGACGGGCGAACGCAGCAGGTCGCCGAGATCGTAAATCTGGTAGGTCTCGCCGCCGTAGACGATTTCCAGTTGTTTCTGTTCCAGGCGCCGGTCGAGCTCCTTGCGCGGCATCCGCGTGACGCCGGTGATCGACGACATCGGGATGGCGAAGGTGGCATCGCCCAGTTTCACCATGACCGCCTGCGCCACCGCAAGCGTGAATGGCAGGCGGATGGTGATGCGGGTGCCGTGTTCCGGCTCCGAGTCCAGTTCCAGCGTGCCGCCGAGCTGTTTGACTTCGCTGGCGACCACGTCCATGCCGACGCCACGGCCGGCAACCTTGCTGACCTCGCTGGCGGTCGAGAAGCCGGCTTCGAGCACGAACTGGAAGATGTCGCGGTCGCTCAGCTGAACTTCCGGCGTCATCAGGCCGCGTTCGATCGCCTTGCGGCGAATCGCGTCGCGGTTCATGCCGCCGCCGTCGTCGGTCACCTGGATCAGCACTTCGGTCGCTTCCCGCGATACCTTGATGCTGACGGTGCCCTCTTCCGGCTTGCCGCGTGCCTGTCGAACTTCCGGTGACTCGATGCCATGGGCGAGCGAGTTGCGCAGCATGTGCTCGAAGGGCGCAGTCATGCGCTCGAGCACGGTGCGATCCATTTCGCCCTGGGTTCCCTCGACCTTCAGCTGCGCCCGCTTGCCGAGTTCCGCAGCCGTCTGTCGCAGGATTCGACGCAAACGCGGCACCAGGCTCTCGAACGGCACCATGCGCGTGCGCATGAGACCTTCCTGCAGATCGGAGCTGACGCGCGACTGCTGCAACAGCAGCGTTTCCGACTGCCGCGCGATATCGTCGAGCAAGTTTTGAATCGAGACCAAGTCGGAGACCGACTCGGCGAGGGCGCGCGACAGCTGTTGCAGGGTCGAGAATCGATCGAGTTCCAGCGGATCGAATTCGGTGTTGCCGGATTGCTCGCTCTCGCGCTGGAAGCGCGACAGGATCTGCGCTTCGGTCTCCATTTCCAGCTTGCGCAGCTGTTCACGCAAGCGCAGGACGGTCTGTTCGAACTCGACCAGGTTGAAGCGGAAACCGCCCATCTGCGCTTCCAGGCGCGAGCGGTAGATCGACACCTCACCGGCGAAGTTCACCAGATTGTCGAGCAGGTCGGCGCGGACGCGGATCAGCTCCTGCTGCGCAGCGCGCGCGGCAACTTCGTCGTCGTCGAGCTGGGTGCGACGCTGCACGCCAGTGCGTGCGGACGGCCGCGCGGGAATGATGCGCCGCACCGGCTCGGCCGCAACCGGCTCGGCGGTGGTCTCGGCCTCGCTCGACTCGGTCGTCGCCGCGGCGGTCGCTGCATCTGCGACATCGACCGCTGGCGCCGGCGCCGCCAACTCGATTGCCGCGGGCGCGCTTTCCTCGGCGTGGCCGGCCAGCCACTCTTCTTCGCGTCCCTCGAGGATCGCTTCGAGTCGCGCGATCGTATGCTCGGGGAGCGCAATCGCCTGACGCACGCGGACCCGCTGGACCATGCCGTGGAGGCGGTCGAAGGCCTTTTCGAGGGCTTCGATCGCCGGGCGCGATGCCGCGCGCTCGCCGTGGACGATCGCCTCGAACAGCGATTCCATGGCGTGACTCAGATCGCCGATCGGGTACAGACCGGCCATGCGGGCACCGCCCTTGAGCGTGTGCAGGTCGCGCTGGAGCGAAGCCACCGGCTCACGATCCTCGGGAGCCTCGCGCAAGCGAGCCATCATGCCGTCGGCATGATCGAGGATGTCGATACCTTCCTCGACAAAAATATCGAGCAGTTCGAGATCCATGTCCGGCAGGTCCAGCGCACCGGCAGGATCCACATCCACCGGTCCGCGGGAGGTCCACTCGGGTTGCGGCTCTTCGGCCTGCGGCGGCCTGGTTGCCGGCGCCTCGGAATCGACGGCCGCAGCAATCGGCTGCAGCGCCTCGCTGGTCGCCTCCGCCGTATCCTGATCGTCGCCATCGGCAGACGAGAAGCCCTCATCGGTGGCCACAGCCGCAAGCCCGGTCGATCGCGTCTCGGACTCTTCACCCGCGGATTGCCACGCGTCGGGCGCGTCAAGCTGCGCAGATTCCGCCTCGCCTTCCCCTTCGCGAAGGTCCGTCAGGTCGGCAAACCACGCTTCTGCCGGCGTCTCGGCTTCATCCCGAACTGCTTCGACTGCTTCGACTGCTTCGGCTTCTTCCGGTATTGCGGCTACGTCTGGCGCTTCGGCAGTCTCGACAGTGTCTGCCTCCGCCGCGACTTCGATTTCCACGACATCCGCGGCCGCGTCGACTTCCGCGACTTCCGCGACTTCCGCGACTTCCGCGACCTCGTCGGTTGAGGCGCTGATTGCGTCTACCTCGACTGCCTCCGCCGCATCAGCGGAGAGCGTCGCCTCGTCGTTGCCCGCGTCTTGCATGTCGGCAAGGAATGCTTCCAGTTCGACATCGACTTCGACTTCGGGCTCAGCCTCGTGCTCCAGTTCTGACACGAATTCCGGTTGGGAATTGGCGTCCGACGCTTCGAATTCCGGCTCCAGCGCGGGGCTTTCCTCGAGTTCCGATGACCACAGATCCGTCAGGTCGACACTCAGTTCGGCGCCGTCGCCTGTGCTTTCGTGCGCCAGCTCCACCGCAGCGGATTCCGCTCGGTCGCTGCCGTCTTCAGCCTCTTGTGCTTCGACTGACGCCGGAGCATCGGCTTCGAACCAGAACTCCTCGCCAGCACTTGCGGAATCCCCAGCGATGGCGTCTGCGGCGGTTTCTCCGGCAGCGCGCTCGGGTTGAGCTTCGACCGCCGCGTCGGCATCGCCGACCGCCAGCAGATCATCGAGGTCCACGGCCTGCGCCAGGACATCCTCATCATCAGCAACGTGCGCAGTCGCAGGCGCCTCAGCGTCGACAGTCCCCGGCAACTCATCGGAGACCAGGTCCAGCCAGGACTCGTGCAGGTTGGTCTGCGCCGGTTC
>Ga0138256_10007770_pt1 | contig 11294 bp, 8 predicted proteins | sample KNB2016incub_MG_FD_105486 | JGI IMG/M metagenome (GOLD analysis project Ga0138256, IMG submission 105486) | Active sludge microbial communities from wastewater in Klosterneuburg, Austria - KNB2014incub_MG | ecosystem: Engineered > WWTP > Activated sludge > Unclassified | place: Austria...
CCCGTTTCAATATGGTCTGTATGTTTTTGGTCACCTGTCAAAATGGTTTGTTTTTGTTTTAATGTTTAAATTTTGGTCGGTCTATCGTCTTTGGAACGGTCGTCCTACCATTGGCTATAACGTAGTTATATACGCAACCAAATATACGGATTCCCATTGATAATCAAGGGTTTCGTATTGCGTTTTTGAATATGTTCATTGCGTATAGCCAAACTTGCGCTTTCTAAATGTTCGTCCTCGAAAGCGTTGGTTTACGTTTACTTTCGCCTATGTACGTTTACTGAAGGATAGGAGCGCACAACAATTCCATCTGTTCAAAAAGACTTATTGGTGTAAAGTACCTTCCACCTGTAATCGCCAATACAACATTCCTTCTGTCTCCCCATATTTCACAAAACTATTTTTCAATAATACCTTGAAAGAGGCAATATTGGTTTTCTCTGTTGATGCGATGATAGCTTTTACGTTTGGCTGGTCTCTCACCCACTTTACCATCCCACTTACGATCTCGGTCATGTAGCCCTTCCCCTGAAATTCAGAGTAAGTGCCATACCCAATCTCCACTTCACCGGCAGCATTGGGCTCACCTACAAAGCAAATATCGCCGATCATACGCTGCTCTAGCTTGTTGATCGCTGTCCAGAGCGTGGAGAACAAATAGTTTTTTGTTGGGTCGGCTACATTAGGTAAGATGGTCTGCTCAAAAGCTTCGATGAGTTCAGGCGACATGCTGCGCTCCGTGTGGTTCAGTTGCAATTCATCTTCGAGTGAATGATCACATTGAATGTACTTGAGCAATTGATCATAGGTCAATGGCCGGAGAATAAGACGCTCAGTTTCGATCATGGATATAGATAAGGCTCATTCGCATACGCCATTTTCCGGATATTCTCCAGTGCGCGTTTCATATAAGTCCGCCAAAATGTATTTGCAAAAAGCCAATTGAACGGATAAAGCAACGCAACATCCGAATGCAACGTATAGGTATACTCTACTAATACTTTGTTTGGCTCAAGTTGGATTGTACGCCACTCACCAACAAATTTTGAAAATCCTAACATCCAGGATTGAAAATCACTCACCTCGATTTTCCAATAATGATTTTCTATCCGCTCGATGACTTTATCTGAGGAAGCCCACCCTCCCGGTTGCGAAAGTGATTTAGCAACAAATACTTTTTTACTATACCCGGGCTTGCCCCAATTTTCGTCTTCTGTGCAGTGCGTGACCCGAGGCATGATACCATAGCCTGTATGTACTTTGGTAACGTCACAGAGCATTGGCGTCTTAAAAGCTCTTTCCAGCGAGCATTCGAAGATAGTTGTCACGGTGATACTTGTTTCCATCTCTATTTTCTACAACCGAATAATATCATTTGGAATTTATCACATCAACGGAATTACTTTCTCTTCAGGGATTCCTCTATCATACCCTTCAGCACTTTCAGATCGATGTCCGCCAGCTTATTGATGTAGAGACAACCCACACCAGTCTTATGCTTGCCTAACTTCTTGAGCGCTTCCTCATGTGCTTTTAAACCAATGACGAGGTATAATGAAATATTTGCTTTTCGGGGCGAGAAACCAATCGTAAACCAATCGACTTCCCTTCCGGTGGCGGGACTCTTGTATCGCTTATCAACAAATCCAATGATGGCGCTCCCCCAAAGTTTCGGTTGATCACCGCTTGCCTTCTTCATCATCTCCAAAATCACAAAACTGTCTTTACGTTTTTGTTCATCCGGAATACTATTGATAAAATCCTCCACGCTTGCACTCGTGGGTTTGGTTTTTATGTCCGCCAGCTTTGATTTCTTTTCTTTCATATGCAATTAGTATTAGAAGTTGATACTTTCATGGAATGCACTGGCTGTTTGAATACAGATTTTCGCGAATGTATTCTAAAAAAGATTAGCGCAGATTTCTTGGTCCCTGAGCTTGTCGAAGGGGATAAAAAAAACTCCCTCCTTTTCCGCCGCCGACTTCGCTGAGCGAAGTGCGCGGCGGAAAGAGCCCTTCGCTTAATGCCCTTCGACAAGCTCAGGGACCAGGTAAAAAATTAATCTGCGAAAATTTAGTTCAAATAATTCTGCGAAATCTGCGTTCCTTTTATGCCGTATGCTCTTTTTGAACGCTTAGTTCGACTCCGGTCCCAACATAGCGTATGGATATGTAAGAAAGCCTAATTAAGCCCAAGACTCTTTATATACGCCTCATTATTAGACGGCCTGCCCAAAAATTCTTCAACGGCTGCGATGACATCTCTTTGTGTTCCATTGGCAAGTATGATATCCCGGTACCGCACACCTGTCTTTGTATCGGTAAGGCCATTCTTTTCAAACTCAGTAAACATATCCTGCGCATAGACTCTTGACCACAAGTATCCATAATAATAGACAGGATGCGTATTGATATGAATCCAACTGGCCTGCATATGTGTATTGTCAACATAAAAATTCATCACGCCCAATTGTTTATCAAGATCTTTCCAAAGTTGATCTGTGGACAAGGGTGCATCCGGATTGTATTTATCATACAGGCTCATGTCGTACACACACTTCTGGAGCTGCTGTATGGCCGTCAACCCGGAAGCGACATTTTTTGCTTTAAACATATTGTCAAAGGTTGCTTTAGGTAGCACTTCGCCTGTCTCGTAATGTTTGGCAAATGAACTAAGGATATCATAATCCCAAAGCCAGTTTTCAAATAACTGTGACATTGCTTCTGCAAAATCTGCTTTCGAACTGGACTGGGATGAAAATTCCCCATGATAGGACATGGCTTCCATAATATGTCCAAACTCATGAAACAATGTATTCAATTCCTTTTGACTCAACAAGGATGGTTGCGTCTTGGTAGGCAATGTAAAATTACCCAGCAGCATGGATACCGGAATCTCATATCCCTCGGGAGTAGCCCGTCCCGGTGTTAACCCTACACCATAGAACCACGTTTCCTTGTTAGGCCTTGGATAAAGATCAAGATAAAATCTGCCTTTCAATTTGTCTCCTTCATAGACATCATACATTTCAACTTCGGGAGACCACACAGATGGATTCTCCACTTTTCTAAATTGATAGTTCAAAAGCTTTTGATAGATTTCGAACATGCCTTTCAAGCATTGATCCATAGGAAAGTACGATCTTAACTCTTCGTTATTCACATCGTACTGCTTCTTCAATATCTGGTTTTTAAAGAAGGCAATATCCCATGTTTGCAAATGAATATCCTTTTGATCTTTTAATTCAGCCTTCTTCTCATTCTCCAGTTGTATCATATCGGATTTTGCCTTTTCACTGGACCGGCTTATCAAATCATTGACAAATGTCCAAACGGTTTGAGGGTCCTTTGCCATTTTTGGAACCAGGGTATACGCGGCATAGGAGGGATAGCCCATCACTTCCGCCAACTCATCACGCTTACGTATCAGGCTATCGAGGATAGGAAGGTTTTGTGCTGCGGCCCTGTTATTAAACTTGGTGTAATAGGCCTTTCTTGTTTCTTCACTTTCCGCATTTCCCATGACCGTTTCATTGGTCGCATTGATGATGGGAATCTCATATTTGCCTTCTACCCCTTTATAGTTTTCCATAAATGATTCCGGCAATCCCTTAGCACCATTTTCATCAAGGGTCAGGATATCATTGGATGCATTCATATTGTCTGAATACCGGGATGATAACTGACCAATTTCCATTGTAAGCTTTTTAAATCTTTCCAGTTTCTCAGGAGTCAAATTGACCCCTGATTGCTCAAAACCAAGGATCATGTCATCCACCAATATCTTTCTGTTTCCTTTAAGTTCCGCATAAGCATCAGAAGATCTAAAGTTGATCATTTTAGTAAACAGCTCCTTATCTGAATAAATGCCGGTGGAAACTGAATCTAACATCTGAAAGCCCCAAAGTCCTTTTGCCCTGATCAGGGAGTCCGGGGACACCCAAAACATCATATGACAATTGCTGTAGGCCACAGATATTTTATTATTCACATCATCCATTGCCACAAAAACATTTTCGAATGTTTCCGAAGGTTGAGCCTTTATGGCTTCTAAACCTGATGTAATCGCTTTCACGGTATGAATGGCATAATCTTCAACATCCTTTGCTGAAACCTTTGCATAATCAATCGGCACATTCATACCTGCCAAAAATGGGTTGCTTGATTTCTCCCCATTAGAGGAAGAAGAATTTTGACAGGACATAAGAGAAAAAAGCAGAAAAGCAGAAAGCAGAAATTTCATTTGGGACGTCATCATTTTTTTCAGTACATTATTCTATAAGAAAATCAAAACTGCAGGTTTATAAACCCGCCTTTTAAACAAGTGGCGAAAGATAATGCTTTTAGTACAAAACGGCCCAAAACAAGTACATCAGTACCACTTTTGGCAGGTACTCCTATAGCACAATTTTTAGAACTGATCCTGCATCTCCTTAAGCAAAATCGCTGACGTAGTGGAAATGATGAGCGCAGCATCAAATAGTCCTTCAATACCATCAAGATTATTCGCTTTGACAGCTTCTTCTATTTTGATAAGTTCCTCCTTCAAGCTATTAATGCCCATAAATTCTGCCTGTGGTTTTAGGGAATGGGCATTAATACGAAGTTGCTCCCAATCTCCATCCTGAAGATTACGCTGCATTTCCTCAAATGTTTTTGGTGCTACATCAAGGTATAATGAAATGTAGCGTTTCATTTTGATGGGATCGTCTTTTGTGAACTTCCTTAAAAAGGTTAAATCGACCATTTATACATTGGCTTTAATCAGTTGGAAAATCTCTTCGAATGCATCCTGGCCTTTAATCACATAATGCATAGCTCCATACATGATGGTCTGAGACGCCGTACCATAACTTTTCTGGCTGGAGAGCATGATGACGGGCAGCGCATGGTTTCGCCTTTTAATTTCCTTTAGGATATCTATCCCATTGGCAGCATCTTTTTCCTTCGAACTCAGATAATAATCCAATACAACAATATCGGGTTGTTCATCCAGGCTTTGCAGGCAGGCCTCTCCGGTTGGAAAGGATTTCAATTTGAAACCGTCATATTGCTCCTTTAAATAATCAGATAACATCTCGGACAATAAGGGCTCGTCATCGACGATGAAAATAGTTGGGTTCTGGTTAATCATGCGTTTTTGTTTTTAAGTTATATATTTTGTGTAGTAATTCCCTGGTATCAAAAGGCTTCCCGATAAAATCGTTCATGCCGGCGGCGTAGCATAGATCGACTTCTTCTTTAAGTACATTGGCCGTCATGGCGATGATGGGCGTCCCGGCTTTTTCGCTGTCAAAAGCTCTGATGGCCTTGGTGGCTTCGTACCCATTCATCTTCGGCATTTGTATATCCATCAGAATGATATCATAGCTGGACGATCGCATTTTTTCAACAGCAATGGCCCCATTTTCAGCTACATCTATATGAACGTCCTCAATGGCATCTTCCAACTCTTCCTGCGCCACCACTACATTAAATGAATTGTCCTCTACGAGCAGAATGCGAATGCCCTTGAGTGCTTCTGCAATATGACTATCGTCACTTATAACACTTGTCTCCTGAGCCAGGGGGGCGGCCATTTCATAGGGGATGGTAAAGTGAAACTGGCTGCCTTTCCCTTTTTCGCTCGTAACCCAGATTTTACCATTTTGTAATTCGACAAGCATCTTGGAAATACTTAAACCCAATCCTGTTCCTCCAAATTTTCTGGACGTATCGCTGTACGCCTGCTCAAAGGAATTAAATATTTTATCCAATCTATCGTTGTCAATGCCAATGCCGGTATCGGAAACAGTAAAATGCAGGTGAAGTGTGTTATCCACTTGTTTAGATTTTATGGTGGTCGTGACGAGACCTTTTTCTGTAAACTTAACGGAATTGCCAATCAAATTGATCAATATCTGGCGCAATCGGTTGGCATCGCCTGTAACATATATAGGTTCTGACGGAATGTCCATCTTGAGTTCCAGGCCCTTCTCTTCGGCCTTGAAATGCATAATCGTGTGAACATCGCGTACCAGATCATTTACCTGGAAAGGTTCATGGACCAGTTCTATTTTACCGGCTTCTATTTTAGAGATGTCCAGAATATCGTTGATGACAATCAATAGCGATTCTGAAGATTGTTTAATACTATCCAGATATTCCTTTTGATCGTCTTTAGGATCACGCCTGATTAATATGTCTGTCATGCCTTTGATCGCATTCATGGGTGTACGAATCTCGTGGCTCATATTGGCGAGAAATTGGTGCTTCGCACGTTCACTGGCCTGGGCCTTTTCCTTTTCGGCTTCTATGATTTGGTTTTTCTGCTCCAGTATGCCTTGAGTCTTTCTTATAAATTTTAAGCGATACAGCAATCCAATTGCCGCCAACAAAGCTCCGATACCCAGGATAATAAGCAAATTTTTAGTGGCCCTTTGCTTATTGAGCTGTGTTTGAAATGCAAGCTCCGTTTTATGCTGCTGCCGGGTAAATTGATTCTCCAGCTCAAGGCGGGTTACTTCACTGCTATTCCTTAACACGCTCATTGAATCTTCAACCTGCACGTATTTCCTGTAATTCTCCAATGCCTCTTTATAGTCCCCTTTTGCTTCATATGCTTTGACGAGAATACTATACTTATCTGAAGTTGTTATGACATATACTTGTTCCTGTTCTTTCGATGTGCTTATTGCTTTAATGGCTTCGTTATACTTATATAGGCCCATATAGGCTTTGGCTTTCTCAATAGAAAATGTCGAAGAGGGCTCAGTACCTCGCTCCATAAAATATAATTCAACCTCATTGAGTTCGATTAAGGCTTCTGAATGCCTTTTATTTAGATTCTTAATCCCTGCATTTACAATTCTTGCAGAATTATAACAAAGTTCACAATGTTTAATATCTCGCATAATATAAATAGCCGAATCTATATAAAGTTGTGCTTGAATTTCATCCTTTAATTTTAACTTTAATCTGGCTATGTCTGTATACGTGCTGCCAATGTACGTGGTATCTTTTAACATACGGGAAACCCTTAAACACTCCATACTGAATACCTCTGCCTCTTTATTTTTTCCTATATTGGTATAAATTATCGAAATTATGGAGTTGTTGCTCGCATATACGAGGTCGAATAAATTCATCTCTTCTGATAAACGTAAGCTTTCCAGTGTATGCCACAACGATTTTGGATACTGATTCTTAATTAAATAGGTATCGCCTAATATAAAATTTAAATCGCGAAGTATTACACTTGCCTCCGGGGTTTCGGACAGGATGTTTTCAATTTTATTGAATTCTTTTATAAGATCTTCATCGTTTACGATGGAGTTGCATAAACTATACAAAACTACGTGGGCTATAAAAATCGCATTTTGGGATGCATTTGCAAATTTTGCGCTTTCTATCACCTGGTTCGCCTCTATACAAGCACATTCATAGTCATTTTGGAGTAGAAAATAATTATGCGCTGAAGAAAGATAAAATAGTGGCAAATATTCCCATTTATTCAATTCTAAAGCTAATTCAATGGCCTCATCTGATGCGGCATACCATTTGTTTTCTTCCTCGAAATATTTAAACATTTTAAAATCATTCAACGCATTAAAATATGCCTGTACTCTCTCAATGGCGGGCTTTGAAGGATCAGACCAAATGGCATACAATGCAGCGTCATCTTTGGATTGGCCATACAGGATGCTTGTAAAAAGCATTCCCGCGAATACCCACATGAGCCTGATATGTATTTGAAAATGGTGCGTCATCATTTCTTCATTAACAGGTTTATTTTATTCAGCAACTCAACTGTATCAAAAGGCTTCCCGATAAAATCGTTCATGCCTGCCTTATAGCATAAATCGACTTCATCCTTAAGTACGTTTGCCGTCATGGCGATGATGGGCGTCCCTGCCTTTTCGTTATCAAAAGCCCGGATAGCGATAGTCGCTTCATACCCATTCATCGTCGGCATCTGCACATCCATGAGGATGATATCATAACTGGATGATCTCAATTTTTCAACAGCTATAGCACCATTTTCGGCCACGTCTACATGCACGCCTTCAATCGCATCTTCCAATTCTTCCTGCGCCACCACTACATTAAATGGATTGTCTTCGACAAGCAATATTCGAATGCCTTTGAGCTCAGCTGCTATATTAATATCTGGAGCCTCTATTTTGTGCCCTGCATGTATGGGCTCGGCAATATCATATGCTATCGTGAAATGAAATTGGCTGCCCTTACCTTTTTCACTCTCCACCCAGATTTTACCTTGCTGCAACTCTACCAGCATCTTGGATATACTAAGACCTAATCCTGTGCCTCCGAATTTCCTGGAGGTATCACTATAGGCCTGCTCAAAGGACTTGAAGATTTTATCCATTCGATCCTTATCTATTCCAATGCCCGTATCCGATATGATAAAATGAAGATTGAGTGTGTCATTCACTTTTTCAGTCTTTAGGGCCGTAGTGACGAGTCCCTTTTCTGTAAACTTAATGGCATTGCCAATGAGATTGATCAGAATCTGGCGTAACCGTGTGGCGTCACCTTTAACATACAGATCATCAGTAGGCATATCTTTTTTAAGTCCCAGCCCCTTTTCTTCGGCTTTGAATTGCATGATGGTATGCACATTATTGATGAGCTCTATAAGTGAGAAAGGTTCATGCTCCAATTCAATTTTACCAGCTTCAATCTTGGAGATATCAAGGATATCGTTGATGATCACCAGGAGTGAATCGGAAGATTGCTTGATACTATCAAGATATTCCTTTTGATCGTCTTTGGGATTGCGCCTGATCAGGATATCCGTCATGCCTTTTATCGCATTCATCGGGGTGCGGATCTCATGGCTCATATTCGCCAGGAATTGGTGTTTGGCCCGCTCACTGGCTTGAGCTTTTTCTTTTTCCTGTTGATCTTTTCGTAATTGTTTCAGTCGATAGGCCGTGATCAGCATCAAGCCAAGCGTGGCTAACGTAAAAAAAACATATCCGAAAATGATTCGTTGATCAGGCTTCACGTTCCATGCCGGAAGAATCGGCATGATGACGATGGAGATAATCATCAGGACATAGAACAATAAGAAAAACCTGGCGTATCTCACGCGTTTGATCGTCGCATAGATCGCCAGTATGAGCAGGATGCCCATGACAACAAAGACGATACCCATGATGATGTCAATGTATGCCGGGGCATCATCCGACGCTATAATCGGTTCATAAAAGTATTTGTAGGCTAACCATCCCAGGGTGGTGAGCAGGGTCAACAGTAATATATAATAGACAACACTATTGAGCCTGGCAAACCACTTGGCTATCTTCTTCAGGTCCAGAATGTTCACGCCATATTTAAACAACCCCAGAATGCTAATGGCACCGCCTAAAAATAAAATGGCCTGATTGGATTGAAACCAACTAAAGATATTTGAGGTGTTAAGTACGGTAAGAAAAAATCCAAAGAAGAAAAACATCATATAGAGATGCGTATGCTCTCTGTTGATGACGTAATTGATTAAATAATACAACATCTGGATCAGTAATATCCCGATCATAATATAATGCGGCAGGTATTGCTTATAATGACTATACCATAACTCCGATTCTTCAAAATGGGCCATTTCAAACTTGGTGAGCTGAGTAGATGAATAGGGGAATAACTTGTTTGATTTAAACTTAATATAGATGGTTGTGCTGTCATTGTAGTGAGCATTGATCCGGAAAATATTATATAAACCGGGTACTGTTTTCTTGTCGTCCGGAATATTGCTTCCGGAGATAAATTTTTTATTTACATGGTTGCTGTCGGGTATATAGATCTCTATATCATTCCATTGTTCGGGCATCATAAAGGAATGCAGGGTCAGATTTTTTGCTTTATCCACTACATTGAGTTTAGCCCAATAACAGGCTGCTGGGGGCTGGGCAATGAGTTGGTAGGGATACTTAGGATCTAACTTGTCCCAGTTCTCCATGACATCAGCCAGGCTGTATTTCTGCTCCGGGTCTTTAATAAAATTTAATGCGTTTATCAAATGATTCAGCCTGCGCGGCTGACTATAGTCATGGGTGTGCGTGATGGAATCCGGGATATGATAATATCCGTCGAATTCATACAAGCTTTTTGTGTTTTCCATGACCATGGATACAAAATTGGGACGCCAGGTGGGCGCATTTTCCTTTCTGGTGCCTTCCAGACGCATATAAAGTGTTTTAACCTCATTCTTGTCCAGCTCAACTTCAAATATGTTGTGATTGTATTTAAAATCTTTCTCTCCCGGAGAAAGCGCCAGGCCAATCTGAAAATGCTCCGTTTCCTTGTGGTTTGATTGCAGGTATAAATCAACCCTATCCCAGCTCGATCCCCAATTTTGACCTATCCGAAATAAATATTTCCCATTCTTCGCCGAGCTGCCGGTAATTTTAAGTTTAACCCAATACACCACATCCTGATTGAATATAGCCTTGGGTTCTTTATCCATATAGGATCCCTGTTCTCTAAAATCATATAATTCTTTTCCTGGTTCAACGGTATAATTACTTTTGAACTGGCCCAGACTGTTGGAAGAACTCAAGGTTGTAAAACTGAAGGTGCCATCCCTATCTTCCAGAATCTGAAATTCGTCGTAAATAAAAGGGAACCCATACCGAGGTGGAGTTGGCGCTTCAAAATAAAACAGACCTTCATCCACATGATAGCCATATGCTATAGCCAGCTCCCGAATAAGTCCTTCATAATAGTCACGTTGCCTGGAGTCTTCCATATAATGATATGCCTTAGAGAGCAATCTATAGGCATCGAGCAGGTTGGCCGTGTCTTTGTTTGAAGTGGCTTCCATGACCACCTTGTCAGCCTGAGCTATAGCCTCATCATATTTTTTCTCTCCTATCGTTGTGAGAATGCCGGAAAGAGCTTTCTTTCGAGCCTCAAAGCCCTGGGGCAATGCAGGTGCTTGAAATGGAGAATCTATGGACGTACTCTGTGCGTTAAGTGGTGAATGGCCTCCGGATAAACCTGAAAAAAGGAATATAAGGGACAATACAATTTTGGTAGAATGCATTTCTGGTACGTTATTGTTGACCAAATCTATGGTATAGTATCCGCTGGTACTGCGTTTGGCTTATCGAAAGGCAACTATACTGATCAAGCGGTTTTAAGTACCTTCACGGCAAGTCCTATGCACCCAATCAAAGCCCTCATCGTTGAAGACAATGCCTTTATGGCCACCGTTTTAGCGGATTTGCTTCAGGAGAGCACTTCAGGTATTTCTGTTTCAGGTATTGCCCATTCAGGCAAGGAGGCACTTCA
>Ga0138256_10007771_pt1 | contig 11294 bp, 7 predicted proteins | sample KNB2016incub_MG_FD_105486 | JGI IMG/M metagenome (GOLD analysis project Ga0138256, IMG submission 105486) | Active sludge microbial communities from wastewater in Klosterneuburg, Austria - KNB2014incub_MG | ecosystem: Engineered > WWTP > Activated sludge > Unclassified | place: Austria...
ATCGGACGGTGTGGGCGTCGGCGAGGGGGTGGCGCCCGGCCCGCCGGGCTCGGTCGGGTCGATCGGCGCCGCGGACGGGACGAACGCATGCACGCGCCGTGAGACCGCATCGGCCAGCACGATCCGCCCGTCCGCGTGCAGCGCCACGTCCTCGGCCGACACGACGGCCCCGTCGACCACCGGCGTGAAGCGCGCCAGCAGCCCGCCGTCGTCGCCGCGGTGGACCTCTACGGCACCGTCCGTCAACGTGGCGGCCACCAGATCCAAGCCGCCCGGCCCGCCGAAGCGCCCCGCCGCGAGCCGCCGCGGCCCGGCCAGCAGCCCTGCCGGCCAGCGCCGATCCGGGGGCGCACCCTCGAGCGACCCCGCCGACCACCCGACGATCTCACCCGCGATCGCGTCCGCCGCCAGCACGGTACCGTCGGCGGCCACCGCGACGTCGCTCGGCCAGAGGCCGACGCCCTCCGGCCAGACGAGCAGCCGCGGCGACGCGCCGCCCGGTGCGTCGTCGGGCGCAAGGTCGGCCAAGCCGGCGAGACCGGCCACCGTTCGGCTCGTCGGCCGGGAAACGTACGCGCGCGAACGGTCCACCGCGATCCGACCGCCGAGCGGGCAATCACATCGCGCGCCGGAAGGGTCGTCGCGGGCCGCACCGAGCGACCCGAGGCCCGGTCCGGTCACGCGCCGCACGGTACCGTCGCCGAACGTTGCCCACGCCGTCCCGTCCTCCGCCACCGCCGCATCGACCGCGTCGCCCACGAGGGTGACGATGTTCGTCCCGTGACCGGACGCGTCGAAGGCCACGATGCGCGCCTGCGGCCCGTCGAGGGCCATCGTCCGGCCGTCCGGCAGCGCGCCGAGGGCCAGCGCACGGCTGCCGGCCACGCGCTTGTCACGCGTGTCGAACGCGGCCGGACGCGCACCGAATGGCTGCACGACGGCCGGCGCGTCCGACACCGGACCCGTCCAGCGCCGGAGCGACAGGTTGGCCCCGCCACCGACGACCGCCACACCGTCACCGTACACGTCGAGCGCCCAGGCGAACGCGGCCTGCGCGGGGGAGGTGGTCGCCGAAAGCACGGCGTCGTCCGCCAACGGTCGATCGTCCAGCGGCGCCAGCGCGGCGCTCAGGACGATGTGCCGCACGCGGCCGTCCGCGCCGCCTTCGCCCGGCCCGACGAGGACGTGCAGCCGCTCGCTGCGGTCGAACGCGACATCGAGCACGCGCTCACCCGGCCAGTCGCGGCGCGCCACGGTGCGCCCGGCGGCGTCGACGCGTGACACGATGCCGGCCGCGGACTGGGCGATGACGAGCCCGTCGTCCGCCGCGGCGATGCGCACCGGGCGCACCGCGGTGCCGCGCGAGAGGCCCGGCAGCGGCGTGAACGTCGCGGGCACGGCGTCGTCGTCGGACAGCGTCACGCGGTAGAGCATGTTGTCGGCTTGCACGATCGGTGCCCCGCCCCACGCCACCGCGACATCCCAGCTCGGCGCTTCGTCGGCACTGGCCGTCGACCAGCCCGGCAGGACGTCCCGTCGCACCCGCTGCCCGTCCAGCGCCCAGGTCTCGAGCACCTCGTGCGTCGTCACCACGGCATCCCGCCCGACGAGCGCCCGCGTCTGCGCAAAGCACAGCACGTACACCCGCCCGCCCGCCGGATCCACCGCCAGCGCGACGGGTTCGTGCGCCGTCCGCCACACCGCCTCGACGTCCCCCTCGGGGCCGACGACGACGACGCGCGGGTTCCGGCCATCGGCCACCACGACGCGCCCATCCTCCAGAAAGGCCACATCCACCGGCAGCATCGGCCGCTCCGGCCACGCCCACGCGCCGGCCGGCGCGTACGCCGTCGGTGGCTGCGGCTGCGCCTGCAACCGCGTGGTGGCGGCGACGGCGATGGGTACGGCGCACGCGACGGCGGCGAGGCCGACGAATGCCGTCGTGCGCGCGAACATGGGCCAACGGGGCGTGTGCATCATGCTGGACAAGGATAGACGTTCGAGCGACTGCAGGCGTTGTGGGCGACCTCGTGGATGACCTCGTGCGCGACCATCTCGCCAACAATTCGTTCGTGGGACGATGATCCGATTATGGCGTCGGCGTGGCCACCCGTTCGCCGGTCCACCAGCGCGGCGGCGGGGTGGCGACGAGGGCGCGGTCCTCGTCCGCCAGGCCGATGAGGATGACGCGGCCGGTGGCGTCGACGCGGAAGACGCCGTAGCGGGCGGCTCCCTCGAAGTCGGCGCATCGCTCCTCGGGGCAGAACCAGGCGTCCGTGCCGATGATGAGATCGCTGTCCGACTTGCGATAGCGCCACAGGACTTCGTCCGGCGCGGCGGGGACGCTCTCGACGTGCAGCCGGATGGCCGTCGCCACGCCGTTCGCATCCACGGCAACGGCCATCTTGCCGACGCGCGGCCACATCCGCCAGCGCTCGACTTCCTCGCCGTCGACCCGGACGGGCGTCGTGATCAGGCTGTCGTCCCCCGCGAGGCGATAGCGCAGGGCCACGTACCGACCCTGGATGTACGAGAGCGGATCCACGGGGGCCAGCGGCATGAGGACCCGGCGGCCCTCGCCGCTGAACAGGCGCTCGAGGCCGACCAGCTGGGCGTTGGCAAAGGCGAGCGCGGCGACGAGGCCGAGGGCGCCAAGGGTGCGTCGGGAGATCATCGGTCGTCGCTCACGGCGGCGTCGCCCGCCAGCCGCAGCCAGACCCAGCGCCCGCCGAGGAGCACGAGCCCGCCGGCCACGAGGATCCCGCTCTTGACGAGCATGGTCTCTTGCATTCCGTAGAAGAAGTGCCAGACCGTCGCGCCGAGCGCCACGACGCCGAGGCCGTACAGCAGCCCGTCGCGCGCCAAGAAGCCGAGGAGCAGCACGCCCACGGCGGCCAGGATCCCCGGCTCGATCCGCGTGGCGTACGCGAGCGCGGCGACGAGGACGATGAGCACGCCGGCGCCGGCATCGACGCGCGGCCGGCCGAGCCGCCCGCGCACCCACACGAGGAGCAAGACGACGCCGATCGCCAGCCCGGCGGTGGCCGGCCAGCGTGCGCCGGGCAAGAACCGACCGAACGCCGCGATCGTCTCCTGCAGGAGCGCGCCGACGACGAACACCGCCAGCCCGTAACCGGCCGGCGTGGCGTAGTCCGCCAGACGGCCGGCGAGGAGGCGCGGGCGATCGATCCAGAGCCACGCCCCCCCGAACGCCGCCAGCAGCGTCACGATGTCCCGCGCGTAGGCCACGAACAGCACGTCGTCGACCTCGCCGAGCACGACGAGCAGCCAGCAGCATGCGAGACCGCTGGCGAAGAAGCGTTGGAGGAAGTCCGGGTAGGCGATGAAGAGGACGATCTCGAGGACGACCATCGCCCCGCCGACGACCGCTTGGTTACCGTCCGCCCACGTCCCGACGCCGATGACCAAGAGCACGCGCGCGAGCAGGCTGAGCACGAGCGCGAGCTGGGCCACGAAGTCGGCGACCGCACCGCGAGCATCGGCGTCGGACGGGCCCCGGCGGGCGAGGACGATCGAAGCGGCAGCCGCGGCCGTGCCCCAATAGGCGAAGGCGTCCTCGTCGATCATGCCGGTGGCCGCCAGGAAGCCCGTCACGGACAGTGCCGCCGCCCAGGCTAAGCCGCCGACGAGCAGCCGGACGTACCACGGGCTGCCGCCGGCGTTCGCCGCGCCAGCGCCGCCGGCGCCGGCCTCGCGCGGGAGGCCGGCTGCCGCAAGGGCATCGCCGAGAGTGGGTGGGGGGAGGATCATGGGGAATCGTCCTCCGCGGCCGCCATCGCCAGCTGCTGGCGGCGCAGCCAGACGGCCGTCAGGCCGCCTTCGGCCAACAGGAACGCGGCCATGACGAGCCACGGCGCGCCGACATCCGATGACCGCTGAACCCACTCGATCAGCCAGCGGAACATGCCTGCGGTGAGCACGGTGCAGATCCCGAGCATCGCCGCCGCCAGCATGAACAGGTCGGGCCAGCGGCGGCGGAAGAGGACGAGAATCGCCGCCGTCACGGCAACCCAGACGACGAACACCGCCAGCCCGCTCGGCCCGAACCGGAGGTCATCCGGGCCGGCATCGTACCGCAGCACGTCGATGGCAACGTACGCCGCCGCACCGATCGCCAGCGGCGCCAGCGCGGCCAGCGCGACGACGCGCGGGAGCCAGCGCCCCGCCGACAGTCCGGCGCTCGCCGCGCCCTGCGTCCATGACAGCCAGGCACCGCCGTTCAGCGCGCTGAGCGCGAGGAGAAAACGCGCGACGGCGCCGCCGTCGTCCCCGAGATCGATGATCCACCACAGCCCGAGGGCGAGGTTCGCCAGGATCAACTCCAGCAGCCAGAGCGGCGCGAAGCGCGTGGCCATCAGCCACGGCAGGCCGAGAGCGGCGGTGACGGCAAAGAGCGTCCATGGGTCGGCGCCCTGCTGGTACGCCTGGCCGATCGCCCCGAGGAGGACGCCGGTGAGCGCCACGGCGGCCATGCCGGCCAGCTGCCCGCCGAGCCGGTCGACACCGGCCCACAGCGCCACTCCCCCGACCGTCACGAGCGCGAGCTCGACGAGCCCGACGCGCCCCAGGCGGCCCAGGCTGGCCCAGTTGTAGGCGAAGAACGCGACGATGCCGGTGACGGTCAGCGTCGCGCCGATGGCCAGCATCAACCGGTCCAGGAACCGACGCCATGCCGCCGCGGGGGGCAGTGCCAACGCCGCGGCCAGCGCCCGCCGGTAGCCGTCGGCGTCGAGCGCGCCGGCGGCGTGCAGACGGCGCAGGCGCGCGGGGGTGGCGGGGCGGGTGGGGGAGGACATCGGCGCACAGGGTATCGCGGAATCCCCGGGTGGGCCAACGCCGGCCGCGGCACGGGCCGCAGCACGGCCCGCACACGATGCCACCTTGCCCAAGGTCGCCGCCACCCCTACGATGATCGCCACGTCTGTGGTGCCCGCCGGCGCAGCGCGGGTCGCAACGCCCGCTCCCCGCCCCCCCTCCGAGAGACGCGATGTCCGACCTACTCGACCTCTACCAGACCGTCATCCTCGAGCACAGCCGACACCCCCATCACCACGGTCCCCTGACAGGGCCCGACGTCCGCACGGCCGAGGGCGACAACCCGCTGTGCGGGGACCGCGTGAAGATCTTCGTCCGCACCGCCGACGACCGGATCGTCGATGTCTCCTTCGAGGGCGACGGCTGTGCGATCAGCATCGCTTCGGCCTCGATGCTGTGCGACGCCGTCATCGGCCGCTCGGTCGACGAGGCCGAGGCGCTGTTCACGCAGGTCCACGGCTTGATCATGGGCGATGGTGACGGCGATGGTGACGGAGATGTTGATGGCGATCGCGGCGGCGCCGGCGCGGGTATCGGCACGAATGTCGGCACCGCGGACGACGATCTGTTCAGCATGACGGCCGACGTCGGCCCGCTGGCCGCGCTGTCCGGCGTGCGGCGCTTCCCGATGCGCGTGAAGTGCGCGACGCTGGCGTGGCACACCCTCAAGAGCGTCCTGGCCGCCGGATCGATACTGGCGCTGATCGTCGGCACGGCGGCATGCGCCCCGCGGCGCTCCGATGGGCAGGCGTCCGTCGCCCCGACGGCCGACGAAACGGCCGTTCCGGCGCCGCTCGCGCCGCTCGCACCGACGCCGGCTTCGGCCGCCGGGCCGGCCATCCGGCTGACAAGCACGGCGGCATCGACGACGACCGGGTCGACGGACCCAACGAACGCGACCGCGCCCGCCGCACTGCCCGCCGCGCTGCCCACCGTCGCCGACCACGGCGAGCCGCAGGCCGTCGCCGAGATCTTCGCCGCCCAGCTCCAGCTGGCTGATGCGGAGGCGTTCCGGATCCGCCAGACCACGCAGACGATCAACCAGACCTTCCCGATGACGCTGACCTATGTCGCCCCCGACCGCTACAGCATGGTCGCGCCGGGCATGCATGCCGTGCGGATCGGCGACAAGGGGTACTTCAACCTCGGCGGCGAGTGGCATCCCGACGACACCGTCGTCGCGACGCTCCAAGCGACGTTCGACCCGCTGCGCAACCCGGCCGTCGTCGCCGACGCGGCCCGCTCGATGGCCGAGGCGCGCGTTCTTGGTACCTCCACCGTCAACGGCGTGCCGGCGAAGCACTACGGCTATGTCGTCGCCGCCAGCAGCGGCGGCACGGCGTTCACCTCGACGTTCGAGATCTGGATCGGCGCCGATAACGGCCGGATCCTGGTCCAGCAGGTGGACAACGAGGCATCCGGGATCACGTCGCGTTCGCAGCAGGTGTTCGACTACGGGCCGGGGTTGGAGGTGGCGGGGCCGTAAGGGCACGCCGTGTCGTGCCCGTGCCCCGATTCCGCGGCCGCGACCGCTTCCTCTACCGCCCCAACACCCACGTCCCCCACGTCCGCGGATCCCCCCACGCCCGCTGCGCGCTCGAGGCGATCATCGTCTGTTGCGCCGGTTCGGGCGTGTCGTTGTCGCTGACGTTCAATGAAGCGCCGATGGCGTCGATGGCCTGCGGGTTGACGTCGATCGCGGCCCACGGGAGGGCGGCCTCGAGGACATAGCCGGTGTCGGTCGCCCGGGCGCCGAGGCGGACGCCGGACATCGACCCGCCGCGCGGGCGCCAGGCGTACACCTCCGGCGCACGGCCGGCCAAGTCACCGGGTGAGATGCCGATCTGCCAGTCGTCCGCGCTCATCGCCGCGCCGTCGAAGTCGCCGGCGAGGTCGGTGTCCAGTTGAAGCTCGATGCCGTCGCCCAGGTGCAGGTCGCGGCCCGACGCACCCTGGCTGAAGACATCGTCCGTCACCTCGACGCCGAGGTAGAGCATCTGCTCGTCCCACGCCATGCGAGCGGTGGCCGACAGATCGTCCGCCCCCGACCACGCGCCTCGCCCGAACACGACGTCCGCAATCGTCAACGGCGCGGTCGGCCAGTCGTCCAGCCAACCGTCCATCTGCAGCGTGCTGCCGATGCGCGGGATGGCCCAAACGGGCGCATTCGGGCGGGTGGGGACGGTCGGGGGCGGCGTGGCGCGGGCCGGCGCGTCCGGACTCGGCGCGGCCGGCGGCGTCGGCCCCACCGCCGTCGCCTCCGTCGGCTCCGTCGGCACACCCGGCGGCACACCCGGCGGCAACGCCGTCGCGACATCGGGCGGCGCGTCGACGGCTCCGTCCGGATAGAGCCCGGCACTGCGCTCGCCGGCGGCGACGAGCGTTTCGATCGGCCCGTTGACGTTGGCGCCGGTGTCCGCGGCGGATGGCGCGGCAGGCAGCGCAGCGGTGGCGGTCGGTCGAGCGGCGCGGCGGGCCAGGTCGACGCCGCGCAGCACGCGCCCGGTCAGAAAGACGACGCCGGCCAGCGCGAAGAGCGCCACGGCGGCCGAGAGGATCCGCACCCACTGCCTCGACCAGCCCGAGTCATACACGCTGTCCGCGACGTTCAGGTCATCGACGGGCGTGCCGCACGACGGGCAGTACCACGTGGCGCCGCGGATCTTGTGGCCGCACTTGGCGCAGCGCAACGGTCGTCAGTCCCGCGCGTGCGGATGCGCCAGCGCCACCGGGTCGAGGTGCCGATCGATCTCCTCGGCCGTGAGGTCGGTCTGCTCGGCGGTGACATCCTTCAACCGCCGACCCTCGGCATAGGCCTGCTTGGCGATCTTCGCCGCCCGGTCGTAACCGATGACCGGGTTGAGCGCCGTCACCAGGATCGGATTGCGCTCGACGAGGTCGGCGATGTGGTCCCGGTTCACGACGAGGTCACGCACCGCGCGGTCGGCCAGCGCGCGGGCGGCGCCGGACAGGAAGGCGATGCTCTCGAGGAGGTTGCGGGCGATGACGGGCAGCATGACGGACAGCTCGAAGTTGGCGGCCTGCGCCGCCACCGTGATCGTCGTGTGGTTGCCGATGACTTGGGCGCAGACCATCGTGACCGCCTCGGGGATGACCGGGTTGATCTTGCCGGGCATGATGCTGGAGCCCGGCTGCAGCGCCGGCAGGGTGATCTCGGCCAGCCCGGCCTGCGGACCGGAGTTCATCCAGCGCAGGTCGTTGGCGATCTTCATCAGGCTGACGGCCGTGGCGTTCAGCGCGCCGGAGACGGCGGCCGCGGTGTCGCTCGTGGCCTGGGCCATGAAGTGGTCGTCCGCCTCGCTGAACGGGTGGCCCGTCAGCGCCGAGAGCCGGGCCGCGACCGCCTTCCCGAACCCCGCCCGCGTGTTGATCCCGGTGCCGACCGCCGTGCCGCCGATGGCCAGCTGCGACAGCTCGGGCAGGAGGGCGTCGATCCGACCGACGGCGGTGCGAATCTGGCTGGCCCAGGCACCGAACGCCTGGCCGACGGTCACGGGCATCGCATCCATCAGGTGGGTCCGCCCGGTCTTCACGACGTCGTCGTTCGCCCGCGCCTGCACGTCGATCGCGTCCGCCAGGCGGAGAAGGGCGGCGCGCAGGCCGTCCGCCGGGTCGACGATGGCCAGCGCGGCCGCGACGTGGATCGCCGTCGGAATCACGTCGTTGGACGACTGCCCCATGTTCACGTGGTCGTTCGGGTGGACGGGCGCCTTCGTGCCGGCTGGCCGTTCGAGGGGCAGCCCAAGGCGCCGGTTCGCGAGGTTGGCGATCACCTCGTTCGCGTTCGTGTTCGTCGAAGTGCCGGAGCCGGTCTGGAAGACGTCGATCGGGAAGTGTGCGTCGTGCACGCCGTCGGCGACGTCGCGTGCGGCGGCTTCGATGGCATCGGCCAATTCGTCCGGCAGATCGCCCAGCGCGTGGTTCACGCCGGCGACGGCGAGCTTCACCAGGCCGAGAGCATGGAGAAAGCGACGGGAGAACACGAGGCCGCTGATCCCGCTGAAGTTATCGACGGCGCGCTGGGTGGAGGCGCCCCAGAGGGCGTCGGCGGGTACGGGGACCTCGCCGAGGGAGTCGCGTTCGGGGCGGGTGGGGGCGGGTGTGGACATGCGGAGCATCACTTTCGGGGGATGGCCGGAGGGGACGGATTGTAGCATCCGGGCGATGGGCCGCCCGGCGCCCGGATGCATACAGCCCACGCGATCGCGTGCCTCGTGAACCCGCCCGGCGCAGCCTCAGGGCGCCGAACGCGACCCGCAATCCGATCCCGGCGCGCAGTCCCGATCTGTGGCCGATCTGTGCCTACGGGCAGCCGCACTTGAAGACGACCGAGTTCAACGTCGGGTGGAACGGCACGCCCGGGTTCAGCAGCGTCAGTCGCGACTTGCGCGGGTTGAACGGCCCGAACGGGACGGCGCCGTTGCAGCGATCGCCCCATCCGAGCACGCGACCCGGGTCGGCCAACGCCGCGTCGATGACGACGGCCGGGGCGCGGCCCGCGAGTTTCGGGCACGCCTGTGGCGTCAACGGTGGCCCGCACGGCCCGGCGGTCTGGACGCGAACCGCCACCGGGCCTTCGAGCGGCCGGCCCGCGATGCTGGAGCCACAGACCGCGGTCGTCAGCTCGATGCGGACGTCCAGCCCGACGAAGCGCGACAGTTGGCCGGGTGTGGACTCGGAGACTTGGATGATCGCGCCGCCGCACGTCGTGAGCGGGTAGTACGAGCAGGCATCGGCGACGGCCACGAACGCGCCGAGGCGGCCCTCGGCGAAGGCCGGGACGGGTTCGGCCGCGGGGGCGAGCGCGGCGTCGGCGGCAGGGGGCGCGGCAGCGGAGCGCACGGGCCGGGCGCGCGCGGCTCCGATGGCGAGGCCCGTGACGGAGGCCAGGAGGGCGGCGGCGGCGATGAGGCGCGGCGCAAGGACGTGGCCCGGGCGGTGGAGATTCATGGTGTGCTCCTCCGAATGCTGGGGTGGTGGGCGCGGTCACGCGTCCGGAGACCGGCAGGGAATCGTGCATCGTGGGGCGGACGCGGTGGGCCAATCGTACACCGTCCCCCCGGCGGCAACGGGATCGGCGTCCGGTTCGCGTCGTGCCCACGCGGGCGGGTCGCCCTGCGGCCGCCGACGGCGGTATCATGCCCCCCATGCGACCCCACCGCCAGCCGTCCGCCCGGACCGTCCTGTTCGCCATGCTCGTCAGCGCCGCCGCCCTCGTCACCGAGGCCTTCTTCCCCGCACCCACCGCACCCACCGCCCCCCATCTCGCCCACGCCCAGTCCCCACCCCCCACCCGCTACCTCGACCTCGCCTTCGACCGCGTCACCCGCACGAACGACATCGTCTACGGCACCGCCGTCGACAAGCCCACCGGCCGCCCGGTGGACCTCAAGCTGGACATCTACGAGCCGGCCGGCGACACCGTTCCCGCCCGCCCCGTGTTCGTCTTCCTCTTCGGCGGCGGCTTCACCTCCGGCACGAAAGAGCTCGAGCCGCGCGTCTACTGCGAGCAGATGGCCCGCCGCGGCTACGTCGCCGTGGCGATCAGCTACCGCCTGAACCAGGGCGACATCGCCCGCGACGGTATCCCCGCCGCCGTCGCGGACGCCCGCCAAGCCGTGCGCTGGCTCCGTTCGAACGCCGCGACGTACCGCCTGGACGCCGACCGCATCGTCATCGGCGGCTCGTCGGCCGGCGCGATCACGTCGCTGTTCCTGGCCTACACGGACGTCGAGCGGCCCGCGGGAGGCGGTTCCGACGACGCATCCGAAGACGCGTCCGACGTCGCCCTTGTCATGGACCTCTGGGGCGGCCTCTACAACCAAGTGAACGACCTCGAGGCCGGCGAGCCGCCCCTCGCCATCGTCCACGGCACGGCGGACACCATCGTCCCGTACGGCGAGGCGACGAAGCTGCGCGATCGGGCGGAGGCGGTGGGCGTGCCGTATGCCTTCCATCCGCTGGAGGGCAAGGGGCACGCACCGTACATGCCGGCGGAGTTGATGACGACGTTGGCGCCGTTCTTTGTCGAGCAGCTCTGGCCGGACGGGTCGGAGGGCATGCCGGACCTGACTGCGACCGACCGTCTGCACGTCAGCCACCGCTTCATGACGCTGGGCCGGACCGACGACGCATCGATCAACGTCCAACACGCACACGATGCCTGGCACGGCACGGCCAACTTCAAGGTCGATGCCTGGCAGTGGCGCTTCGTCCTCGAGGCGTCCGAAGCGGTCACGATCTCGCACGAGGCGATGGCGACGTTCCTGGATGAGCTTGCCGACACGCCGCTCGCGGCCACGCTTCCGCTGCCGACGGCGACCGCAATGCCGGACGTCTACGCGACGTTCGCGTTCGATCTGGCCACAGGCGACGACGCCATCGTCGGCTTCACGAGCCACACATCGACGTTCTTCCGCCGCCGAAACAAGCCGTAC